>OLQX01001249.1_pt1 | contig 23376 bp, 24 predicted proteins | sample 1672581 | NCBI WGS metagenome assembly OLQX01 (sample SAMEA3136701, study PRJEB25190) | human gut metagenome | reverse complement strand
AGCACGCGGTTCATACCCGCGGTGTCGCTGGTTCAAATCCAGTTCCCGCTACTACAAGAAGGAGTCCTTGTGTGGGGCTTCTTTTTGCGTTATATCTATATTATCATTCATGAAAACGCTGAATATCATTTGCCATATTCCAACTTTTATACTCAAACTATAAAATTCACAAATATTAAACTACAAGCGATCCATTGCCTTAAAATTTCCCAACAAAGTACCCCTCCAATACAAAAGCCATTGATAAATCCCCAATTGCATAGGTGCTTAAACTCAACATTTCCCAGGCAGCCACTCCCAAGCGCTGCCGTCTTTTCAGAGAAAGTCAGCAGGAGGAGAAAAAATATCCCACCAGATTCCATGTTTGGACAAAGGAATCCGGTGGGATATTTTTTCTCCTCCTGCGTCCCCTCTGAACCCGCTCCATTTCGTCTGACTCCCAACAAAACCTATGCAATCCCCCAAAGATGTGATAAAATATCCCTAGATTACGACAAAACGGAGGAATTTTCATATGACATCTAAGACAAAACAGATCATCATGGCTGCAATCGGCGCATATCTGGTATATACCGGCATATCACTTGTGCAGGACACAATTGTCGGAGAACCGAAAAACCAGATCCTTTTTATTCTGGTCGGAGTATTTTTTGCACTGTTTGGACTGGCTACGATTATCTGGAATATAAGAACAATCGTAAAAGAGACAAAGGCAGAAATTCAGGGTACAACTGCAGGAGCAGAAGAAAACGAAGATGGCGAAGAAGCGGCAAAAAAGGTTTCTTCAGGGAAAGGAGTTGCAGACGTTCATGTAGGAGCTGATACAAAAGAAGAGAAGTCTGCGGATAAAGAGGAAAGGAAAGAAACAGCTGCTGAAGAAAAAGCGGAAGACGGTGAAAAAGAGAAAAAGAAAGCAGAAGATGATACAGAAGCGGTAAAAGACGAAGAAAAGAAAACTGTGGAGGACAAAGAAGATAAGAAAGCAGAAGAGGTGCCGGAAGAAAAGAGCGACAAAAAAGCAGATGCCAGACAGGAAGGAGAAGTGTAGAAGATGCGTGTTGGAATGGGATATGATGTTCATAAACTGACAGAAGGAAGAAAGCTGATTCTTGGTGGGGTGGAGATCCCATACGAAAAGGGGCTTCTTGGACATTCGGATGCAGACGTACTTTTGCATGCGATCATGGATGCCCTGCTTGGGGCGGCATCACTTGGAGATATCGGAAAGCATTTTCCGGATACAGATCCTGCATACAAAGGAATTTCCAGTATTAAGCTTCTGGAGCATGTAGGAAAGCTGCTGGATGATCATATGTATGTAATTGAGAATATTGATGCGACGATCATTGCGCAGAGACCGAAGATGCGCCCACATATCGAGCAGATGGAAAAGAATATTGCAGAAGCACTGCATATTGAAACGAATCAGGTAAATGTCAAGGCAACGACGGAAGAAGGTCTTGGATTTACCGGAAGTGGGGAAGGAATTTCTTCCCAGGCAATCTGTGCAATCGAAAAACTGACTAATTTCAGCAGTGTAGACGTAGCAGCACCTGCAGGTGGCTGCGCAGGCTGTGGAGGTTGTGCAGCAAGACAGATGTAGATCAAGTCTGAATAGAAAGGCACGGCGAAAAAGTAAAATGAAGATACTGAAAAAACTGAAGCCGGAAGAACGTGGGCTTACAAGAACACTGTGGGAACAGGTATTTACAGAAGATACGAAAGAATTTCTGGACTATTATTACACAGAAAAGACGAAGAATAACGAAATCTATGTGATTGAGACAGATCACGATATCCGGGCGATGATGCAGCTGAATCCTTATGTAATACAGATGGGGAAAAAGGCAGTAGAGAGCAGATACATTGTTGCAGTTGCAACAGAGCCTCTTTATCGGCACAGAGGTTATATGGCAGAATTATTAAGCAAGACAGCAAGAGATCTGTATCAGCAAAAAATGCCATTCTTTTTCCTGATGCCCGCAAGTGAGAAAATTTACTATCCACATAATTACCGGTTTATCTATGCGGCCGATGTGTGGAGTGCAAAAGGAACAGACGGGAAAGAACTGACAATACAGAAGATCGTGGAATTGCAGAACGATTCCGGCGTGAGACTCAGAAAGGCAGAGGAAAAAGACTGTAAAAAGCTGGGAGATTTTGCGGAAGAAGTTCTGGAAAAACAGAAAATACAGGTATATACCAAACGGGATGCAGTTTATTATATGCGCCTTTTGAAGGAACAGGAAAGTGAAAAAGGCGGAATCCTGATCGCAGAGCAGGATGGAGAGATGCGAGGAATCCTTGTTTTTGATGAAGAAGATGGGCTTGCAGTAAGAGAGCCATTGATCCGAAAGGGATATGAAGATGTTTTTGATAAGGCAGGAGTCATCCTCAAAAAAGAAGAAAAGAAAAAACCGTTGATCATGGCACGGCTTTTGAATGTAGAAAGTCTTCTGTCTTCAATGGTGTGCAAAGAAGAGATGGATCTGGAGTTTGTTCTGTATGATCCGATTATCCGGGAAAATAACTGTCTGTTTATGCTAAAAGGCAATGAAGAACATCTTGTAGTCCGGACAAGGACAGCACACACCGGCAAAGATGATGCTGTGCAGAAGATCAGTATTGATGCGCTTACATCGATTGTATTTGGCTATAAAGAGCTGGAAAAGATTGAAGAGGAAGAAAAAGAGATCTTTTCAGCAGAATTCAAAGAAGAAATCAGTAAATTGATGCCGTTTTCTCCTGTTTTTATCAACGAGATTGTCTGATAAGCGGGTTGACAAAATAAGAAAAATCGCATACTATATGTACTAGATATGAATAAAACTGAAAAGACGGAGAACGAAAAGAGTAGTTATCCTCAGAGTTCCATCAGAGAGGATCTGTCATCGGCTGAAAGCAGATCCGGGAGCAGGGATGATGAAGTGCATTCGGGAGTTGACCGGGCGAACGTGAAAGTGAAGATTTTACAAGTAGCCGGGTACGTGTGGCAGACGTTACAGGCCGTGAGAGAAAAGCAGGAGAGCTGCTTTTAATTTAGAGTGGAACCGCGGAAACTTCGTCTCTTTTTGAGACGGAGTTTTTTTATTTCACAGGAAATTCCAAATCAGAGGTGAATGAAATGGGAGTTATTTCCTATATCAAAGAAGAAATCAAAGTAGTAAAAGAACGAGATCCGGCTATCAAATCGGATATAGAAGTACTTCTGTATCCAAGCTTTAAGGTAATGCTTCATTACAGGATCGCACATAAGCTGTATCTGAAAAAACACTATTTTCTGGCACGGTGGGTGTCACAGCGTGGTGTTAGAAAGACAGGAATTGAGATCCATCCGGGAGCAACCATTGGAAAGGGGCTTTTTATCGACCATGGAAGTGGCGTTATCATCGGCGAGACTGCAATCCTGGGTGATAATATTACACTGTATCAGGGAGTAACCCTGGGTGGTACAGGAAAAGAGCAGGGTAAGCGCCATCCAACGCTGGAAGACAATGTTATGGTCAGTGCCGGTGCGAAGGTCATCGGTTCCTTTACAATTGGAAAGAATTCCAAGATCGGAGCAGGATCTGTTGTTATAGAGGAAGTACCTCCGAACTGTACCGTTGTCGGTGTCCCGGGAAGAATTGTCCGCATGGGTGACCAGAAAGTTCCGAGTGCTGACCTGGATCAGATCCATCTGCCAGATCCGGTATTGAATGATATCCGTCAGCTTCAGACTGACAATATCCGTCTGAAGAAAGAACTGAAAGCATTGAAAGAAAAACTCGCGAAAGAAAAAATAATCGAGGAAGCATAGAAAAAAGAAGGAGTAGCTTTATGAAAGTATTTAACACACTTACGAAAAAGAAAGAAGAATTCGTTCCTCTGGAAGAAGGAAAGGTAAGAATGTATGTCTGCGGACCAACCGTATACAATTACATCCATATCGGTAATGCAAGACCGATGATCGTATTTGATACCGTCCGCCGTTATTTTGAATACAAAGGATACGATGTCAATTATGTATCGAACTTCACGGATGTTGATGACAAGATCATTAAAAAGGCAATTGAAGAACAGGTATCCGCGCAGGAAATTTCACAGCGCTATATCGCAGAATGTAAAAAAGATATGGCAGGAATGAATGTAAAGCCTGCAACCAAGCATCCGCTTGCAACAGAAGAAATCTGCGGCATGGTTGAGATGATTTCCGAGCTGATTGAAAAAGGTTATGCTTACGAGAAAAACGGAACCGTTTATTTCAGCACAAGAAAATTCAAAGACTATGGAAAATTATCCCACAAGAATCTGGATGATCTCCGTTCCGGTGGACGTTCTCTTCTGGTAAGCGGTGAGGATGAAAAAGAAGATCCGCTGGATTTCGTACTCTGGAAGCCGAAAAAAGAAGGAGAACCTTTCTGGAAGTCACCTTGGTCAGATGGACGTCCGGGATGGCATATTGAGTGTTCTGTGATGTCGAGAAAATATCTTGGTGAACAGATTGATATCCATGCAGGTGGAGAAGATCTGATATTCCCACATCATGAAAATGAAATCGCACAGAGTGAAGCCGCTAACGGTAAAGAATTTGCAAGATACTGGATGCACAATGCATTCCTGAACATTGACAACCGCAAGATGTCAAAATCACTCGGAAACTTCCGTACGGTAAGAGAGATCAGCGAGCAGTATGACCTCCAGGTGCTTCGTTTCTTCATGCTGAGCGCACATTACAGAAGCCCGCTGAACTTCAGTGCAGAGCTGATGGAAGCATCCAAGAACGGTCTGGAGAGAATTCTCAATGCAACCGATAATCTGAAACATCTTATCGCTTCAGTGGCAGCAGAAGAGATGAGTGCCGAAGAAAAAGAAGCATTTTCAAAAACTGATGCATATGTAGAAGAATTTGAAAAAGCAATGGATGATGATTTCAATACAGCAGACGCAATCGCAGCAATCTTTGAACTTGTAAAATATGCAAATACCACTGCGACAGCAGAAAGCTCAAAGGAATATCTCCGGGGATTATTGGACAGAATCGTAAAACTCGGTGATGTCCTGGGACTGATCCTGGATAAGAAGGAAGAACTTCTGGATGCAGATATTGAGAAACTGATCGAAGAGCGTCAGGCAGCAAGAAAAGCAAAAGATTTTGCAAGAGCCGATGCGATCCGTGATGAGCTTCTGGAAAAGGGAATTATCCTGAAGGATACCAGAGAAGGAGTACAATGGAAAAAAGCGTAGAATTTGAAATTGCTGACTATATAAAAGAAGTGCTTGAGATGAAAGAGGTGGAGCCGGAAGGCTATTCACCTCTTACCCTGGCTTATATAGGGGACAGCATTTATGATCTGATCATCAAGACAAAGGTGATCAGCGAAGGAAATAAACAGGTAAAAAAATTACATCAGGAGACAAGCGGTATGGTGCAGGCGTCTGCCCAGTCAGAGATGATGCGTGCCCTTCAGCCATTGCTTACTGAAGAAGAGCATGCTGTTTACAGAAGAGGCCGAAATGCTAAATCAGTATCGCCGGCAAAGAACCAGTCACTGACCGATTACCGACGTGCAACCGGATTTGAAGCGTTGATGGGATGGCTTTACCTGAAAAGAGAATGGAAAAGAATGGCAGATCTGATCAAGATTGGTCTGGATCACTTAAGCGAATGCGAAGAAGAAAAGAAGCAGGAGAAATAGAATGGAAGAAAAAAAGATGAACAGTCAGCAGATCGAGGGAAGAAATGCAGTAATGGAAGCATTTCGCTCCGGGAAACCGATTGACAAAGTATATATTCTTGACGGATGTCAGGACGGACCGATCAGAAGTATCGTAAGAGAAGCAAAAAAGCATGATACGATCCTGAATTTTGTAACCAAAGAACGTCTGAACCAGATTTCAGAGACCGGAAGACATCAGGGGGTCATTGCACAGGCAGCGGCTTACGAGTATGCGCAGGTGGAAGACATGCTGGAGCTTGCAAAACAGAAAGGGGAAGATCCTTTCCTGATCCTTCTGGACAATATTGAGGATCCACATAATCTCGGCGCGATCATCCGTACTGCCAATCTTGCAGGTGCGCATGGTGTGATCATTCCGAAGCACCGCGCAGCAGGTCTTACTGCAACCGTTGCAAAGACATCAGCAGGTGCGCTGAATTACACACCGGTAGCAAAAGTCACCAATCTGGTGAAAACCATGGAAGAACTGAAAGAAAAGGGACTCTGGTTCGTCTGTGCAGATATGGATGGGGATGTGATGTACCGCGTGAATCTGAAAGGACCGATTGGTCTGGTGATCGGAAACGAAGGCGAAGGTGTTGGACGTCTGGTAAAAGAAACCTGTGATATGACGGCAGCCATTCCGATGAAGGGAGATATTGACTCCCTGAATGCGTCTGTGGCAGCAGGTGTCCTTGCCTATGAGATCGTGCGTCAGCGCATGAATTAGGAAAATCGGAGAATGAAAATGGATCTGGGGAAAATGACGGATGAGCAGCTGATTGAACTGCTTCGGGAAGGTAAGACCGAGATCACGGATTATCTGATGGAAAAATACAAAGACATGGTACGCAAACAAGCGCGTGCCATGTATCTGTGGGGCGGAGAAAATGATGATCTGATCCAGGAGGGGATGATCGGTCTTTTTAAAGCGGTGCAGGATTATGATCCGAAAGAAGGTGCAAGCTTTTCAAGTTTTGCCGGACTTTGTGTGTCACGCCAGATGTATACGGCGATTAAGGCTTCACAGCGGAAAAAACATCTGCCGCTCAATTCCTATGTGTCGATTTACGCATCTGCCAGTGACAATCCGGAGGAGAACGGGCTTTCCATAGTAGATACGATCGAAGCAGGGAAAGAGAGTAATCCGGAGCTGATGATTCTTGGAGAAGAGTATACGAATGCATTTGAAGAGGAACTGAAAGAAAAATTAAGTAAGCTGGAGCGAAAGGTGCTGTATCTTCATTTGCAGGGAATGGAATATCTGAATATTGCAGAATTTATGGACAAAAGTCCGAAGACGATCGACAATGCCCTGCAGCGGATCAAAGCGAAAGCACGCCAGCTTCTGGAAGAAATGCGCCGGTCTGAAAAAAAGTAAAAATATAGTTTTAAAATTGTTGACAAGCAAAGCAGTGATATGCTATATTAAATGAGTCGCGAAAATGCGCAGGCTGCCTTGGCTCAGTCGGTAGAGCGTCGCCTTGGTAAGGCGGAGGTCGGCGGTTCGATTCCGCTAGGCAGCTTATATATTTAAGAAGCAGAGTTGTATTTCCGGTTGGAAGGTACAATGTCTGCTTTTTTTTCACTTGTCCGTGTGTAGAAAGTGTGATAAACTAAAGGACATGAATCAAAACTGTCCACAGGACAATGATTGAGATGCATGACAAGAAAAAGACTGCCATATAATGGCAGATTATGAAGTAATAGAGAGATGCGAGGAGGAACTTCAATGGCAGAAGAAGCTGTATCAAAGAATTTTATAGAACAGGAAATTGAAAAAGATCTTGCAGAAGGCGTATACGATCACGTATGTACCCGTTTTCCACCGGAACCGAACGGATACCTTCACATCGGACATGCAAAGTCTATCCTTTTAAACTACGGACTTGCACAGAAGTATAACGGAACATTCCATATGCGTTTTGACGATACCAACCCGACAAAGGAAAAGACTGAGTTCGTTGAGTCTATCAAAGCGGATATCAAGTGGCTGGGTGCTGACTGGGGAGATCACCTTTACTTTGCATCTGATTATTTTGATCAGATGTATGAGTATGCGATCAAACTGATCAAGAAAGGAAAGGCTTATGTCTGTGACCTGACAGCGGATCAGATCCGTGAGTACAGAGGAACTCTGACAGAGCCGGGAAAGGACAGCCCGTACCGTGACAGAAGTGTGGAAGAGAACCTGGAGCTTTTTGAAAATATGCGTGCAGGTAAGTATGCAGACGGAGAGAAGGTTCTGCGTGCGAAGATTGATATGGCATCACCGAATATCAATATGAGAGACCCGATCATTTACCGTGTAGCACGTATGACACATCACAATACGGGTGATAAGTGGTGCATCTACCCGATGTACGATTTTGCACATCCGATCGAGGATGCAATCGAAGGAATTACACATTCTATCTGTACACTGGAATTTGAAGATCACAGACCACTTTATGACTGGGTAGTAAGAGAATGTGAATTTGCAAATCCACCGCGTCAGATCGAATTTGCAAAATTATACCTGACGAACGTAGTTACAGGAAAGCGTTACATCAAGAAACTTGTAGAAGATAAGATTGTAGACGGATGGGATGATCCGAGACTGGTTTCCATCGCAGCACTTCGTCGCCGTGGATTCACACCGGAATCTATCAAGATGTTCGTTGACCTGTGCGGAGTTTCCAAAGCGCAGAGCTCTGTAGATTATGCAATGCTCGAGTACTGTATCCGTGAGGATCTGAAGCTTAAGAGAGCACGTATGATGGCAGTCCTTGATCCAATCAAGCTTGTGATCGATAACTATCCAGAAGGACAGATTGAATATCTGGATGCACCGAATAATCTTGAGAATGAAGAACTCGGAAACCGTCAGCTTCCATTTGGAAGAGAGCTTTATATTGAGAGAGAAGACTTTATGGAAGAGCCTCCGAAGAAATATTTCCGTCTGTTTCCAGGCAACGAAGTACGTCTGATGAATGCTTACTTTGTAACCTGTACAGGATTTGAAAAGGATGAAGACGGTAATGTAACTGTTGTACATTGTACTTATGATCCAGAGACAAAGAGCGGTTCCGGATTCACAGGAAGAAAAGTAAAAGGAACGATCCACTGGGTAGAGGCAAGTACAGCACTTCCGGCAACCGTAAGACTGTATGAGAACCTGATCGACGAAGAAAAGGGTGTCTACAATAAAGAAGACGGTTCCCTGAACCTGAATCCGAATTCTCTTACAGAGAAAGAAATCTTTGTAGAATCAAACTTTGCAGATGCAAAAGCATATGAAAGCTTCCAGTTTGTACGTCAGGGATATTTCTGCGTGGATTCTCATGATTCGTCTAAAGAACATCTGGTATTTAACAGAATCGTTTCGCTGAAGAGTTCATTCAAGCTGCCAAAATAAAGAAAGCAGTCTTGCTCAGAATTTAATTGCAAATAATGTGTTAGTCGACAGTTTTTGAAAAGAAATGGCAATGAAAAACCCGGTAAGAATGAAAAATTCTTCCGGGTTTTGGTTTTATGCAGAAAATGATAAGCTGTAAGAAAAGTTCTTTCTTAAACTTCTTCTGAAGCCGGATCGGATTCTTCGGAATCAGTTTCCGGTGTCTGGGAAGCGGCTTCTGATCCGGCTTCTGCATCGTCAGTTTTTTCTTCAGACTCTTCAGAGGTTTCTTCCTTTGCAGAAGATGGAGTAAGAGTTGTGTAACCACGCTCTGGCACTTCGCCAAGATCATCGTCCAGTTCAAAATCGTCATCTTCAAAAGTATCATCGAACTCGTCTTCCGGTTCTTCATTATGTCGGTTCTTTAACCAGTAATATGCACCGGCACCAGCTGCGCCTGCGGCAGTCAGTCCGAGCAGGATTTTACCAAAATTTTTAGCCATGTTGTTGCTCCTTTCTTGATCTCGTCCTGTCAGATATGGCAGATGAGATAGTTCGTCATGAAATATAGTATACATGAATAATTTTATTGTAATACTTTTATTTGAAAAGGGAAAGTAAAATATTTATAAAAGAACCAGAAAAACAACAAAAATAAGGAAGTGTTGTACGATTATAAGCAGCTGGAATGTTGTGAAAGAATAAAAATTGTGTTACGATATAAAATAGTATCTAAAGAGAGGAAGACCGCGCATGAGAGAAATTACAAAATACCATGATACCAGTAAGACAGTCAAAGAACGTGCCAAGAACAAATTATTTGGTGCAGTGTACAGCCATACTGCAATTATTCTTTTACTGATCCTTCTTCAGATTGGTATTATGGTCCTCACTTTTACATATCTGGGAAATTACAGTACCTATATGAACGGAGTGATATCGCTTCTTTCTTTTATCACAGCGATTTATATTTTCAATGAAAAAGGGAATCCGGCGTTTAAGATGACGTGGATCCTGTTTGTGTTCCTTGTCCCGGTGGTCGGAGTTGGATTTTATTTGTTTACAAAAGCAGGGATCGGAACCAAATATCTGGGTGCCAGACTGGAGAAGCTTCGAGTGGAGACTGAACCTTATATGCAGCAGAATGAATATGTCGTCCATGCGATGAAAGGTGGAAGGGTTGCGAATGCCAATCTGTCACATTTTCTTTATAACCAGGTGGGATTTCCGACTTATGGGAACTCACAGGCACAGTATTTTCCGCTGGGAGATGACAAATTTCCGGTTCTGATCGAAGAACTGAATAAGGCAGAAAAATTTATTTTCATGGAATATTTTATTATCGGGGAAGGATATGTGTGGGACACTGTCCTGGAGGTCCTGCGCAAAAAGGTGAAAGAGGGTGTGGAGGTACGCCTGATGTATGACGGAACCTGCAGCATCAGCCTTTTGCCGTATGAGTATCCGAAGCAGCTCCGGGAATATGGAATCCAGTGCAAGGAATTTGGACCGATCGTACCCATCCTTTCTACCAGCCAGAATAATCGGGATCACCGGAAAATCTGTGTGATTGACGGAAAGGTTGCATTTACCGGAGGTGTCAATCTGGCAGATGAATATATCAACAAGAAAGTCCGGTTCGGACACTGGAAAGATACAGCAATCAAAATCGAAGGCGATGCCGTGCAGAGTTTTACCATGATGTTCCTGCAGATGTGGAATATTACGGAGAGACAGCCGGAGGATTATGCAAAGTATCTGACAGAAAAGCAGCCAGGATTCAGCCGCAAAGATGGTTATATCATTCCATACGGAGACAGTCCGTTCGATCATGAAAATGTAGGAGAAGAAGTGTATTTCCATATTCTGAATCATGCGAAGAAGTATGTGCATATTATGACACCGTATCTGATCCTGGACAATGAGATGATTGATGCGCTGACAAGAGCTGCAAAAGGTGGAATAGAAGTGCAGATTATTATGCCACATATTCCGGATAAGCCGTATGCATTTTATCTTGCGAAGACTTATTATGAGGAACTGATCGCAGGTGGGGTAGAGATCTATGAATATACGCCTGGATTTGTTCATGCAAAAGTATTTACTTCAGACGATGATACGGCGACAGTAGGCAGTATCAATCTGGATTACCGCAGTCTTTATCTGCATTTTGAATGCGGTGTTTTCATTTACCGCAATCCGGTGGTGCGTGATATTGAAAAAGATTTCCAGGAGACCCTTGCAAAATGCCAGAAGGTGACGATGACGGAGGTCAGAAACCGGAGCACTTTTGTGAAAATATATGGTCAGGTTTTAAGAATTGTGGCACCGCTGATGTAGGAAAACACTCAGAGAGCAGTAAAATCAAGAAAAATGCGGAATTTTCGGGAAGTAGCTGAAAATAAGAGTGTACTTTTTATTTGAAATGTAGTATAATTCAATCGGTGTCTTTATAAGGGACATTGATTATATTTATAAGTAGGAGTTATCCCGATGAAAAGAGGGATGACACTGTGGAGATATTTCACAGATAGCCAAGAACACGCAGGAGGATTTATTATGGTTAAAGCAGTAGTAGGTGCGAACTGGGGAGACGAAGGAAAAGGTAAGATCACAGATATGCTTGCCGAAAAAGCAGATATTATCATTCGTTTCCAGGGTGGAGCAAATGCCGGACATACAATTATCAATGATTACGGCAAATTCGCTCTTCATACATTACCGTCAGGAGTTTTCTACGGACATACAACCAGTATCATCGGCAATGGTGTCGCTGTAGATATCCCGGTTCTTTTCAAGGAAATCCAGTCAATCATTGACAGAGATGTTCCGATGCCGAAGATTCTGGTGTCAGACCGTGCACAGATGGTGATGTCTTATCACAAGAATTTTGATGCATATGAGGAAGAGAGACTGGGCGGAAAGTCGTTCGGATCTACAAAGTCTGGTATTGCACCGTTCTATTCAGACAAGTATGCAAAGATCGGTTTCCAGATCAGCGAGCTTTTTGAAGACGAAGCTGAACTTAGAGAAAAGGTAAACCGTGTAGCAGAGCAGAAGAATGTTATGCTGGAACATCTGTATCACAAACCGTTAATCAATCCTGATGATTTATATAACGAACTGATGGAATACAAAGAAATGGTAGCACCGTATGTATGTAACGTTTCTCTGTATCTTAACGAAGCACTCAAGGAAGGTAAAGAAATTCTTCTTGAAGGACAGCTTGGAACATTAAAGGATCCGGATCATGGAATTTACCCAATGGTAACTTCTTCTTCTACACTGGCAGCTTACGGTGCAATCGGTGCCGGAATCCCGCCGTATGAGATCAAACAGATCGTTACAGTATGTAAAGCCTACTCAAGTGCAGTAGGAGCAGGTGCCTTTGTAAGTGAGATCTTTGGCGAAGAAGCAGATGAACTCAGAAGACGTGGTGGAGACGGCGGAGAATTCGGCGCAACAACAGGTCGTCCGAGACGTATGGGATGGTTTGACTGTGTAGCATCCAAATATGGATGCCGTATGCAGGGAGCTACAGATGTAGCATTTACTGTTGTTGATGTACTTGGATACCTGGATGAAATTCCGGTATGTGTAGGATACGAGATTGACGGAGAAGTTACAACAGAATTCCCGACAACACATCTTCTTGAGAAAGCAAAACCAGTATTCAAGACACTTCCGGGATGGAAATGCGACATCAGAGGAATCAAGAAATACGAAGATCTTCCGGAGAACTGCAGAAACTACATTGAGTTTATCGAAAAAGAAATCGGATATCCGATCACAATGGTTTCTAATGGACCGGGAAGACATGATATCATCTTCAGAAATAAATAGGAATATAAAAAAGGGGCAGGGCTTTTTTAAGTCCTGCCTCATTTTTATGGTAAATTATCAAATTGTGATAATGGTTGGTTATGTATTACAGTAAGTACACTCCGCGGGATGCGGCTTCTTCGAGGACGTCGTCCGGCCAGATGGAGGACTGGACTTCTCCGATGTGGGCTTTGCGGAGATAGAACATACAGATTCGGGATTGTCCGATTCCGCCTCCGACTGTGTACGGAAGTTTTCCGTTCAGTAATGCTTTCTGGAAATCCATCTCGGCGCGTTCTTCGCAGCCGGCTTCCTTTAACTGACGGCGGAGTGCATCTTCATCGACACGGATACCCATGGAAGAAAGCTCCAGTGCGATATCGAGTACCGGATAGTAGACGATGATATCACCGTTCAGTTCCCAGTCATCGTAGTCCGGTGCACGTCCGTCATGACGCTGTCCGGAGGCAAGTGTCTTACCGATCTGTTTGATGAATACGGCACCTTTGGCTTTGGCAAAGTGGTATTCACGTTCCTTTGGTGTCTTGTCAGGATACATGGTTTCCAGTTCCTGGGATGTGATGAAGCTGATTTCATCCGGAAGGAATTCTTCAATATAATTGTAACGGCGTGCCATGTAGGCTTCGGTTTCTTTGAGTGCACTGTATACTTTTCCTACAGTGTATTCCAGTGTCTCCATGTTGCGTTCTTCTTTGGAAATTACTTTTTCCCAGTCCCACTGGTCAACATAGATGGAATGGATGTTGTCAGTATCTTCATCTCGGCGGATAGCGCTCATATCAGTATAAAGTCCTTCTCCTGAATGAAAGCCGTAGCGCTTTAAGGCGTAACGTTTCCATTTTGCAAGAGAGTGGACGATCTCAACTTCGCGGTCTTCCTGTTCTTTGATGCCAAATGCAACCGGGCGTTCTACTCCGTTCAGGTTATCGTTCAGTCCGGATTCCGGGCGGACGAAAAGAGGAGCGGATACACGCGTCAGATGCAGAGATTTGGCAAGTGCGCGTTCAAAGTGGTCTTTTACTTCTTTGATAGCCACTTCAGTCTCGCGGATCGTAAGTGGAGAATGGTAATTCTCCGGTATCTGCAAATTGTTCATGATGTTCTTCCTTTCTTACTACTCACTATGTCTAGTTTAGTGAATTGACGTGGTGTTGTCAATCATATTTTCTTAAGAAACAACTTATGATTTTTTTAGAGAATCTCCATAGTAAGGTCACAGAACACGGCTATACTCTTAAAATAAAACATTCATCATAAAAAAGAAAAAGTCATAAATCAGAAAATAAGAACATATATTAAAGATGTCGGGGAAATGCCGGATGAGGCTTATACCAGAAGGCAGACAGACGAAAAAACTGTGGACAGGAGGTAACAAGATATGCAGAAAGAGAAGAATATCAGCACACAGGAAGTCATTTCCATGGAAGAATATCTAAATAAGAGACAGAAGATCAGAGAACAGGAGAAAAAACGATTCGGTGGCAGATTCGGCGAAGAGAAAAGCCCTGCCTGGATGATGGCAGAGCTTTATGTATGAGATGTTAATATTCACTGTGAAAGTCGTCATCATTCCTGTGGATCAGACGATAAACCAGGATGTAGGCGTAACTCATAACCGGCACAAGAATCGTGCAGGCAACAGATGCTTTCAGAAGTCCTAATGATCTGGATTTGTCGATAAATGCAAATACCAGAGTGCTGACGTACATCAGGAACAGAAGAATTGCACAGATAAGAGCTGTAAAACGCTTGAATTTTTTCATAACAACCACCTTCGTACTGTACTTTATCTCTATTATATAGATAAAAAACAATTTCTACAAGAAAATGTTTTGCAAACAGTCGAAAAATGCTGTATGATATATGAAGTGATAAAGAACAAAAAGGAGAATTTACAGTATGAGTACATTATTAGAACAGTGGAGAGATACCGCTTACTCGAAAGAGATGGATAAAGCTTCTCTGCAGAAGTTCTGGGGAACCTATTTCCAGACTGAAAAAGAGATCTATGAAAAGCTGCTTGAGAATCCGGACGAAGAAGTAAAAGGAACTGTAAAGGAACTTGCTGAAAAATATGGCATTAATGTATTTACAATGACAGGATTCCTTGATGGAATCAATGACAGCCTGAAAGTGGCTAATCCAATTGAAACAATGGATGAGGACACTGAGGTAAGTCTTGCTTTTGATAAAGAACTGCTTTACAAGAACATGGTAGATGCAAAAGCTGACTGGCTGTATGAACTGCCACAGTGGGATAAGATTTTTACAGAAGAAAAGAAAAAAGTCCTTTACAAAGAACAGAAAAACGCACGTACAATCCACGTAGAAAAGAAAGTTTATCCAAACGATCCATGTCCGTGCGGAAGCGGTAAAAAATACAAAAAATGCTGTGGTAAGAACAAATAAGTTCTGATAGAAATTTTCAATACATTTTTTTGAACGTGTTGACAAATGAAAATCCCATGGTATAATGTTAGCAAATGCGATGAAGAGAAGAGTAGAACGCAGAAAAATCCCAGAGAGAGAGGTCTTAGGCTGAGAGCCTCTTATTACAGAAGCGTTTGAAGACCACCTCCGAGCGGCTGTAAAACAGTCCGGCTGGATACCGTTATCATCCACAAAGAGGTCCTGGAAATCAGGACAAGCGGGGTGGAACCGCGGGTATACAAAGTAACTCGTCCTCTGCAGCAGATATTTCTGTTGCAGAGGTTTTTTATTTTAAAAGTTAAGTTGTCTGGAAAAGATGTACTAGAAAATTTGAAGGAGCATATTGCACAAAAGAAATTCAGCCAATTCACTTTTTGCGCAATGGAGATGAAACTCAAAAATCGTGGAAGCCATTGCTGAACACGATTTTCGTTCTAAGAGGTTCATCGGAATGCCCTTGCGCAATGGAATTGGATGAATTTCTTTTGTGCAATATGCGGTCTTGAATTACAGACAGTAGCTTTTACAGAAAGGATGATCTAATGGAAAGTATTTACGATTGTTTCAAGCTGAACAATGATATGAAAATCCCATGCGTTGGTTTTGGAACTTACAAAGCAGCAGAAGGGAATAACGTAGAGATTTTAAAGACTGCCATAGAAGCAGGATATCGCTATTTTGATACTGCATCCTTTTATCAGACCGAAGATTTTTTAGGGCAGGCGATCCGTGAAAGCAATCTTCCAAGAGAGGATTTTTTCCTTGTATCCAAGATGTGGAAAGATGAAATGGGATATCAGCAGACAAAGGATGCATTAGAAAAGAGTCTGAAAAGACTTGGTACCGATTATCTGGACATCTATCTGATCCACTGGCCAAGACCGTCGGCTGACTGTGAGAACTGGAAAGAACTGGATCTTGAGACCTGGAGGGCGATGGAAGAACTTCAGAAAGAAGGAAAAATCCGGGGACTTGGACTCAGCAACTTTCTTCCGCACCATATTAAGAACATTCTGGAGAATGGAACAGTAAAACCAGTTGTCAACCAGCTGGAACTGCATCCGGGTTATATGCAGCAGGCTGCTGTGCAGTATTGTAAAGAGCATGGTATTCAGATGCAGGCATGGAGCCCGATCGGAAGACGGCGGATTCTGGAAGATGGACTGATCCTTGAACTTGCCGGAAAGTATCAGGTTTCACCGGCGCAGCTGTGTCTGAGATTCCTGCTTCAGAATGATATCATTCCGCTTCCGAAATCATCTTCGATGGAGCGGATGAAACAGAATATGGATCTGTTCCATTTTGAGATCAGCGAAGAGGATGTATCGAGACTGGCAACTATGCCACAGGCAGGATGGTCAGGAGAACATCCGGATCCGGAGCTTGCACAGAAAAATGTTGTATAATCAGAAATTATAAAATAAAGAGAGGAACAAAAAGACTATGAAAATCACATTAAAAGATGGATCAAGCAAAGAATATGCACAGAGCATGTCTGTAATCGATATTGCAAAAGATATCAGTGAAGGACTTGCAAGGGTTGCAACAGCAGGAGAAGTTGACGGAGAAGTTGTTGATTTAAGAACTGTGATCGACAAAGACTGTGAGCTGAACATTCTTACATTCAATGATGAAAAAGGAAAAGGTGCATTCCGTCACACAACATCTCACATTATGGCACAGGCAATCAAGAGACTGTATCCGGATACAAAACTTGCGATCGGACCTTCAATTGAAGACGGATTCTATTATGATATTGACCGTGAGACTCCGCTTGTAGCAGAAGACCTGGAAAAGATCGAAGCTGAGATGAAGAAAATTGTTAAAGAAGATCTTCCAATTAAACAGTATACAATGCCAAGAGCGGAAGCAATCGCATATTTTAAAGAAAAAGATGAACCATATAAAGTGGAACTGATCGAAGACCTTCCAGAAGATTCCGTAATCAGCTTCTATTCACAGGGAGAATTTACAGATCTTTGTGCAGGACCTCACCTGATGAGCACAAAACCGGTAAAAGCATTCAAACTTACAAGCCTTGCAGGAGCTTACTGGCGCGGAAGTGAAAAGAATAAGATGCTTCAGAGAGTTTATGGTACTTCCTATCCGAAGAAAGCAGAGCTTGAAGAATATCTGCATATGATGGAAGAAGCAAAGAAGCGTGACCATAGAAAACTTGGAAAAGAACTTGGACTTTTCATGATGAGAGAAGAAGGACCGGGATTTCCATTCTTCCTTCCAAAAGGAATGGAACTGAAGAACCAGCTGCTTGATTACTGGAGAGAGATCCACAAAAAAGCCGGCTATGTTGAAATTTCAACACCGATTATGTTGAGCCGCCATCTCTGGGAAACATCAGGACACTGGGATCACTACAAAGACAATATGTATACAACTGTGATCGATGATGAAGATTTCGCTATCAAACCAATGAACTGCCCGGGAGGAATTCTTGTATATGAATCTGAACCACGTTCATACCGTGACCTTCCGCTTCGTATGGGAGAACTTGGACTGGTTCACCGTCATGAAAAATCAGGACAGCTTCATGGACTGATGCGTGTAAGATGCTTTACACAGGATGATGCACATATCTTCATGACACCAGAGCAGGTACGTGATGAGATCAAAGGCGTTGTAAAACTGATCAATGAAGTTTACAGCCTGTTTGGATTTAAATACCATGTGGAGCTTTCTACAAGACCGGAGGACAGCATGGGAAGTGATGAAGATTGGGATATGGCTACTGAAGCCCTTCGTGGCGCATTGGACGATCTGGGACTTCCATATGTAGTAAATGAAGGAGATGGAGCGTTCTACGGACCGAAGATCGACTTCCATCTGGAAGATTCTATCGGAAGAACATGGCAGTGTGGAACCATCCAGCTTGATTTCCAGCTTCCGCTCAGATTTAACCTTGAATACACAGGAGCAGATGGTGAGAAACATCGTCCGATCATGATCCACCGTGTAATCTTCGGATCGATCGAAAGATTTATCGGTATCCTGATCGAGCATTTTGCAGGGGCATTCCCGACATGGCTTGCACCGGTACAGGTTAAGGTGCTTCCGATTTCAGACAAATATATGGATTATGCACAGAAGGTTCTGGATGAACTGAACAATTCAGGTGTTCGTGCAGAAATTGATACACGTGCAGAGAAGATTGGATACAAGATACGTGAAGCACAGATGAAGAAGATCCCGTATATGCTGGTTGTCGGAGCAAAAGAAGAAGAGGACGGACTGGTATCTGTAAGAAGCCGTTTTGAAGGGGATGAAGGACAGAAGTCACTGCCGGACTTTCTTGCAGCAATCAAGATGGAGATCCAGGCCAAAACAGCAAGGGAAGTAAAAAAAGAAGACGATAAATAGAGTTTTAAATAAAATCTGAATAAGAAATAAAACTTTCGGGCATAATGATACTGATTTTCAAAAAGGAGGTAACATTATGCCTGAATTAAAATGTACAGTACAGACATGTATGCACAACAAAGATTTTTATTGTGATCTGAACGCAATTACGGTGGGAGGAAAATCTGCACGGAAAGCTGCAGAGACAAGCTGTGACAGCTTTGAAGAAAGAAAAAGCGGCACCTACAGTAATGTGACTGGTGAGGCGGGTCCGACAAGCAAGATCGACTGCAAGGCTACGGAGTGCCAGTACAATAAGGAATGCCAGTGCCATGCAGGAAAGATCAGTGTGGAGGGCAGCAAGGCATGCAGCTGTGATGAGACGGAATGTGCAACTTTCAGTTGTGGATGTGCGTAGATGAAAGTGATGGGTGTGGGAGAGTTTCTCCTGCACCTGTTTGTTTGTGTGCAAGGAATGAGAGAAAAGGTGCGAAAAGGATGGTTGGGGAGGTTGACGGGGGTGTTAGAAAGAAGGTATAATAAAAATCGGACTTTTGAAGAAAGACAGGGAAATTAAATGGAAAAAAAAGACAATGTAGAGAAAGGGGTTTCGGAGAAGCCGGAAGAGAAGAAATCGGCAGCGTATTATGAAAAGCGTCCGGAATTTGGCAACAGAGGGCCGTCAAAGATTTTGCTGCATTTCAGGAAGGGGATTACCTTTTTCCTTGTTATTGCGGCTTGTGTGATCTTTTATTTTCTGTTACTCCGAATAGATGATATATCAGTAGGTGTCAGTAAAGTAATTGATGTGTTAAAGCCGATCCTATACGGAATGGTGATCGCATATTTGCTGAATCCGATCGTAAAGCAGATTGACCGGTGGCTGATTCCACAATTAAAAAAGAAAATGTCTCAGGAAAAGGCAAAGAAGGTTTCGCGTAGTGTCGGTGTTTTTGCAGCGCTGGTTATGCTGCTTGCTTTGATCCTGGCACTGTGCAATATGCTGATTCCGGAACTTTATAAAAGTATCCGTGACATGGTTCAGACTCTGCCGGGACAGATCAGTGATATGGTTACGAAGATCATAAGTATCCAGAAAGATACCAGTCCTGCCGGAGTCATGGCACGTAACCTGTTAGAAAAGGGATCGGATGCATTACAGAACTGGATCAAACAGGATCTTTTAACCAAGGTTAATGAAGTGATGTCAAACCTGACGGTTGGGATCATCAATTTTGTCAGTGAGATCCTGAATTTTCTGATTGGTCTTATTGTATCAGTCTATATTCTGTTCAGTAAGGAAACATTTTCCGCACAGAGTAAAAAGATCGTCTATGCAGTGTTCCGTACAGATCATGCCAATATGATCCTGCATCTGACAAAGAAAAGCAATGAGATTTTCGGTGGATTTATTATTGGAAAGATCATTGATTCTATGATTATCGGAGTGCTTTGCTTCTTTGGACTTACGCTCCTGAAGATGCCGTACATACTTTTGATCAGTGTAATCGTTGGTGTGACCAATGTCATTCCTTTCTTCGGACCGTATATCGGTGCTATTCCGAGTGCCGTTCTGATTTTGCTGAATGATCCGATCAAGGGCTTGTATTTCCTGATTTTCATTCTTGTGTTGCAGCAGCTTGATGGAAATGTGATCGGACCGAAGATTTTGGGCAATTCGACCGGATTATCTGCATTCTGGGTTGTATTTTCAATCCTGCTCGGAGGCGGTCTGTTTGGATTTGTAGGAATGATCATGGGCGTGCCTACATTTGCAGTAGTTTATTATATTATTACAATGCTGATCAATCATTTGCTGGAGAAGAAAAAGCTTCCGCTTCAGACTTCGGAGTATGGGGAAAAGAGTTATGTGGATGATAGCGGAAGATTTGTCAGAGAAAATCCGGAAGAAAATGATACAGCGGTAAAAAACGGGGAAAATAAAAAAGAGAGGAAGTAAGCAGAAATGCCAATTCGTGTACAGAATGACCTTCCGGTAAAAGAAATACTGGAAAAAGAAAATATATTTGTAATGGATGAGAACCGTGCGGTTCATCAGGACATCCGTCCGATCAAGATCGGACTTCTGAATCTTATGCCACTGAAAGAGGATACAGAACTTCAGCTTCTGCGCTCCCTTTCCAATACACCGCTGCAGGTTGACATTGTGTTTTTGGCAGTGAAAAATCATGTTTCAAAGAATACTTCAGCGAATCACCTGAACCGGTTTTATGAGAATTTTGAAAATGTAAAAGATCAGAAATTTGACGGATTTATCATAACCGGAGCACCGGTAGAGCAGATGCCTTTTGAAGAGGTGGATTACTGGGAAGAACTTGTAGAGATCATGGAGTGGACAAAGACGCATGTTACTTCAACGATCCATCTCTGCTGGGGAGCACAGGCAGCACTTTATTATCATTATGGGATTAATAAAGTACAGCTGGACAAAAAGCTTTTCGGTATCTTTGAACATAAGGTTATGAACCGTAAGATTCCTCTGGTACGTGGATTTGATGATGTATTTTATGCACCGCATTCGAGACATACAGATGTGCCAATTGAGAAGATCCGTGCAGATGAGAGACTGATGATTCTGGCAGAGTCGGAAAAGGCAGGAGCATACCTTATCATGGCACAGAATGGAAGACAGATTTTTGTGATGGGACATCCGGAGTACGACCGAGTGACACTGGATCAGGAGTATAAGCGGGATCTGAGCAAAGGACTTCCGATTGAAATGCCGGAGAATTATTATCCAGACAATGACAGCACACAGAAGCCACTTCTTACATGGAGAGCACATGGTAACTGTATGTATGCAAACTGGCTGAATTACTATGTTTATCAGGCAACCCCGTATGATATGGTGGGGACACCGGATTTTCATTAGGATTCAGATAGAATTTCATATACCGATATCCTGAAAGGCATATCAGAAAGTACTATGTTTCAGAAGAGAAATCCTTTGCTATAATAGGAAAGCAAAAATAAGCGGGAGGAAAAATATGTTATTGGAGCAGAAAACAACTGATTTTTTGGAACAGCTCTCATCGTCAGCACCGATTCCGGGAGGTGGCGGTGCATCGGCAGCAGTCGGAGCGTTCGCATCAGCTTTGGGACTTATGGTTACAAATCTGACTGTCGGAAAAAAGAAATATGCGGATGTTGAAGAAGAAATTCTAGAGATAAGAGAAAAACTTGAGCAGAAGAAGCAGGATCTGGTCCGGATGGTAGATGAAGATGCCGAGGCTTTTGAACCACTGGCAAAGGCTTACAGAATGCCAAAAGAGACAGAGGAAGAACAGGCAGAGAAGGAAAAAGTTATGGAGGCCGCACTTAAAAATGCGGCAGAAGCACCACTGTGTATCATGAAAACAATTGTAGATACTATGGAGATGATCCGGGTGCTAGGGGAAAAAGGAAGCAGGCTTGCTGTCAGCGATGCAGGAGTTGCAATCCTCTTTGCACAGGCAGCCCTTGAAGGAGCTTCTCTTAATATTTTTATCAATACAAAGATGATGAAGGATCAGGAAGAAGCTGAAAGACTGAATTATCTGGCTGATCAACTGATTGCGACAGGCAAAGAACTGAAAGAGACAACTTATGATGCTGTACTTAAGGGTATCAGACCATAACAGATAAGACAGACAGGAGGAAGACATGAGCATACAGATGCGAGGGGCTGAAGTGGCAAAAGCCATGAAAGAAAAGCTGATCAGAGAAAGAGAAGAGTTGAATGCGGCGGGAGTAAATCCATGCCTTACGATCATTCGGGTAGGAGCGAAAGAAAATGATCTTGCCTACGAACGTGGAGCAAAAAAGAGAATGGAAATGATCGGAATCGAGTGCCGCATTGCAGAACTGCCAGAAGATATTTCACAGGAAGAATTTGAGGATGCTTTCTGTAAGATCAATAAAGATCCGGAGGTTCACGGGATCCTTTTGTTCCAGCCGCTTCCGGAGCAGCTCGATGTAGAGAAGATCAGACAGATGATCGACCCGGCAAAGGATATGGATGGAATGAGTCCTGTAAATCTTGCAAAAATATTCGAAGGTGACAGAACTGCTTATGCGCCTTGTACTTCTGAGGCAGTGATGCACATTATGAATCACTATGGAATTGAACTCCAGGGGAAAAGAGTGACCGTCATCGGAAGAAGCATGGTTGTTGGAAAACCGCTTTCCATGCTGATGCTTGGACAGAATGCAACTGTAACTATCTGCCATTCACGCACAAAAGATCTGGCGGACAGATGTCGCGAAGCAGAGATAATAGTAGCTGCGATCGGACGGGCAAACCATATCACCGCCGATATGATTGCCGAAGGAGCGGTGGTAGCGGATGTCGGAATCAACGTACTGGAAGACGGAACCCTCTGTGGAGATGTGGACTACGAAAATGTCTGGGAAAAAGTATCCCATATCACACCGGTTCCGGGAGGAGTAGGAAACGTCACAACCTCTGTACTCGCCTCTCACGTGCTGCGTGCCGCCCGTATAGGTCAGAACGAACCCGGACAACGCAGAGGGTAACACCGCCTCTCTGTCGAACACAATACAAATGGGTGAAGAACAGTTACAGCCGGTAACCCAGAGCGCCCCGGAAGAGAAAAAATGGGGCTGTGAAATAAGTCCCTAAAAGAAATAGGACCATTCGTTCATGCGAAAGGT
>OLQX01001244.1_pt1 | contig 23472 bp, 21 predicted proteins | sample 1672581 | NCBI WGS metagenome assembly OLQX01 (sample SAMEA3136701, study PRJEB25190) | human gut metagenome | reverse complement strand
GCCGTACACCCATACCACCTGCCCCTGCCTGCTTTCGTCCCCCCCTATTCACGAATTGTTCATAATAAAAACATAGATTGATGGTTGCAAGCTTTCCCAAATTGTGCTATTATGTAGTGGAATTGAAAAAAGTATTTCAGAAATGTTACAAAAAATATAACATTCATTAATAAGTAGTATAACGGGAGTGAATAACGATAATGAGAAAGAAAATCCTTGCTTTGATGCTGACAGTAATGATTGGCAGCGCTCAGGTAATGACCGTCAGTGCGGCAAAAACAACAGATGAACTGGAACAGCAGAAAGCACAGACGACCGCGCAGTTAAGCGAGACACAGGATGCCATCAACAATCTGGAAGAGCAGAAACAGGCGATCACAAGCCAGATTGGAGAACTGGATGCACAGCTGGTTGTGACGATGGCTGCCGTAGAGTCTCTGAAAACAGACATTGCGAACAAGCAGACAGAGATCGAGGAGACACAGAAGAAGCTGGCAGAGGCACAGCAGGATCAGGCAGAGCAGTATGAGGCTCTGAAAGACAGAATTCAGTATCTGTACGAGAATGGCGGAAACACCGCATGGGCGTCCCTGCTTCTTTCCGGCGAGGATCTGTCCGATATCCTGAACCAGGCGGAGTACACACAGAAGATGTATGATTACGATCGCGAGTGTCTGGAAAAATATATGGCTGTTACACAGCAGGTAAGCGATTACAGTGAGCAGCTGGAAACTGAGAAGGCAGAACTGGAGGCAAGCGAGGCCGAGCAGGAAGCTCAGCAGGCAGAACTGCAGACTATGCTCGCTGAAAAGAGAGCGACCTCCGCAGATTACGATGCACAGCTTGCGGACATGCAGGCAAAGGCAGCGGAATATGAAAACCTGATCGCAGAGCAGAACGCACAGATTCAGGCAATTCAGGAACAGCAGGCAGCAGAGGAAGCTGCAAGACAGGCAGAGGCAGAGAGACAGGCAGAGGCTGCAAGACAGGCGGAAGAAAGCAGAAGAGCAGAAGCTCAGCAGTCTTCCAACAGTTCGTCATCCAGCAGTTCATCTTCCAGCCGTCAGGAGTCCAGTTCCAGCAGCAACAGCGGTAGCAGTAGCGGCAGAGAGGAAGCAGAGGATACCTCTGAGGATCAGGGTTCTTCCAGCTCTTCCGGAAGCGCAACGGGACAGGCTGTTGTGGATTATGCAGTACAGTTTGTAGGTAATCCGTATGTATGGGGCGGTACAAGCCTTACAAACGGAGCGGATTGTTCCGGATTTATCATGAGTGTTTATGCACACTTCGGATACAGCCTGCCGCATTCCTCCTCAGCGATGAGATCTGTCGGAAGAGGCGTATCTTATGCGGAAGCTCAGCCGGGTGATATCATTTGCTATGACGGACATGTTGCAATCTATATGGGCGGCGGTCAGATCGTACATGCAAGCAATGCCAAAGATGGCATCAAGATCAGCGGCAACGCAGCATACCGCACCATCCTTGCAGTACGTCGTCTTGTTTGATAAGAGAATATTGTAAGAAGTAAGGAATACATAATAAAAAAGAGTCGTGGGGCGAATTTACATTCGTACACGACTCTTTTTTTCGGAAAAATCTTGTTTTCACAGAATGAAAAAGAGATATTTATGCCCGGTCGGAAAGGGCGCCATAGATGAATGCTTTATAGGGAGTCAGTTTGTCCCAGATCCAGCGGTTGCTGTCAGCTTCAGCCTCTCCGCAGTCGATGATTTCGGTATGGCGAGAATTGTACCTGTGGGTGATGTAAGAAAATCTTAAGGAAACACCTGGATTTCTTTCGGGAAAATTTTGGAATCTTTCGGTATGATTTTAAGGAAATACAATTATGATAATAGTGTGAGATTTGATGTGACCGCCCAGAGATATGAACGGCTGTGTTTTGATTCTCTGTAAAAAGGATTTGAGGAGGAAAAGTTTGGAAGTAAACTTCCAAATCTACCTTGATGACGCAGCAAGTGCGTCAGGAAGGAGGAAAAAATGAAACTGGAACTGAAAAAACATAAGTATTATCTGCTTGTGCTGACAGCCATGTTTTTTGTTCTGATTTATTTATTTGTGCCGGAGGGATCGGTCTTCGGGTCCAATACGGACTGGATGAGCCAGCATGCGGAGTTGGCGGAGACGCTGAGAGATGCCTGTCTTTCCCAGGGAACGATCTTTCCGGATTTTCTGTGGCTTGGAGGGGGAAGCAACGCTTATGAATTCGCCTACTATGGGTATCTGCGCCCGGATATTGTGGTCGGATGTCTTCTGCCGCAGGTTCCGATGATCTATATTCTGATCTTTTCCATGTTGGTCTGTGTGCTGGCTTCCGGTCTGCTCTGCTACTGTTTTCTTATCCAGAACCGCATGGAGCCGTTTATGGCGTTTATCGGCAGTACCTTTCTGATGACGGCGGGGTGCTTTTTTCAGGCGCATCGGCAGGTCATGTTTGTCAATTATATGCCTTACGAACTGCTTGCGCTTCTCCTTCTGCCGAAGCTGGTGGAGAAAGGAAAGTATACACTGTTTACGGTCATGCTCACGTTGGTGATCTATAACAGCTTCTATTATTCCATTACGGTTCTCGTGCTTATGACGTGGAGAATGTACGAGTTGACCAGGGACAGGAAAAAATGGTTTGTATATCTGCGCTCCGCGGCGATCGCGGTCGGCATGGCGGGCGTACTGTTACTGCCTACCGCTCTTGTTCTGCTGGAGCACAGAAGACAGGGAGCGGGGACGGCGATTGCAGAGCTATTCCGCCCGGATTTTTCGCTGAAGGGACTTCTGTACGATCCATATGGAATCGGACTGACCTTGTTCGCTCTGTATGCATTGCTGGCGGGACTGGCGATCCGGCGGCTGAGAAAGCGGAGTATTGTATTGCTGGCGGCAGTACTGCTGCCCGTTGTTTCCTATTTTTTGAATGGAATGCTCTATGCGCGAGTCAAGATTCTGATGCCGCTGCTTCCTCTGGTGGTGCTGCAGGCAGCAGAAGTCCTGCAGATGATTCAGAGAAAGCAGTGGAAGATTCGTATCTGGCCGGAGCTTTTATTTGGAGGAATTGCGGTGATATCGGCGAAACTGGCAGGTTCGGAATATTATTCCGGTGTGCTGCTGGATGCTGTGCTGCTGGTGATGGTGCTCTGTCTGATCCCTTTTTATAACCGGAGGCGTATCTATTCGTTGTTGTTGGTTGCGCCGTTTGTCTGTTCTGTTTACACGGCACGGCAGGATGACTTTGTGCCGGAAGGAAAGTGGGTCAGCCCTTTTACAGAGAAAGAGGCAGAGGCGGTTGCAAAAGATCCGTGGGCAAGAATGGACGGAATGGAGGAGCCCTTGATTTCCTCCAACCGCCTGCTGTATTCCGGTCAGAAATCTTCGACCGTGTATTCCTCCATCAGCAATGAGGAATATTCCAACTGGTTTTTTGATATTATGCGTATGCCGGTGCGGATCAACAACCGAGTCGCGATGCTGTGTGAGGTCAATCCATTTCAGGAATATCTGATGGGTGTCAAATATCTCCAGACCACGGAAGATAAGGTTCCGGTGGGGTATGAGATCAGGGCGCGGAAAGGGAATTCCGTTCTTGCGGAAAATGAGAATGTTCTTCCGATCGCTTACCTCAGCACAAAAACCATGAGTGAAGAGCAATTTTCGGAACTGGAGTTTCCGGAGAATGTGGAAGCGCTGGTACATAATACGGTAGTAGGCGACGATGCCGGTAAAGAGACAGACGGCAGCATGGGTATTCCGGAAGGAGAAACCTGTGATTCCAGAAAAGGCGGTCTGGAAGATTCCAAAATGGAAGAAAAGACACCGCTGTTTTCCAAAATAGAAACCGCTCATGACATTGAAGTTCAAAACCAGGACGGCAGCGTGGCAGTGAATGCCGCGGAGTCCGGGAAAGTGACGCTGACGCTGGATGAGCCGGTGAGGAATCGTATTGTGATTCTGGAATTCTGTGTTGCCAGCGAAGATGGAAAAAGAGTGACTATCGATGTGAATGGCGTCAGAAACAGGCTTTCCTCCGATCATGCTTCCTATCCCAATCAGAATTCAAGATTTACTTATTACCTGACTGTGCCGGAGGGAGAAAGCCTGGAACAGTTGGAGATAGAGGTTTCAAAGGGCAAGTTTGAATTGTCTGATTTCAAGTGGTACGAATATCCGGTGGAGGCTCTGGTCAAAGAAGACGCAGTGCCGGTTGTCTTTGAGGAGACACAGGATGGAGCTCTTATGAACTGCAGCCTGGAAGCGGAGGAAGACTGCTATTTTGTGACTTCGATTCCTTATCAGAATGGGCTGGAGATTCTGGTGGACGGCAAGGAAGTTCCAGTGGAGAAGGTGAATACCGCGTTCGCAGGAGCAAAGATTTCCAGAGGAACACACCAGATTGAACTGAGGTTTTCTGCTCCCGGACAAAAGGCAGGGCAGGCAATGACGGCGGCAGGCCTCTGTCTTTTGATCTTATGCCCTTTATGGGATGGATGGAGAAGAAAGAAACGCGGCACCGAACTGTCATAGAAGCGCAACATTCGGTTTGCAAACCGCAAGATACAGGGGTATAATAAAAAATAATGAAGAACGACAACGTCTGCGGTTTTCAAATATGTTCTTGAGCGGGAACTGCAGAACATAAAGGAGGAAAGGGAAATGGAAGATGTATTTGCGGGGTACAGGCGCAGACATGATTATCTGATCTGTATGGATTCCGACGGATGTGCGATGAACACCATGGAAATCAAGCACAGAAAGAGCCTTGCTCCCTGCATGGTATACGAATGGGATCTCGGGGAGTACCGGGATGCGATCATGCGCCGGTGGAGAGAGATCAGTCTGTATAGTATGGATCGTGGGATCAACCGTTTTGAGGCGTTGGCGAAGATCCTGGTAGACGTCAATGAGAATTATAAGCGTGTGGAAGATCTGGACAGTCTGCTCAACTGGGTGAAGACGTCAAAGGAACTTTCTACGGACAGCCTGCGCAGAGAAGTGGAGCGGACGGGCAGTCCGGCGCTGAAGAAAGCACTGGAATGGTCGGAACTGGTCAACGGTTCCCTGAAAATGATTTCAGAAAAGAATAAAAAGCCGTTTGAAGGTGTGAGAGAAGCGCTGGAGGCTGCAGAACAGTTTGCGGATATCGTGATCGTCACTGCCGCAAGCAGAACCGAGATCGTGGAAGAATGGGGATATTACGATCTGCTGAAACATGTCGGCCTGGTGCTGACCCAGGAGACCGGAAGCAAGGAGTACTGCATCGGAAAACTTCTGGAATATGGCTATCAGAAAGACCATGCGATGATGGTTGGAGATTCGCCCATTGACCAGAGAGCGGCAAAAGCAGAGGAAGTTTTCTTCTATCCGATCATGGTCTGGAAAGAAAAAGAATCCTGGGAAGAGTTCCGGAACCATGCGCTGGATAAATTCCGGGAGGGAACCTTTGCCGGGGAATACCAGGCAGAGGTGGAGAAAGAGTTTGTACAGAATCTGACGAGATAAGGAACAGTTCAGCTGGCTGAACTGTCACGGAATAAGAAAAAACAGTAAGAACCGGGGAACTCGGTGAACGGGCCTCCCCGGTTTTTTGTATCTGCAGCGTTCGTTGTTTTTTCTGATCACTGCAGAGCGTATTTGAAACAATATTCGGAGATACGGAGCGTGACGAAGATGAAAACACTTTATGATCATGGACAGGTTTATACAGGACAGCTTCCTCTGGCGTCTGCCTTTGTTGTGGAAGGGGACCGCTTTCTCGCTGTGGGAAATCGGGAGGATCTGGAGAAGTTTGTGGATAACGATACGAAAAAAGTGGACCTCGGTGGAAAGTTTGTCTGCGCGGGGTTCAACGATTCTCATATGCATCTGCTGAACTATGGCTATACGCTGAGTATGGCGGGGCTTGCGGAACATACGTCGTCCCTGGGGGAGATGCTGGAATATCTCCGTACTTTCGACAGAGAAGAAAGGACCGGCGAACCGGGCGCGGAGGAGTGTTGGCTGATGGGCCGCGGGTGGAATCAGGATTACTTTGCGGACGGACGCAGATTTCCGACCCGCTGGGATCTGGATGAGGTTTCCCGGGTGCGTCCGATCTGTATCATCCGTGCCTGCGGGCATTGCTGTGTGGTCAATTCCAGAGCGCTGGAACTGATGGGTATTACAAAGGAAACGCAGCAGCCGGAGGGCGGATTTTTTGAGAAGGATCCGGACGGAGAGTTCAACGGGATTTTCCGGGAGAATGCGGTGGAATATGTGTTCCGCCGGATTCCGGCGCCGTCTCAGGACCAGATCCGGGAGATGATGCGGCGCGCGGTAAAGAAGCTCAACGCATACGGCGTGACTTCCTGTCAGACCGATGATTTCATGACGCTGCCGGTTCCTTATGAACAGGTGATCCGGGCGTATCAGGAACTGGAGCAGGAAGGGGAACTGACGGTGCGGGTCAATGAGCAGGCGCAGTTTACAGATCCGAAGGAACTGCAGCGGTTTTTGAATGCCGGATGGAATACAGGAACCGGAAGCACTTTCTTCCGGATCGGGCCGCTGAAGATTGTGGGGGATGGTTCTCTGGGATCGCGCACTGCGTATCTGAGCCGTTCCTATGAGGATGAGACGTCTGTGCAGGGCCTTCCGCTGATGACGAGGAAACAATTGGAGGAACTGACGGCGCTGGCGAACCGGAATGGGATGCAGACCGCTATCCATGCGATTGGCGACGGGATCCTGGACTGGATTCTGGATGCGTATGAGCAAGCGTTGCAGGAAAAGCCCAGAGAGGATCATCGTCATGGGATCGTTCACTGCCAGATTACCCGGCAGGAACAGTTGGAACGGATCGAGAAACTTGGGCTTCATGTTTATGCCCAGACGATTTTTCTGGATTATGATCTGCGGATCGTGGAGGCGCGTGTGGGCAGGGAGCTGGCGTCCTCCAGTTATGCGTTCCATACGCTGAAGGAAAAAGGGGTCCATGTTTCCAACGGAAGCGACTGTCCGGTGGAACTGCCGGATGTGATGGCAGGTATCCAGTGCGCCGTTACCCGCAGGACACTGGACGGAACCGCAGGCCCATATCTCGCCCGGGAAGCGATGGATGTGCAGGAAGCGCTGGATTCCTATACGTCAGAAGGAGCTTATGCGTCTTTTGAGGAAAAGCAGAAAGGCAGGATCCAGGCGGGAATGCTGGCGGATTTCGTTGTGCTGGGGGAGAACCCGTTTCAGGTTCCGGCGGCGGAACTGCGCAGGGTACCGGTGGAGGAAACCTATGTAGGAGGACAGTGCGTTTATCATAGGGAAAGATGAAAAAGCCTAAATTTTAGGTATTATTAGAAAGATAACACCTAAAATTTAGGTAAATAAGGTAAAAAATTATCCCGAAACACTTATAAGCGCATAGAATCTGTGGTATACTGAAAAAAGAGTTTGATTGAGAAATAAGAAAAGAGAAAATGTTGAAACGATAAAAAAGCGGAAGACAGGGAGGTAGAGGTATTGGAGTTCGCCCATCAAAAAACAGTATCTGGAGAAGAGATAAGGCAATTGAGGAAGAAATTGGATTTCACGCAGAAGAATTTTGCGGCTTTTGCAAATGTATCGGTGAAAACGGTTCAGCACTGGGAAAGTGGCAAGAAGGAAGTGTCTGGCCCGATCGTCGCCTTACTGAAGATCCTGAAAGAGCATCCGCAGCTGAAAGACGAACTTATGATTCCCGAAAAAAATTATCCCCTTCGCCTGAAATATTTCTGCGGCAATGATCTCTGTACGATCATAGATGTTGATGAACGAAATCAGAAAATTTTTGTAAAAAATTTTGTCAGCGATTATATGTATCGTGCATTTGGAAGAAATGAGAAACCGGATTACAGAGATTATGAGGAATTTCTTGAGTCCAGATGTTTCCCGCGGACACGGGATCAAATGAAGCTGATGCTTCGGGAACTGAATTTGCCGTTTTATGATCCGTTTCTGATCATACAGAAAACGCAGGGACGTATGGCTGAGGATAATTTCTGGATTCAGATTGAAATGTAGGTGTTTTTATGGTTGAATTATCGGAAAAAAATATCAGGGGGCAGGAAATACAATCGTCTAAGGGCAACCAGTTGAAATGGCAGAGGGATGGGATATGGTATAAAGCAGATTATACCGGGTACGAAGGACTTGCCGAATATATGGTATCGTCTCTGTTGAAAACATCGAATCTGGAGTCCTCGGAGTATATCAGCTATCAGACGGAAGAAATCCTGTATAAAAAAAGAATACGCAGAGGGTGTAAGAGTAAAGATTTTCTTCCGGAGAAATGGCAGCTTATAACTTTAGAGCGGCTGTTTTCAAATTTTTTTGGAAAAAGCCTGTATCAGAGTATTTATCAAATAGAGGGAGCGGAGCAAAGGACTGAATTTTTGGTGGAACAGGTAAAGCGTATGACTGGCTTGACAGAATTTGGTGTCTATCTTTGCAAACTTCTCACGATCGATGCGCTGTTTCTTAATGAAGACCGGCATACACATAATATTGCCGTTCTTCTGGATCCGGATGGGAAATATCATTACTGCCCGATTTTTGATAATGGTGCGGCGCTGCTTTCGGATATAGTTCAGGATTATGCGGAGGAGGAACCGGTTCTGGAATTGATTCCTCAGGTTCAGGCAAAAACACTGTCCCGGGATTTTGATGAACAGTTGGATGCTGTGGAACAACTATATGGTCAGCCGATGCATTTTTCTTTCGATGAGAAGGAAGTGGAAGAGCTCCTTGAACAGGAAGAATTTTATCCGGAAAAACAAAAAAGGCGTATTCAGGAAATTCTGCTTCATCAGAGAAGAAAATATGAGTATTTGTTTGACAAATGAATTTTTAAACAGGAAGATTGTGCACGGGCAGTGATTCTGCTATAATGGTCTGCGGTTAAAAAGAATCGGGGGATACCAAGGATGAAGAAAACCAATGATTATGGACGGGACTCGATCCCGCTGCTCGTGCTGAAGACGTCGGTTCCGTTTATGCTGGCGCAGCTTGTCAACGTATTATACAGTATCGTAGACCGGATTTATGTGGGAAATATCCCGGTGATCGGAGCGGATTCTCTGGCGGGGGCGGGAGTGTGCGCACCGATCATCACGCTGCTTTCGTCTTTCGGAACGCTGGTGGGAATCGGCGGATCGGTGCTTTTTTCCGTGCGTCTGGGAGCAGGGGACGAAAAGAGCGCGCAGCGTATCCAGGCAAACAGTTTTTCTATGCTGCTGATCCTGTCGGCAGTGCTGACGGTTGTGTTTCTGCTGACCAAGAATCAGCTGCTGAGCTGGTTTGGTGCCAGTGAGGTGACATTTCCTTATGCGAACACCTATCTGACCATCTATACGCTGGGAACTTTTTTTGCATTGCTGTCCATGGGAATGAATTACTTTATCACGGCGCAGGGATTTCCAGGGCTTGGAATGATGACGACGATGATCGGCGCGGTGGTCAACATTGTGCTGGATCCGGTGTTTATTTTTGGATTTCATATGAATATTGCGGGCGCAGCGGTGGCGACGGTGATTGCTCAGATGAGCTCCTGCATATTCGTGCTCTGCACACTGCGGAGAAAGAAAATGCGGATTCCGCTGACGATCGTGCGGCCGGAACCGGCAACTGCAAAACGGATCCTGACCATCGGTTTTTCTCCGTTTCTGATCCTCGCCACAGACAGTGTCATTATCATTGTGATGAATGCGGTTCTGCAGTACTATGGGGGAAAAGAGTACGGGGATACGCTGATCACCGCCGCAACCATTGTACAGAGTTATATGCTGCTGATCACTTCGCCGATGCTGGGGATCACCGGAGGCTCTCAGCCTCTGATCAGCTATAATTACGGGGCGAATCAGCCGGCAAGGATCCGTAAGACTGTGTTCTGGGTTCTTATGCTGTGTATCTGCTTTACCACGCTGATGTTCCTTCTGTCAAGGATCATGCCGGAGATCTTTGTCCGGATCTTTACCAGCGACGCGGAATACAGGGAACTGGCAGTATGGGGCATCCGGGTATTTACGATGATGATCATACCGCTGAGTTTTCAGTATGTCTTTGTGGACAGCCTGACTGCCCTTGGAATGACCGGAATTTCCCTGACCCTTTCTTTGTTCCGGAAAGGTTTGTATCTGGCTTCCACCTGTGTGCTTCCGGTCTTTTTTGCGGCAAGTTCTGCGTTCTATGCGGAGCCGATCGCGGACGGTACGGCGGCGGTGCTCTCCACCGTGGTATTTTTCGGTATCTACCGGAAATATCTGAGAGGGGACAGGCGGCTGATGGAGATCAAAGTGTGACGGAGAAAAGGTAGGGAAAGGAAAAGTGTAACAGCCGTAATAGTTCGAAACTCGTGCTGCACAGCCCGCGCGGGCATCCTCCGGACACGTTGAGATCTTCCGGGAGGACAAACTTGATGCATTTTACCAGAATGTCGCGGCATCCCGGACTGTGGTGAGCGGGGATGGTGAATGTTTTCATGCCGCGCTGGTATTCTTTTCCTTTGCAGTCCACTTCCGTCAGGATCACAGCCAGCGCCACACGTTTGTCCGGGCAGACGTTCTTTAAGGTAACATTGATCTGAACGATACGCCCCTGGGACTCCAGATACACATCGCCGAGATCCACAACAATGGAATCCTTACATTTGTCTATTTTCACCTCTTTTGTGCAGGGGCAGTTCTCCGGCTGGATGACGATACCGCAGTCCACGGTGACAGAAGGAGACGGGAAGGTGGCGGCGTTGTTTTCCGTATCTTTGTAGGAGATGGACTCATTGATCTCCTTGGCGCCGGAGGCTGTACCGATATGGCGGATATAAAATTCCAGAAGAGCGCCTTCATTGCCGGACACGCCAAGCTCCGGAATCTTCCACTGGAGCGTGTTGGCGTTCACCATCATTGCGGTTCCCTTGCTGGGAGGCACGAGATTGGTGATGGCAAAATCCGGATGGATGACCTCATCAATGACAATGTTTGTGGCTCCCGGTTTTGAAATGTTTTTCGCCAGGTCTGCAAACAACTGTTCCAGATCTGCGTCGTCGGGAGTGACAGCTACATGGGAAGTGTCCGGGTCGGTGGCCCAGTCGTTCAAAACAGAAATGTCGATGCCGTCGGCGCCGGTCAGCCTGATGCAGTAAATGACGATTCCCAAAGCTCTTGCTTCTGCGGCAACCGGTGAATGCGTCGGCATGATTGGTGGAACCTCCGGCAGTGAGCTGATCCACGGCAGATTTCAGCGTGTCCACGGAGGTGATCAGCTGTGCGTCTGTCGCGGCGGTGCCGGAGCGGCTGCAAGGGAAATGCTTAGAGCGTGTTTGAAAATGAAAAATTTTATCCCCCCATGGGGCTTGTTAAAGAATGAACAATCTGATATTTTTTATATAGTTCAAATATTTTGGGAGGAAGAGGAATGAAAAAGAAAATAATCGCGTTTCTCTGCGCGTTTTCCCTTGCTGCCGGCGTTTTTGCCGGATGCGGACAGAACCAGGAACAGACCGCACAGACGTCCGGTGTTTCTGATGAGAAGGTACAGGAAGGATCACAGGAAAGTACAAAAGATGAGGTGATCGTCACTATGCCGACGACCTCAGAGCCGGAATCCGGCTTTGACCCGGCGTATGGATGGGGAGCAGGCGAGCATGTGCATGAGCCGCTGATCCAGAGTACGCTGACGGTAACGAACCAAGATCTGGAGATCGGACTGGATCTGGCGACGGATTATCACGTGAGCGAAGATGGTTTGACATGGACCGTCACCATCAGGGATGATGTGAAATTTACGGATGGTGAACCGCTCACTGCCGAAGATGTGGCTTTTACGTACAACAACTGCAAAGAGAAAAGTTCTGTCAATGACTTTACGATGCTGGAAGAGGCAGTGGCAACAGACAATACGACGGTAGAATTTCGAATGACAAGGCCGTATTCTATCTGGCCGTATACCATGGCGGTTGTGGGAATCGTTCCTGAGCATGCGTACGATGAGAATTATGGACAGAACCCCATCGGTTCGGGGCGTTATATCATGAAGCAGTGGGATCGCGGGCAGCAGGTGATTTTCGAGGCTAATCCGGAGTATTACGGGGAGGCGCCGAAGATGAAGAAAGTGACGGTTCTGTTTATGGAAGAGGATGCCGCCCTGGCTGCTGCAATGTCCGGACAGGTGGATGTGGCTCATACGGCTGCTTCCTACAGCGACCAGCAGATAGAAGGGTATGAACTGTTCCGGGTAGATACGGTGGACAACCGTGGATTTAACCTGCCGTGTGTTGAGCCGCAGGAAAAAGACGGCATTACCTACGGAAACGCATTCACTGCGGATGTCCGCGTGAGACGTGCGATCAACATCGGCATTGACCGTCAGGAAATGATCGACAATGTGCTGAACGGATACGGAACCGCCGCCTACAGTGTATGCGACAAGATGCCATGGTACAACGAGGACTGTGAAGTTGCTTACGATCCGGAAGAGGCGGTGCGAATCCTGGAAGAAGCCGGATGGAAGGAAGGCAGCGACGGAATCCGTGAAAAAGACGGGGTGAAAGCCGAGTTTACACTGATGTTCAGCACCGGTGATTCTGTCCGCCAGGCATTGGCGGAAGATACGGCGAACCAGCTGAGAGAGCTTGGAATACGCGTCACCACAGAGGGTGTCGGCTGGGATGTGGCGTACGACAGAGCGCAGTCAGACCCTCTGATGTGGGGATGGGGTGCGCACACGCCAATGGAGCTTTATAATATTTATCATACACTTTCGGACAGCGGAATTGGAATGGCAGGATATTCACCGTATGCCAACGAAGCGGTGGACCAGTATATGGATCAGGCACTGGCGGCCGGTTCTCTGGAAGAGTCTTATGAGTTATGGAAAAAGGCTCAGTGGGACGGTACGACGGGCATTACACAGGAAGGTGATATTCCGTGGATCTGGCTCTGCAATGTGGATCATCTGTACTTCGTGAGAGACGGACTGCAGATCGCGGATCAGAAGATCCATCCCCACGGACACGGGTGGTCGATCATTAACAACGTAGACCAGTGGAACTGGGAATAAAGAAGTCATAGAGACTGCAGCTCCGGGGAAGTTTTCCGACCTTCCCGGAACGGCAGTCTGCTTATGTGGGGAGGAAAAAATGAAGAGACGCTGGATCGTGTTTATCGGGAAAAACTTAATAAGGATCCTTCTTTTGACCATCTGCATCAGCATGGTCACTTTTGCGTTAATGAAGGCATCGCCCATTGATCCGCTGCAGGCAAACGTGGGTCAGGCGGCGCTGGGAACCATGAGTCAGGAACAGAGAGAGAAGCTGGAGGAGTACTGGGGCGTCAATACCCCTCCGATCCGGCAGTATCTGTCCTGGGCCGGCGACTTCGTTCGGGGAGACATGGGGATTTCCCTGCTGTACCGCCAGCCGGTCACAGAGGTGATTGCAGTGAAGCTTTCCAATTCGCTGTTTCTGATGATCACCGCATGGATCATTTCGGGAGTCCTCGGTTTCCTGTTGGGAGTAGTCTCCGGAATGAACCAGGGAAAATTTGTGGACAAGCTGATCCGGGGATACTGTCTTGTCGTCTCCAGCACTCCGGCCTTCTGGCTGGCGCTGCTGCTTCTGATGATCTTCAGTGTCTGGCTGCAGCTCTTTCCGATCGGGCTGAGTGTTCCGATCGGTGTGGAAGCCAGCGGAGTGACCTTTCTGGACAGAGTTTACCATGCGGTGCTTCCTGCGCTGACATTGAGCATAACAGGAGTTTCCAACATTGCGCTGCATACCCGGGAAAAAATGATCGATGTAATGCAGAGCGATTATGTGCTGTTTGCAAGGATGAGAGGAGAAAAAGGATGGCGGCTGTTCCGGTATTATGGTTTCCGGAATGTGCTGCTTCCAGCGGTGACGCTTCATTTCGCTTCCATCAGTGAAATCTTCGGTGGATCCGTCCTGGTGGAACAGGTGTTTTCCTATCCGGGCCTTGGTCAGGCGGCAGTGGCGGCGGGACTTGGCAGCGATCTTCCGCTGTTGATGGCGATCACCATTGTCAGTGCGCTGATCGTCTTCGGCGGAAATCTGGCGGCCAATCTTCTTTATGGAATGATTGACCCGCGGATCAGAAGAGGAGGAGCTGTAAAATGAAGTTTTTCAATCGAAGACAGCGGATGATGATCGGAATCTTTTTCTCGATTGCTTTTCTTGTAATTGTCTGCGTTTTGGGAAATTTGAACACGGAGGCGGCAAGAGTGACGGATTTTTCCAGAAAAAACCTTGCCCCGTGTTCGAGTTATATCTTTGGTACGGACTGGCTGGGAAGAGATATGCTGGCGCGCACGTTAAAAGGCCTTTCGATGAGTATTCTGATCGGTGTTGTGTCGGCGGCGGTCAGCGCCGTGGTGGCGCTGGTTCTTGGGATCGCGGCAGCGACCCTGGGAAAAACCGCGGACAGCATCATTTCTTTTGTCATTGATCTGATCATGGGAGTGCCCCATATTCTGCTTCTGATCCTGATTTCAGTAGCTCTGGGAAAGGGACTAAAAGGCGTCGTTATCGGCGTGGCGCTGACCCACTGGCCTTCTCTTGCCCGGCTGATCCGGGCGGAAGTCATACAGCTGAAGGAAAGTCCGTATATTCAGATTTCTGCGAAACTTGGAAAAAGCAGGTGGTACATTGCCAGGAAGCATATGCTGCCGCATCTTCTGCCGCAGTTTCTCGTAGGTCTGGTGCTGCTGTTTCCCCATGCGATCCTCCATGAATCCAGTGTCACGTTTCTGGGATTCGGTCTCTCCACGGAGCAGCCTGCCATCGGCATTATCCTGTCCGAGGCGATGAAATATCTGGTGACCGGAAAATGGTGGCTGGCGCTGTTTCCGGGCATTCTTCTGGTTGTAACCGTTATCATGTTTTATGTACTGGGGGAAAGTCTGAGGAAGCTGCTGGATCCGAACAGCGTACATCAGTAAAGTTCCGGAAGAGAAAGGGAAAGCGGATAATGATGGAAGAGACAAAAAAGACATGGAATGAAAAAGAGCCGATATTGAAAATAGAAAATATGAGCATTCGTTTTACCCAGTATGACCGCGGAATGCATCAGACGGAACTTCCTGTCATACGAAATCTTGATGTGGAAGTCCGTCAGGGAGAGATGGTGGCGGTCGTGGGCTCCAGCGGTTCCGGAAAAAGCCTTCTGGCGCATGGGGTTATGGGCGTGCTGCCTTACAATGCGGTCATGGGCGGAACCATCACCTATTGCGGGGAGGAACTGACACAGAAAAGGATCGAAAAACTCAGGGGAAAAGAGATTGTTCTTGTACCCCAGAGTACGGTATATCTGAATCCGCTGATGAAAATCGGACCGCAGATCCGGAAGGGCGACAAGGGGATTCAGGCCAGAAACAGACTGCGGGAAATCTTTCGACGGTATGAACTGAAAGAAGAGGTAGAAGATTTGTATCCTTTCGAACTTTCCGGAGGAATGAACCGGAGAGTCCTGATTTCCACCGCGATGATCGAATCCCCGAAGCTGGTGATCGCGGATGAGCCGACGCCCGGACTGGATCTGAAAGTAGCAAAACGTGCGATGGCACATTTTCGGGAACTTGCGGACATGGGCGCGGGTGTGCTGGTGATCACCCACGACCTGGAACTTGCCCTGGAGGTGGCGGACAGGATTGTGGTTTTCTATGCGGGAATGACCGTGGAGGAAGCTGCCGTGGAAGATTTTGAACGGGAAGAAACGCTGCGCCATCCGTATACCAAGGCTTTGTGGAGAGCCATGCCAAAGCATGGATTTCAGTTTATCAAAGGAACACAGCCCTATGTAAAGGATCTCCCCGCCGGGTGCCCGTTTGCCCCAAGGTGCAGCCAGCGGACGGGAGCGTGCAGCCAGGAAATTCCCTGGAGAGAGCTTCGCGGCGGCAGTGTCAGATGTATCCATGCGGAATAAGGGTACAATGTTTTGTGAGGATTTTTGCCGCTGGAAGAAGGCGGCGGAATGGAGAATAAGATGAATCTGGAAATAAAAAATGTATCTTACCGTTACCGGGAAGATGGAAGACAGATTTTGGAGAATTTCAGTCTTACCGTAAGCCAGAAGGAGAGAGTCGGTCTGGCGGCTCCCAGCGGTTATGGAAAAACGACTCTGTGTAAACTGCTCTCCGGATATTTGAAGCCGGATCAGGGGGAAATCCTTCTGGATGGAAAGCCGCTGGCTTCTTACCGCGGATACTGTCCGGTACAGATGATCTGGCAGCAGCCGGAATTTGCGGTGAATCCAAGACTGCGCATGAGAGAAGTGCTGCTGGAAGGGGACGCGGTGGAAAAGCGTGTGATCCGTGAACTGGGAATTGAACCAGACTGGCTGAATCGTTTTCCGGGCGAGTTGTCCGGAGGCGAACTGCAAAGATTCAGTATTGCCAGAGCACTGGGAAAGAGGACAAAGTTTCTGATCGCAGATGAGATCAGTACGATGTTGGATCTGATCACGCAGAGCCAGATCTGGAATTTTCTGCTGAAGGAAGTGGAAAGGAGAGGAATCGGCCTGATTGCCGTCAGCCATAACCAGGAACTGATGGACTGGGTCTGTACCAGGCAGATTTCACTGGAAAAACAGGGACCGTGAGAAATGCAGAAATGGACTGCATTTCTCACGGTCCGTTGCGCCTCTTTCGTATACTTTTTCCAGGTCAATCCCAGCCATTCTTTGTGCAGCATTACGATACGTCCCGCTTCCTCACGCAGATAAGATTTGCAGACAAGGGGGAAGAGAGCTATAATAAGGTTACTGGTGGACGACACTGGCATGTGATGGAAACGGGAGGAGAAGAAGATGGCTACGGACATGACAAAGGGACCAATGATTTCACAGATTACAAGATTTACGATTCCGCTGGTGCTTGGAAATCTGTTTCAGCTCACCTATAATGCGGCGGACTCTGTAATTGTAGGAAAATTTGTCGGGGACGACGCCCTTGCGGCGGTGGGAACCGCAGGTCCGATCATGAATATGGTGATCCTGTTTATCACAGGAATGTGTATGGGCGCGGGAATCCTGATGAGCACGCATTACGGGGCGAAGGATTACGGCCTTCTGGAACGGCAGATCAGTACGTCGATGCTGGGAGGCCTGGGATTTTCGGCGGTGATTTCTGTTCTTCTGATCGTGTTTGCCCATCCGCTGCTGGAACTGCTTCAGGTTCCGGAGAATATTATCGGCGATGCAAAGGGATATCTGAGAATTATCTTTCTGGGATTGATCTTTACCTTTATCTACAATTTCTTTTCCAATACGCTGCGGGCGCTGGGAGACAGTAAGGTGCCCCTTTATTTTCTGATGATCAGCGCGCTGCTGAATGTGATCGGCGATCTGTTTTTCGTGGTGGTTCTTGGATGGGGTGTTTTGGGAAGCGCGGCTGCGACCGTGCTCAGCGAGATGCTGTGCTGCCTTTTCTGTCTGATCTATATCAGGAAAAAGGTTCCGTTGCTCTGCCTGGGTAAGAAGTGGAAGGTATTTGACGGTTCCATTCTCTGGAAGACATTCAATTATGGAATTACAAGCGCTCTGCAGCAGATGTGCGTTCAGCTTGGCAAAATCTGTGTGCAGACGGTGGTGAATGTGCAGGGTGTCGCGTTTATCGCTGCGTTCACCGCGATCAACCGGGTCGATGATTTTGCCATGACTCCCCAGCAGAATATCGCCCATGCGACGACGACTTTTATGGCGCAGAACAGAGGGGCGGGAAATATCCGGAGGATGAAGCAGGGATTTCTCTCATCGGTTCTTATTCAGCTGGTCTATACGTCCGTGGTGGCGGTGCTGGTGTTTTTCGGGGCGCGCCCGATCATGCAGCTGTTTGTCAGCGACGGGTCGGAGCAGGTGATCCAGCTAGGTGTTTCTTATCTTCGGCTGATCGCGCTGATGTATCTCATGCCGGCGGCGACCAATACGATCCAGGGGTTTTTCCGCGGGCTTGGAGATCTGAAAGTTACGCTGATCAGCACCATTTTGAATATGTCGGCACGCTTCTTTTCGGCATGGCTGATGATCCATATCCTGCACGGCGGGTTCGACCGGCTGGCGTGGGCGAATTTCTTCGGATGGGTGGCGATGCTGGCGCTTCAGATTCCGTTGATCATTATGCGATGGAGGAAAGAGCAGCAGACAAGCTGAGAAAGGGAGTTTCGAATACGCTCCAGAAAGCAAAAAAAAAAGTTTTTCAGAAAGGGAAAATTCATGGATACATTATGGTATAAGGCGCCTGCTGACAATTGGAATAAAGCCCTCCCTGTAGGCAATGGCGTTATGGGAGCAATGTGTTTTGGCGGCACTGTGATAGACCGTTTTCAGCTCAACAACGACAGCATATGGAGGGGCAGGCGGGAGCAGACGGCGTGAAATACTGCCTTGTAATCCGCGCTGTAAGCGGAAATCCTTATATAAAGGGAAGAACGCTTCACTGCGACGGAAACGCAGAAATACTTATGACCTCGCAGACGAGTTTTTATTGTGACAACTATCTGGAAGAAGCTGTAAAAACGCTTGATCAGGCAGAAAAGCTGGGCTATGAAGAACTGAAAAAGCGGCATGTCGCGGATGTTTCGGAGCTTATGAACCGCTGTATCTTATCAATCGAATGTGAGGATAAAAGCGATCTTCCGACGGATGAAAGGCTTGAAAGAATAAAAAGCGGCGGCGAGGATAATGGCCTTATCAATCTTGCCTTTGCTTACGGCAGATATTTGCTGATTGCTTCCAGTCGGGAGGGCAGTCTGCCCGCAAATTTACAGGGAATATGGAACGACAGTTTTACTCCCGTATGGGACAGCAAATATACCATAAACATTAACACTCAGATGAACTATTGGTGTGCGGAAAATACAGGTCTTTCCGAACTTCACAAACCATTGTTCGATCACATAAAGCGAATGGTTGACAACGGAAAACATGCCGCGGAAAAAATGTACGGTGCAAGAGGCTGGATGGCTCACCACAACACCGATCTGTGGGGAGACTGTGCGCCGCAGGATACCTGGCCGTCTTCGACCTACTGGCAAATGGGTGCTGCATGGCTTTGTCTCCATATTTTTGAACATTACCGTTATACGGGCGATAAAGAATTCCTTTCAGAGTATCTGCCCATCATTAAGGAAGCCGCACTTTTCTTTGAAGATACGTTGATTGAAAATGATAAAGGCCAGCTTGTGGTATCTCCCACAACCTCTCCTGAAAATTCCTATCTTCTTTCAAACGGTGAACATGGAAATCTGTGTGAGGGTGCGTCTATGGACGCGCAGATTTTGTACGAACTGTTCCGCGGACTTATTGAAACGGGAATGCTTGAGGATGACGAAATCAAGCGTTATACGGCTATACTTGAAAAACTCCCCAAGCCTCAGATTGAAACGAACGGTACCATTCAGGAGTGGGCGGAGCCTTATGAAGAAATCGAAATTGGCCACCGCCACATTTCGCACCTGTTTGCGCTCTACCCGGGAAAACAGTTTTTTGATTGTGAAAACAGCGAAGAGCTGCTTGCGGCCGCAAGAAAAACGCTGGAACGCAGGCTGTCAAACGGCGGCGGTCACACAGGATGGTCAAGAGCCTGGATTATCAATATGTGGGCAAGGCTTGGTGATGGTGACAAATGCTATGAAAATATTGCTGCCCTGCTGAAAAGCTCAATGCTTCCCAACCTGTTCGATAATCATCCGCCGTTCCAGATCGATGGCAATTTCGGGCTTGTTTCCGGAATTGCAGAAATGCTTTTGCAGAGTCATAACGGTAAGGCAAAGCTTCTCCCTGCCCTGCCGAAAGCGTGGAAGAACGGCAGGATTACGGGGCTTCGTGCAAGGGGCGGAGAGATTTATGATATTGAGTGGCGTGATGAGGAATTATATCGCTGCACGAACAGATAAAAAAGATTTCTTTTGCAATTCCAGCCCGCCTCCGGCGGCACAACGGAGCAGAAAATCGTAAATGATTTTCTGTCCGATTGTGCAGACGCTGTGAGGCGGATACATTTTTTTAGAAAATTAGCACTCACCTCTTGTTATCGCAGTGTGGATTTTGTCTAACTTCATAGAGTGCCGTAAGTGCCTATTTATGGGCGTTTCTCGGATTTTATGATTTTGTCTTAACTCGTCAGAAATCGTCATTTTATAAAAATTTGGTGTCAAAATTGGTGTCAATAATAGAAAAAGGTATATTAAAAACGGTTAGCATCCATATCCGTCCGGGATATGAGAAACTAGCCGTTTTAGTCTGCTGAAATTTTCTTGTTTGTTGGTTTTTCATAAGCAGCGATCCGAAGGATGCCCAGAGCACCGGGAACCCATGGGGCGGTGGGGTGTCTGGGCAAGCGTCCGTTAGCGATTCATTATCGGTTGGGAAAAATGTTACTTGATATAGTGCTGGCGTTTATAACTTAAAGATATTACGGCAGAAACTATCAGTATGCCGCCCGTAGGCAGATTTTCATATGGTCAAAAAGAAGTAATTTCTAAATGAAATTTTTCGGGATTATCCTTGATGTTGTAATCATAAGTATCGGACTCTTGATAATATGTCATTTCAAAGGCAGGATTAGAATTATTTATGTCATTTTCAGACAAAAAAACGGTAGCATTAAGTTCAGAAGGATAACCATAGTCAAAACTAAATATCATAGAGTCATAATCATTATTTATATATTTTTGGATAATTTCTTTTGCACATTCTTCATAATCACTAATACAGTCTTTATTGACTATAATTGTTAAGTCTTCGATATACCCATTATCAAATGACGTTATACGGCTATTGTAAACATCCATTTCGTTAGTGGAATGTGGCGATGAACAGCCAGATAATAAGATTACAACTAAAAATATAATAAAATATTTCATTATAACATAAACTCCTTTTAAATTCCATTCCCCTTAACGGGCATTTCAATATTTTAAGTTTACTCCAATAATAAATGTATGGCAAACATATTTTTGGAGAAACTTAAAAAATGATTAAATACGATAATTTATGGGAAACCATGAAAAAGAAGGGAATTACGCAATATGATTTGTATACGCATTATAATATGAGTCATGGACAGTTATACAGATTAAGGAAAAATGGGATTGTTGAAACGAGTACCATAGATAAGTTATGTAATATTTTAAAATGCAATGTGGAAGATATAATGACTCATTATGATGATGATAATGTATTTTAAAGCAGAATAGTCACTCGATAAGTGAATATCCTGCTTTTATTATTAATTGGGTTCTTCAAAATGTTTTTTGGTCTTTTGAGATATGAAATTTCAGTGCTAGGATTTATAAGGTCACTATCTTTTAAAGGTTCTTCGCCGATTTCATTATAGAGACGATTTTCAACGGATTATTTATTAGAAAGAACAAATAAAAAAGAAGTAAATAAGTGAACGGATATTTTGGATAAATACTTTAGTATTTGATAAAAGAAATACGGGCACATATTTTCTATATGCAAAAATGGAGGATTGCAAAAGATAAAAATATTTGACTTATTCTTAATATTATGTTAAGCTACATACAAAAGTAAAATTTATATTAATTCCATATCATAAAAGATAATTTAATTCAGATTTTAAATCCCCAATTTTTTTTATAAATTTAAAAAAAGTACTTGACAAGCACTTTTGCCTCAGATTGTATAGTTCACGCAATCTGAGGCATTTTTCGTATAGAAAAATGCTTTCCCCCAAAAGCCTTAAAAAGAGTAACGTATTTTGTACCATATCTCACATAGTAAATGGGAAATCCAAGCTGACAAAACGAATATGCTATAATGAAAGTACAGTACAAGTGCGGTACGAGTTAGAGCACAAAGCACATGCTCGCAAAGGAAAGGAGAATGCTTATGAAGATTATAGGTAAGAGTTATACAACTAATAAGAGCGGTGAACGTGTTTCAACAATTCAAGTTGTACGTCCTTATGAAGAGTATTATAGCAATGCTGATGGTAGTAGAGGCTGTGAGGGAATGAGAGCCGAAGCAATTTACGTTGGTAGTTATGATATTAGTGACCTAGAAATTGGTATGGAGATTGAAATCTTCTATGACAAAGCTATTGTAACTGCAAAAGGTACATTCCAAATGGTAAAAAAAATTGTAGTTCTCTAATTTACATTCAAAGGGGCGATTAAGAATAATACGCCCCTTTGAAAACAGAAAAATTTTTTTACTACAACACAAATTATTTTATATAAACCACTTTTGTATAACTTTTGTGTTTGTAGAGAAAGGACTAATATATGTATATCATTTTACTGTTTTTATCCATTATTGGTGCTTTTTTTCTAGTATGTGAAGGCATTAAACATTTTGAGAAATGTGATGATAAAACAGCTAGAGAAAAAGTCTTCTCTTACATCTTTGGTGCTCAAAATAAATCTTTTAATAATGCTGAATTAGAAGGAATATTAGAAGGTAATATTTCTAGAATTATCGGTGAACAGTCTTATAGGTGGCATTGTGAACTGGCGAGCACTCTTGATCGTAAGCTGATATTTTTTAGTGAGAAGGGAAAGTTGCCCTATATTGAAATATCAGTGAATTATAAAGATGAAAATGAAAAACAGAGGCTGCAAAGTATTTTGACTAATAAAGTCAAAGAGTATCTGGAAATTTGTGGATTATCAAATGATATTTTAGTTCGTTGGGACAAACGAACAGATATTGCCTTTCCCATGTTGAAAATAGAGTATGCCAAAACTAAAGAGCAAAAGGAAACTTTGGATAGGTGTTTAAAAATTAAGCAAAGAAATATTCTTGCTCAGTATGCACCTGTTACGGATGATACAGAGGCTGAAGATTTAAATGATGAATCAGATATTCCTGGGGTATGATTACCTGCTATTTAATACATATGGTGAGAAAACACCTGTGTATGCTCCGTTGGATGTTCATATGGTTGTAGTGGGAGGAAGTGGTACTGGCAAATCGACAGCAGTTTTATACTGGCTTTATAAAATGAAAAAATTTAATTGTACTTTTTATATAGCCGATTTTAAAGCTAGTCATGAGTTTGATGGTATTACACCTCATTTTGCAGAATTTGAAGCTTGCTATGAACTGATACAGAATTTTTATCAGGAATTTATGAATACGCCAGAGGGTGGTAACGGCAGCATAAAAATTTTATTGATTGATGAAATCGCAGGCTTACTGACATACTATTCGATGACAAAGGAAGGAAAGCAGAAAGCTGATAAAATCAGAAATATAATGAGTTCCATACTGATGCTTGGAAGGTCAAGAAGATGCTTTCTATGGCTGTCAATGCAGAGATATTCTGCAACAATTTTTCCGGCATCATTCATAGCAAGAATTGCCTTTCTGACTGCATCGCTTTCACCCAAATTAATGGTTCCCGGCATTCCTCCCGGAAGAATGACAGCGTCATAATCAAGTACATCCACTTCTCCTAAAACAGCGTCCATCTCAACAT
>OLQX01001225.1_pt1 | contig 23798 bp, 24 predicted proteins | sample 1672581 | NCBI WGS metagenome assembly OLQX01 (sample SAMEA3136701, study PRJEB25190) | human gut metagenome | reverse complement strand
TAGAAGACTGAATACAATTCAGCTCAATATCTTCTACTAAAGCGGCGTCTGTGTCTCCAGCAAATTAGTAGTTATTAATTTCTTCCTGGAGATATTGAAAGAATAATCCCACATGATATCCATCTGCTACCGCATGAGCAATTGTGATATTAACAGGCATCAACATCTTTCCGCCATGCTGCGTATACTTTCCCATCAATACAATTGGGAAAAAAGAAGGTTCGCCATTAGAGACTCTGCTGCCATAACCGGTAAATGTTGTCCATGGCGTGCAAGATATACAGTAAAAATTAGCAGGTTGTCCTTCTTTTGCTTTAATCCCTTTTTTCGTTGCGGCAGTAGCCATATCTTTTAGGATATTCGGATAAAATGTATCAAAATCTTCGGAAAAATCTGTCCAGCAATCAGAAAAAGTATGGTCATCATTATGAAAAATAGTATAATTTGGAATGATTTTGTCCCAGGCGCAAAGATATCCATATTTATCTTTAAACATTTTAAAATTCTCGATGCGGTTTAATGTCTTAGTAACAAGATAAATCATAGCAGGGTAAAATTTGTAACCTTTTGAATGACAAAAATCCAATACATTTTTTACATCAACATTAGCGGTAATATTGTATTCAACTTTTAATTGTTTAGTATAGTATTCGTAATGTTCCCTGCGTGCCCAGGTCTCCATATTAATTTTTTTGTAGCCCGTCATATGTAACCCTCCTCCATGTGTTATATTTTTTAGTTAATAAACTTACCTCCCCTAAGATATATTTATTATACAATGTTTTTTCTTTTTTGACTATTAATTATATAGCAGGGACCCTTTCCTTATATTTTAAATATTCTATAAATTTTTCAATTGTGGGAGTCATGTTTTCTGGTCTTTCATTGCCAATACAATTTCTCGTCTCATAGATATTAACAATTGTTCTTATTATGATCGACAAAAATATACCCACTTTTGGAGAATCCCCTTTTTCGTCTATACAAAATCTACAAATTAGTACTTCGGAAAAACGAATCCGAAGTTTTCAGAGTCAAAATTGCACAACGCAAAGTTGCAAAATGCAATACTTATAACAATTCTTTTTTTCTTTATCATAGTCTTCTTACAATTCAGCATAAAATTTTATTTCAGCGGCTGACTGCTCTTAATGAGGAATTAGTATTTTAGTCTGAGGGAAAAAGAGGAGATTGTCCAGAAGTCTATGGTTTTCACTAGAATAAAAATCTCCAGAGGAGAATATTTTCCCACTGGATTTGTAGTCGATCTTCTAAAGCAATAGGAATTGTAAAACATTATTATATGGAAAGAAATCGGATTAATCGGAAGGCTTTGACCTTCACTACTATTTTCTTATGCGGAACAGTTTTTTTGATTAAAAATCATAGCCTTCTGGGCAATCCCCCATTCTCACCAACTGTGGATTTGGATAGTCAGAAAAAAGAAAAAATACTATATCCCAGATGCGGCTTGGGAGCGTGTTTAAGATGCGGATGAGCATCTTAAGCACAGCGACTACAGAGCAGATGGGATAGGGTATTGTTTCTTTTTCGTCTATTTCTCTAGAATAATACATTTACAATATCTTCAATGACTTCTTTAATATCATTATAAGAATCCCATTTTTCAAACAGAACCTTATCGATCGTAACAGAAGCAAACTTTGCCTTTGTGCGGAGTGTATTATCTTTGATGCAGTCAAAGTCGGCTGTATCCATATCACCACATACGCGGCTGAAGTTTACGCAGGCGGCAAAGCCAAAGCATTCTCGTAAAATATCAAGAGCAAGGCTTTCTTTATAGCCATTTGTAATCTTATATTCAAGCTTCGCATCTTTTTCCCAGTATTCAAAGAAGAACTGAATATAGTAAGTATAGAGCATCTCGATAAGGGAGATGAGATAAGCGACATAGTTCTTTCGATGTGTTTCCGTATCAAATGGGCGGACAGATGCGGAGCAGGCCTGGGAAATAATATTTGCAATGATGAATCCGAGATCGTATGAAAACGGTGCGCCAAAAGTATATTCCATATCGATAACTTTCAAATGTGTATCATCTGCAAAGATATTAGAAGTATGGAAGTCACCATGAATCAGTGTTTCTGACTTGCTCATAAAGAGGTGACGCAGTTTATATCTCTGGAATTCAAGGTTTGGGTCAAAGCGAATCGACTTGCAATATTCTTCAAATTCTGGACCGCAGGAAGGATCGTACTGATCTGCTCCGAAAATATTGAGGAAGATGCCGTTCTCCATAACAACACGCAGTTCTGCGTTCATAAAATGTGCGAGAAGCTTGCGGTATTCTTCTGTTGGAAGATAGAATTCTGAAGTATAAAAATGTGTGGCAGCAAGATACTGTGCGCCCTGCTTTGCCAGTTCCGGGAAAAGATGATTTTTATTCATCTGGAAACGAATAAGCTTAAGATTTGAAACATCTTCCATAATAAATACATTGTTTTCCGGGTCGCCAAGATACAGCGCCGGAACGTACTGAGGAACAATCTTTGCCCTAAGTTCCATGATTTCATACTCGAAGCGGTTACGAGTAGGGGTGAGGGCGCGCCCACGGCGCTTTAAGTGCTCCGTAGACTGCTTTACAATGTAAGAATGTCCATCGGCATCACTGACGCGAAAAACGTAGTTACAGTAACCATCCCCTTCCACGTCTTCACCGAGGTCGCCTTCTCCAATCATAGAAACTTTAACCGGCTCTTTTAACTGCAGGGAAGGCACATGCTCTTTTATATAAGAAAGAATATTTTCCTTTGTAAGAATAATCATAATGTGCCTCCCTTTTATAATTTCAAATCTTTAATATTTCTACAGTAGATTTCTTCTATAGTAAGGATGTCCTGAATAAATTCATCAATAGAATTATAAGATTCCCATTTTACAAGCATTTCCCTGTTTAAAATGATAGAGAAACATTTAGCGTTGTGACGCTGTACATAATCGTCAATATCATCGTAATCCGGATATGGAATAAGATCGCAGATACGACCAAGCATTGCACTTGCAGCAAAGCCGATAAACTCGCGAAGAGCTGTCAGGCAGAAGTCTTCGGCAAGCCCCGGAATATTCTGGTACTCAGGCTTGCAATCTTCTTTGCAGTACTGTGTGAAATATTCACAATATTTCACATAGGTTTCACGAATCATAAACAGGCAGTATGCTTTAAATTCCTTACGAGCCTCTTCTGTCTCAAATGGACGGAAAGCAGCGGCAGCATACTGTGCGATAAAGTTCGCGGTAAAATATCCCATATCATAAGCAAAAGGTCCGAAGAAGGAATACTCCATGTCGATTACCTTTGCTTCAGTCTGGCTGGCAAAAATATTGGAGGTATGCAGGTCGCAGTGAATCAGGCATTCTCCCTTAGACATAAAAAGATGTCTCAGTTTTTGTCTTGCTAAGAGAACAGCAGGGTCTGCACAGATTCTCTTGGAAAATGTAATGAATTCCGGATCAAGAGGTCGTCCGACAGTATCCTCCGGTGTTACACTTGTGAGGAACATACCGACTTCCATAATCTTTCGCATAGTTGTATTCATAAAATGAACACTCAGATCACGAAAACGCTTTGTATCTAAATAATATTCAGAAGTGTAAAACTGTGTTGCTGCCATATATCTTGCAATCTGGTCTGCAAGCTTTGGATAAGTAACACCCTTTAAAAGCTGGAAGCGGGAGATTCGAAGATAGGAAACATCTTCTGTAATAAATACACGATTCTCCTCATCACAGTCATATAACTTCGGAATCAGATCCGGTACGATCGCAGCACAGATCTTCATGGCATCGTATTCCAGCTTATAGCGGTTTAAATCCAAAGTGAAGCTGCCTTTAGAACGAGCTTCCAAAGTAGACTGCTTTACAATTAAATGATGCTTTCCGTCAGAAACACGATAGACAAAATTAATAAAACCATCTCCGTCTTCTTCTACAGTACCTTCTCCAATTGCAGAAACTTTAATGTCTCCATCTAGATTAAAAAAATCGAGCCTTGACTTCACATAATCAACGACATTCTCCTTTGATAGTGTAATCAAGCCTACCACCCCCTGTTCTAATCAAAATAATCATCGGCATAACGGCTTTTATTCTCTTCCCTGTACTTATTCACCATATCGTGGAATCCCTGAGACAAAGCCTCCACACCTTCTCCGGTATAGGAACTCACCTCAAAAATAGTCGTACATCCGGCAAGCTCCAGATAGGAACGAGCCTGCTTTGGATTCGAATCATCCTTGTCAATCTTCGTGATAACACCGACAACCGGTTTTTCAAACTTACTTGTAAGCCCACCGGAAAACCAGCAGTCCTCACTGCTAGAATCCTGTACCAGTCCGATAATATCCGCATCGTGGGAAGTGATGGTCAAAGAACCCCAGTATCCCCTCTGCTGCATATATTCACCCGGCGTATCAATAAAATTGCCAATATACTCCACTGCCTGCGTCTTATCATACTTAATCTCTTCATCAATAAGACGCTGAATCAGCGTAGTCTTGCCCGCTGCCGACGGACCAATTAACATAATTTTCATAAAAAAATAATCTCCAAACTAAAGTGTATCTAAATCAAGTCTTTGTAATAGAAACGGTATCAAAACCGAGCTTATTATAGAAGGTGGTAATAACACTGTTTAGTGCAGACTCCACGTTAGAAGTAGAACCTACAATAATAACAGAACCAGAAAAACGGTCTACAAAACCTAACTTAATAGAAGCCGCCTTCGTACAAATATCTGCCGCAATAATTGTTGCCTCAGAAGGAGTGATTGTCAAAATACCAATCGCATCATGATAATCATCCGGCAGACCAAGCTTCTTATAAACAGAAGCCTTTGGACGGGTTACCATATGAGCAAGCGTAATCTGCTTACCCGGAACATACTCCTGAATAATACGGGACTTATCATCTGAATTAACCCCGTTATTGATCATATCCTTCGTCATGGATTCCTCCTTTCGTTATCCATCAATCTGTTTTTATCGTTCATATCAGTAAACCGTTCTACAGCTAAAAAGTAGCCACAGAGAACAAGATTTGTCATATCAATGCAAATAAATGTAAAAAGCAGACCAATGCACACACTAATCCATCATGATTTATGCTATATGTGTATATTATATAAAAATGTGCCCGTAAAGTAAATGCAACTCCGTCATAAATTACAAGTATTCTTTTGTGATTTTACAAGAAGAGAGGAAGGGGAATAACAATTTAATTCATTAACAAACAAACAGACGAACCGTGAAAAAGTCCAATATAGAAAATATAAAAGTCGTCGCGGACGCAGAAAATGCTCAGTCGCATTTTTGCTGCTCCCATATTATATTTTCTATATTGGACTTTTTCACGGTTCTGTTTTTTGGCTGTAGAAGATATTACTTAAATTGTTATTCCATCGGGAAAAACAGGGAGATTCGGTCGGAAGATTTCTGCTTTCTCTCATATTGTCTATATTGTTTTTTTATTTTCGTCTGTTTTCCCCTAATGAATCAAATAGTTATTATCCGGAGGGTTTTTTAAACACATTCTAGTATTCATAATGTCCCCGACAGGATAAAATTTTAATATTTTGAAGTTCGTCAATTTCATAAACTAAGCGATTTGCTTCATCAATTCTTCTTGAATATCCAGGACGATATTTTAATTTTTCTGGTTTTCCAGTTCCCTTCATGGCTCCATTTGATCGTATATCTTTTAAAAGAGTATTAATTCTTTTCATTGTTTTCTTGTCCTGAATCTGCCAATAAAGATAATCCTCAAATGCTTCCTTTGTAAAAGTGAAATCATTCATCTGCCATGCGCTCCAGTTCTTCCATAGACTTTATGACAACTTCCCCTTGTTTTAATTGTGCGAAACTTCTATCTAGTTTTGCTAAATATTCTGCATTACGCTTTGCTCTTTGAAGTTCATTATATTCCTGTTCCGAAATAACAACTACATTTTTATTTTCTTTTCTTGATACGACAATGGTTTCACCGTTAAATGCTAAATCAAAATATTTTTTTATATTTGCCCTAAGATCCATTTGCTTTGTTGCTATCATATATATCTCCTTTCTGTACCAAAAAAAGTACGGTTTTTAGTACCTTTATTTTATTATATTATGCTCGAAGAATCAATGGATTATTAAAAAATTCATAAAATGCTGAGGAATTCTTAAATTACATAACAGCCAGGTCATTGAAATAGCCAATCTGTTCTGTCCTCCCCCCCCTCTCAAAAACTATTACATTCATTCCTTCCGGAGCCAAAACACAGAAAAAAGAAATACTTTTTTGAAATAAGTAATAGTTGACAATAATATATGGATAAGATAGTATAAAAATAGATAAAAAAGGAGGAAAATGACCGAAAATGTTAAATATAATAAATGCGGATGCCAAAAGGTGGATTTGTAGCAGACGTTTTTTTATCAATATAGTAGCAATATTTTTTGTCAACTATTTAGTACTCTCACAAAATGTTATGAAGGAATTGCTGGCTACAAACATTGTTTATGACGTTGATATATGTATGGAAGACCCGTTTTTTACAATGAATTTTATATTATCATCTATGGTATTTGGTACAGCATATTATGAAGAGAAGAAAAATGGTTTTTTAAAATTTTGTAAAATCAGGTGTAGTAATAAGGAATATATAATTTCAAAGATAACGAATTGTTTTATGTCTGCATTTATGGTCTTATTTATAGGGCTTTTCTTATGGATATTAAGTCTGCGTTTGTTTTTGCCGTGGGCTGATTTGGAGGGAAATGTATCAGATTCTTTTCAAGTTGTATCAAGTTTAGGTATGGGTCAGATATTAAAGGCACATCATTTTATTTTATATTACATTTTGTATAGTGTGGGAATTGGTATGATAGGCGGGATATTAGCAGTGATTACTTTGTTGTGTTCATTGTTTATAAATAATGCGATGGTGGTGGAAGTGATTCCAGCAATACTTTACTATTTGTCCCATGCATATCTAGATAATATATCAGAAAAAGCATATTTTTGGAGCTTGGAGCAGGTATTATATTTTCCTAATAGTTTGTTGAAGTCTCCTGTGTTGATTTTACTAAAGGGAATGGGATATACAGCGGTTATAGTAGTAATAACAGGATTTGTTTGTTGGAAAGTTTTTGATAATTTATCGGATATATTTTAAGGGGAAAGGAAAAAATAGATGATTAGAAAGTTTTTTTACCTTGTCTGGTATAACATAAGAAGTTGCAAAAATAAATCTCATATCTGGATGGGAATAATATTTATGTTTTTATTTTCTAATATGATGTTAAACAATACTAAAGAAATGATTCAAAAAGTTGGTGAAAGACCAACAGTGAGCTCATTTCCTATATTATGGAGCGATAATCTTTTTCTAATGCTGGTATTTTTTACCGTAATCTGGATGTTCAGCGATGCTCCTTTTTTTGACCGAATGACTACATTTTTACTTGTTCGGAGTGGTAAAATAATATTTGCTATAGCTCATATTGCATACATAGTAATTTTATCGGCAGTGATTCCAATAATAATTTATATAGCAGAGACAGTATTTCTTCCATATGTACAGGGAAACAATTGGGGAAATTTTTGGGGTACACTGGCGCAGACGGATATTATAGCGCAGGTGCAGGGACGTATTACGATAGACTATCGTATTTTGTGGGATTTTCAACCGCAGCAGGCTATGGAAATTTCGGCAAGTGTATGCTTTTTACTTTGCTGTATGACAGGATTATTTTTGTACATGGCAAACCTTTTTAAACGAAAAAAAGAAGCGGTTTGTGTGAGTTGCTTTTTAGTGATTTTGGCTTATGTTGCGAAATGGTCCTCACATCCAGAATTATATAAAATATGTCCATATAGCTGGATGTATCTCGATGCACTTACGCCAGAATATAACGGGGTATTTCTCTCAGTTAAATATGTAATGACCGTATCTATTTTTATCAATATTATTCTCGTAGCATTAATTTTGATAAAAACATATAGATTAAGAGATGTGTTTTGTTAAGTAAAAGGCAGGCATTTATTTGTATTCAAAAATAATTTATGAGGAGAAAATGAAATGAGTGAACAATGTTTTTCAATGGAGAAGGTAATAGAAGTAACAAATATAAGCAAAACTTTTTCTGGCAGAAAAGTGCTGGATAATGTTTCTATATCTGTACAGAGAGGGAGTATTTGCGGTCTGGTTGGAAGAAACGGTTGCGGTAAAACAGTACTTATGAAATGTATTTGTGGTTTTATAGTTCCTGAAATAGGGCAGATAAAGCTTTTTGGAAAGAAAGTTAGCAGAAAGAAAATGCCAACAGATAATATGGGGATTATTATTGAAAATCCGGGTTTTATGGAAGATGAAACAGCCATGAAAAATTTGCAGTATCTGGCGAAATTAAATAATCACATCGAGAAAAAACAGGTGGAGAAAACGATAATACGAGTGGGACTTGACCCTAAAGAAAAGAAAAAGGTAAAAAATTATTCATTAGGAATGAGACAACGTTTAGCAATTGCACAGGCAATTATGGAAGAACAAGATGTTATTATATTAGATGAACCGATGAACGGGCTGGATATAGAGGGAGTAAAACAGGTTCGACAATTACTTTTAGAATTAAAAAATGAGGGAAAGACAATTCTTTTGGCAAGCCATAATTCTGAAGATATCCGGCATCTTTGTGATAAGGTGTATCGTATGGATGCCGGAAAAATTATAGATAAATATTCTTCAGATGGTTTTGACATATAGAAATTATTGAATAAGTTCTTTTCCTGTAATTCCGTCAAAAATCACTTCTGTATCAGAAGAAGATGAGGAATCTTGACTTTTTTTAAATGACCATATAGGGCGGATTTCATAATTATTATCCTTAATGAAAACGGGAGCTAATTCAAGATTCATTTCTGTGAATGTACAGCTTTCAAGAGAAGCTATCAGTTCGTATTTACGTTTTAAACAATTCAAAGCTTCATTTATGTTAAGGATAGTTTGTTCTTCTGTTGTCTCTTCAAAAATATAAGCCCACCGTTCGTCAAAACTTATCCAGCCATTTTTACTGTAGTATACCTCCAGAGAAGTATCATCTACACCCGTTCCATCATAGCCATCACCATATCCTTGTTGACGGATAGGAACATTATTTATAGATTGATGAAGAATAAAATAATAAGTATCGTCATCATGTGACCAGTTTTGTTTCCTTTCACTTTCCTGAATATCTCCATATACATCCGTAGGGACTTCTTCTTTTTTTAAAGTTTTATAATCAAGGGCATAAGCCTGATAATCATCACTGATTTGTACATTGCTTAAAGTTTTATAAGCATTTTTTATTTTCTGAAAAACTTCTTCACGGGATGCAAAAGGCAGATTATCCGTAAGAGAATATTTATCTAGGTTATAAGAATCAATTTCGGGATTAGTGTATACGCATTTTAAGATAGAATCGATATTAAAGTCAGTATATATAATATCCATTTTCTCACAGGAAAGAACAGAATCATCTGCATTATAGTATAAATCAATGTCATAATCGCCTATTTCACGACTTGAATACCCTTTGTCCAATTGTTTTGTTAAATGTGTTCCCTTCTTAAAGAAAAAATCTTTTGCTTTTTCAGAATCAATTAGAGGTCGGTGTGCCTTTACTTTATTCATTTTAAAAGAAGAAAGTTGTTTTGGAATATTCAGTTTAGCATCTACAGTAACAGACTTATTTAAATTTAATTTGACAGAGTTGTTTTTTGTATCAATATTTTTATTAAAATCTATTTGAGTGGAAGAACTGCTCTTATTATTAGATGACGAAAACAGAGAGCAGGAACATAGAAAGGTTAAGGGGATACAAAGACTTAGAGTAAGTAAAAATTTTTTCATAAGTAAAACTCCTGTGATTATTGATAGAATAAAAAAGCCCAAGTAATAAAGGTTACTTAGGCTTATAAAAATAAATTAAAATTAAGGTGTCCAATAGCCGGAAACATGTGCCATTACATTTTTATGACCGCTTCCAGTGCATTTACAGTATAATTTGTACTTTCTTCCAGCAACAGCCTTTCCAGAAAAATAAGTATTATTATGTTTGGAACGGTCATTTACAGATAAACTAAGTGCAGTTGCAACTTGGTTTTTATTATATACAGGATAGTATCTAAAACGCCTTGTAATATTACCTCCATCTAACTCAGAATCAATTTGGGTTACATAATATTTTTTTTCAAAATTACCTTTTCCAGCTTTTGTTTTTTCAAATTGTTGCTTAGATTCATTTAAGGTCAAATTAAAAAAGTATTCAGATTTGGTTTTTGTAGCTGCATTAGCTAAAGTAGCACACATAAATATTGAGCATATTATAAGGCTCATTAGTATGGTTAAATTTAAACTTCTTTTTTTCATTAGTTCCTCCTTTTTAATTAATTTCAGCTGAATGTGTTTGTAGTATTAGATTAGCTAAATCTATTATTATAATAACCTGAGTAAATACAAATGTCAACAAATACTTTTTTCAAAAAGGTATTGTGTGAAAAAATAGATAGTGTTAATATAAAATAAATAGAAAAATTATAGTAAAAGGAAAAGAAAGATGGTTAAGAAATATATTCGCAGATGCAAAAATTGTTTTCCTGTTTATGGGAAGGAAGAACAGCAATTTTTAAAAAGATTAAGACATCAGATGGAAGAATATGCACAGGAGAATCCAGATGTAACTTATCAGCAGTTAGAGGAATGGTTTGGGACACCGATTGACATAGTTAAATCATATTATGATAGTTTGGAGGACGAAGATAGGCTTATTGATAGAGCGTGTTTTTCAAGAACATTAAAGAAAGTTATGATAATAATATTAATGGTAATATCAATAATTGGCGTATATGATTCGGCAATAATGTATTTTTCTTATTTAGATGGGAAAGATAGTAAAGTTATCTATGAAGGAAGTACAATTTATTATGATAATACAGATGTAGATAAGTAGGAGGAAATAGAGGTATGTTAAAAAGAGTATTAGTATTTTTGGTGATTGTAGGATGTGTTAGTCAATTTTGTGCAGGGATTAATAGTTATGCCAGAGAAGTAAATGATTCAAATGCTGTAGTTGAGCAAGTATATGAAGATGGAAGTTACATAGAGTCAACTGTTGTATTAGATAGTCAGGTTGGATATGCTAGAAGTTCAACAGTATCTGGCAAAAAGGAATATTCTTATAAAAGTTCTTCGGGAAAAATTATCTGGACTGCGGTTTTACATGGGAATTTCACTTACAATGGAACATCTGCAAAATGCACAACAACGTCTGTAAGAGTGAATATATCTAATAATAATTGAAAAGTGACAGATAAAACTAGTCATGCTTCGGGAAATTCGGCTGTAGGAGAGGTGACGACAAAAAGGTATATGAAAGGGGTTGTTATGCAAACAGTTAATAGAACATTAAAATTAACTTGCACTGCTTCTGGAAAGTTGAAATAAATATAGATTTAAAGTATTTTCAAAGATTTCTATAGTAGATTCTATCATATTTTAAATTCTATCTTGATTTCAATAAAGACTAAAGTGTATACTAATAACATTATTAATAGAAAGCGATTATTATATGGCAAATAGAAATCTTTACAGAATAGAAATGTTAATATTGAAAGTACTAGAAGAAGATGATTGCTATGGTTATCAGCTTACACAGACGATAAAGGAAAAGACTGGAGGACAGATTGTTCTAAAAGAAGGAACATTGTATCCGGTATTGTATCGTTTGCTTGACCAGGGTTTTATTACAGACCGCAAGGAGTTAGTAGGTCGCAGGCAGACCAGAGTATATTATCATTTTGAACCGGCAGGGAAGGAACATTTGGATAAACTCATCGAGGATTACTATGGGTTAGTAGATGCTATCCAGTGTATACTGGGACCTCGTTAGAATTTTACTATTGCATCCATTCCTTCTGGAGCCAAAACACAGAAAAAAGAAATACTACCATATCCCAGATGCGGCTTCGGAGCGGGCTTAAGATGCGGATGAGCGTCTTAAGCACAGCGACTACAGAGCAGATGGGATATGGTAGTATTTCTTTTTTCGTCTATTCCTCTAAATTAATCTAAAAAATGTACCCAGTCCATTATCATTTCATCAATATTTTCATAAAGTTTATCGATCTGATGCGCATCTGGTTCCTCGACAAAGATGCCGCCGGTACATAGTACGCGTTGACCGGTCTTTTTGCAGAGGTTTTCTGCAATGTATGGGCAGAAGAGATCTTCTGGATTCTCTACATCTGTAATGACAGATGTTTCGCATTCGACGGGGTCAGTGTCTGGAAGCGGTGTGGAAAATGCGGTACATCCAAGGCGGTTTTCACCACCACAGGTAAGAAGTACGTGGAGATCATCGCCTACCGGTGTGATATCCATCTGGATAGAAGTAAATAGTAAAACTCTGTGAAATTTCATAGTGTCCTCCGATTAATTTTTCTTGCAGGATAGTTCGGCCATATCGTAAAGCACCTGAATTGTCTCATCATGTCCATAAAAGAATGTATTTACACATAGATCATAATTGCCAGCGTATCCCCACTGACGGCCTGTGTAATACTGATAATAATTCTTTCGTTCCTGATCCATTGTTTTTACTTTAGCAGAAGCGGTTTTATAGTCGCAGGCAGCAATACCCATTTCGTATTTTACTCTTTCTTTAAATGGAGCAGATAAGAAAATGGAAAGATGAGGGATGTTATTATTGGTGAGAACGACATCAGCACATCGTCCCATGATAATACAGCTTTCCTGTGCGGCCATTTCGCAGATAAGATTACTTTGGGTGAAAAAGAGCATATCAGACTGTATGGAGAAGAACTTTTTAGAAACTTTTCCAAGATTACTCAGTATTCCGCGGCTGCTTCCGGAACTATCAATGCCATAATCTACAATTTCTTTTGAATTTAACCCCATTCGGTCACAAGCTAAGTGTATAATCTCTTTATCGTAGTAAGCGATGCCAAGACGTTGAGCAAGCTCAAACCCGATGGTGTGGCCTCCAGTACCGAACTGTCTGCTGATACATATGATAAGATTGTTATCAGAAGAAAAACGACGGGAAGCAACGGCATCGTTATTATCGATACTATGTGGTAAAATAATAGCAGGGTTATAGGCGAGAATATCCTTCTCTAATTCGTCATATTCCTGTTTGAGTGGGGCAGATTTCTCCTCATCTTTGATTGTACCGATCATATTGGCGATCAGGGTCATTTCGTTTTTAAGAAAATATTCCCGATTAATCTTAAGGGAATCAATGATTTTCTCTAAAGCGAACGATGGACTGGAAGGAAAAACACGACCTAAAGTACTGCCGGTCGTTTCATAAACTTTTTTATCGAGGTTATACAGCCGGGAGGCTATATTCCTTTCCTGTTCGTCCGTTTTTTTCATAGTATACCTCCTCTTTGCTACACATATATAGTAATTATACTATACTACATTTTATAAAAAAATTACAGTTTAACTATGTAAAAAGTTAAAAATGACCAGTAAGCTGCTGCGTTGCATGACGCGCATCTTGCAGCAGGAATGATGAGGCATTTTTGAATAATAAATTATATTAAAAGAAAGGAAAGACTTATGAGAACAAAAAAAAGAAAGATACTGTGGATGATGTTTTTTGCATTTGTTTTTTGTGCTGCATTTCAGAGTCATTGCATAAAAGCAGAGGCAAAGGTAGTAAAGCGGGATGTGACACCAAGAGAACCGTCATCTAGTGATCTTCAGGTAGTGCGAAAGGTTACAAAGCTCGCATCAAAAAGGTGGATCCAGTCGTTTACAATGGATTCTAAATATTATTATTACATACAGATGACAAAGCCTTACTGTGGGAATCTGAGAATCACCAGGGTGAAATACAGAGGGCTGGGGCGCTATACGAGGGATCATATGGATTTAAAAAGATTTGGACATGCAACGAATCTGGATTGTTCTACGGTGAATGGAAGAACCTGGTTATGGACAGGCAGTGACTGTAAAAAGGGAAGTGACGTATCTAGAGCAATCTCAGGATTTCCGTATCGGAAAAACACAACACTTCGAAAACATGGAGCAATCCGATATAAGATTCCGGATATAAGAATTGGTAAGTATATGACAAATATTTATCCAGCAATTAGTGAAGATAATACACAGATGGCAGTACGTTATACATATAATAACAGACAGTATTTTCAGATTTACAATCTGATTGACGGGAAGTTTATTAATCCGAGAGGCCCTGTAAAGAGATTTAGCATTGACGCTACTTATGGGGATTTTCAGGGATTTGATCTGTATGAAAGTTCCGTTTATACAATAGACGGAAGTCCAAGAAGGTCTTTTTTGAAAGCATATAATCGGGAACATAACTGTTCTGCGGTATATCATCCGACAAGGATTCGGAGATATGATTTTGATTCAGGAGCCAGCAGAAGAGTAGTGATTCGCGGGGCAAAAAGACTTTCTTACAGAGAGCCGGAAGGGATAAAGGTTGTTTCCGGCAGAAGGGTTTATATTATGTACATATCTAATACATTAACCAATCAGTCCTGTAATATATACAAAGTAAAAAGATGGATATAAAAATGATGAAAACAGAGTCAAAAAACAGTAGCAATTCAGCGAGGTTTGCGATAAAATAGAAGCGGGATTTTCTAATTAAAAGTAATTAGAATACATATCCAAAAATAATTAAAAATAATTATAAGAAAGGATTGCTATATCATGACAATTCGAGAGATTTATAAGAACAGTGAACAATTTTTAAATAAAGAGGTGAAGCTTGGCGGATGGATTCGAAGCATTCGTGGTTCAAAACATTTTGGATTTTTAGTACTTCATGATGGAACATTTTTCAAACCGATTCAGGTTGTATATGAAGAAAAACTTGCCAACTTTCAGGAAATTTCTAAAATGAATGTAGGAGCTGCAGTGATCGTAGAAGGAATTCTTGTTCCTACACCGCAGGCAAAGCAGCCGTTTGAGATTCAGGCAACATCTGTTACTTTAGAGGGTGCTTCTGCACCAGATTATCCACTTCAGAAAAAGCGTCACAGCTTAGAATATTTAAGAACAATTTCTCATCTTCGTCCAAGAACGAATACGTTCCAGGCAGTATTTCGCATCCGTTCTATGGCGGCTTATGCGATTCACCAGTTTTTCCAGGAGAGAGGCTTTGTTTATGTGCATACACCACTTATAACAGCAAGTGACTGTGAGGGTGCAGGAGAGATGTTCCAGGTGACAACACTTGACCTGAATAATATTCCAAAGGATAAAGAGGAAAAGGTTGATTTTACACAGGACTTTTTTGGCAAACCAACGAATCTGACAGTAAGCGGACAGCTTAACGCAGAAACATTTGCACAGGCATTCCGCAATACGTATACTTTTGGACCTACATTTCGTGCAGAGAATTCTAATACCGCGCGTCATGCGGCAGAATTCTGGATGATTGAGCCGGAAATGGCATTTGCAGATTTAAAAGATGATATGGAAGTAGCGGAAGCAATGCTTAAATATGTTATTTCCTATGTTATGGAGAATGCTCCAGAAGAGATGGATTTCCTGAACCAGTTTGTTGACAAAGGATTAAAAGACAGACTGAATCATGTGCTGAACGCAGAGTTTGGACATGTAACATATACAGAGGCTGTAGAGATTCTTGAGAAACATAACGATGAATTTGAATATAAAGTTTCATGGGGAACCGATCTTCAGACAGAGCATGAGAGATACCTTACAGAAGAAGTGTTTAAACGTCCTGTCTTTGTGACCGATTATCCAAAGGAGATCAAGGCATTTTATATGAAGCTGAATCAGGATGGCAAGACGGTAGCGGCAATGGATTGTCTTGTACCGGGTATTGGAGAAATCATTGGAGGAAGCCAGAGAGAAGATGATTATGATCTGCTTAGAAAACGTATGGAAGAAGTTGGATTAGATGAGGAGAACTATCAGTTCTACTTAGATCTTCGTAAGTATGGCTCCACACATCATTCTGGATTCGGACTTGGATTTGAAAGATGTGTTATGTATCTGACCGGAATTTCTAATATCAGAGATGCGATACCATTCCCAAGAACAGTGAATAATTGTGAATTGTAATTTGCCGCAGGCAAAGTAGACGCCATCTGGAAATAAAAGAATCTATATTTGTGACTTTAGTCGCAGCGTGTTGAATACTCACTCTAACCGTTCGTATCCAACACTTGCTCCGAGGCCACAAATATAGATTCTTTTATTTCCAGATGGCTGTGCTTTGGCTGGAGAAGCAAAATCAGAATTCATGTTGTAGGATTTGGATATCATTCATAAGAGTATAGTTTTCCATGAAATGAAATAGGGGCATTCTTGAATGAATTAATTTGCAGGATTTGAAATACACAGAACCCACATCTCCTGTAATCTGTAAAAATGTGCCTTAGAGCAAGTTCAAGTTGCGGATGAGCAGCTTGGACGTAGTGAAACGAAGCATTTTTACAGATTACAGGAGATGCGGGTTCGTCTGTTTATTTCTTCAACCTTACAAATTTTCGTGCAAGAATTTATCTCAAAGAACTAGATAAAGCAGTTTGTAAAATAGGTAAATTGTTATATAATGGTGACAGGATGGCGTTAAAGACTAGAAGAGAAATTCTGGTCTTGTCATAGCACGTGAAAAGATAATTCCAAAGGGGGTACTTTTATGCCAAAGTGGCTTGATTTAAATGAAGTGGATGATGATGAGATTCTTTTGAAAAAGAATCGAATGAGCAGAAGTCTTGTTCTTGACACACCGGAAGTATCAGAAGTGGCAGATGCGGCTGAGGAGGATTTCCTTGATACGATGGAACCGGCGAAGAAGAGTATGACAATCTTTTTTATGATTGATGTGTCAGGCAGTATGAAGGGAACGAAGATTGGTTCTTTGAATAGTACGATGGAGGAATTATTACCTTCATTGATTGGTGTTGGCGAGGCTTCTACAGATGTGAAGATCGCGATCATGAAGTTTTCTACAGATGTAGAGTGGGTGACACCGGAGCCGGTGAAGATTGAGGAATATCAGTACTGGAATCGTCTGGAAGCAGACGGTCTTACGTTTATGGGAGATGCATTTTTGGAGCTTTCTAAGAAGCTTTCGCGCAGTACATTTTTAAGTTCTCCTTCCCTTTCTTTTGCGCCGGTTATATTCTTGTTATCCGACGGTTCTCCGAATGATGACTGGAAGAAAGGACTTGATACATTAAAACAGAATAAATGGTTTCAGCATGGGTTAAAGATTGCGCTTGGTATCGGTTCTAAGGTAAATATGGATGTACTTCGTGCATTTACTGGGAACGATGAGCTTGCTGTCCAGGCGAAGAATGCAGATCAGCTTAGAGAATTGATTAAGCTTTTAGCGGTCACTTCTTCTCAGATTGGAAGCCGAAGTCTTGCTTTAGTTGATTCGAATGGAAGACAGCCGGCAGAGGAGGCTGTGGCACAGGCGAAGCAGCAGGTTCTTGTGGAAGAGATTCGTACAGGAGCAAAGGATATTCTTGGTGAAGCAGTGGATCTTGGTGCTGTGAATTACGATGAAGGATGGTAGAACATAGATGAGAGAGTTAAAGATTGGAGAGAGAATTCCAATAGAGGCAGGCGGCGAGGCCGTTGTCTCAAGAGAGCTTGGACGAGGCGGGCAGGGTATTGTTTATCTTGTGCGTTATAATGGCAGAGAATATGCGCTTAAATGGTATTTTATCAGTCGGATAAAGAACCCGGAGGCATTTCGTAATAATCTTCGTAAGAACATTGAAGATGGTGCGCCGGAAGGCGGAAAGCAGTTTATCTGGCCGTTATTCCTGACAGAAACGAAGAAGAACGGAGCTTTTGGTTATCTGATGCGTCTTGCACCATCAGGCTACGAGTCTTTTACGGATATTTATAATGGATATCGCTGGGAAAAGCCTCGGGTAAAAGGACAGCCGGCAAGAAAGATCAAGGTGAAGTTTGCTTCTCTTGATGTGATGCTCACAGCAGCGATCAATATTGTTAAGGCATTCCGGGCACTGCACCTTGCGGGTAAGAGTTACCAGGATCTAAATGATGGCGGATTTTTTATTGATACAAAAACAGGGGATGTTTTAGTTTGCGACTGCGATAACGTAGCGGCAGATGGAGATAACTTTGGAATCGGAGGAATGCCTGGCTTTATGGCACCGGAAGTTGTGCGTGGTATTGCAAAGCCAGATGTGCTGACAGATAGATACTCACTGGCAGTCGTTTTATTTAAATTATTTTTCCGCGGAGACCCGTTAGAAGGAAGCAAAGTATTGCAGTGCGTTGTTATGACAGAGGAGAATGATCTGATCCATTACGGAAAAGATCCGGTATTTATTTATGATCCGGGCAATGCATCGAATCGTCCGGTAAACGGTGTCCATGATAACGTGATCAAGTTATGGAAGATTTACCCGGACTTTATCAGAGAGGCATTTACATTATCTTTTACGTATGGAATTCAGGAGCCGAATGCCAGAATTATTGAAAAGAGCTGGATTCAGATGCTCATTCAGTTAAAGCTTGATATTATTCACTGTAGCTGTGGAAAGACGGCGTTTTCTTCTTCATTTGAAAAGACAGGGGAGCATACACTGCGTTGTCGTAATTGTGGAAGTACTATTTATACAATGGGGGTAAAAGATTATGAACTTCCGTTGAATCTTGGTGCAAAGCTCTATAAATGTCTGACGACGAAGAATAGTGATGACTTTGAATCGGTAACAGGAATGGTGATTGAGAATCGTTTAAAGAAGGGGCTGTTCGGTATTAAAAATATGTCGGATGATGTCTGGAAGGCAAAGTTTCCGGATAATTCCATCAGAGAAGTTGCACCGGGCAAGGGCGTACCAATCTGGACGGGCTTAGAGATTGATTTTGGAGATAATCTGATCGCAAAGATTCTCCTGTAGGTAGGAGGATAGGATGAGTGCATTTAATAAAAATGGCTGGGTTTCCCTTGCAGAAATATGTGATGAAAGACAGCTTGTAACAGACGTAGAAACCGGAAAAAAGGTTTTAAGAGCAGCATATTTTTCTTCAATGAATGCAATGATAGAAGGAGCATATCAATTTGCCCGTTTTTTTGAAGAGCTGCATCAAAACGGTAAGGTTTACTGCAGTATTTCTCCGGAAGCATTTTATTTTAATCTGAAAAGTGGAGCATTTCATTTTGAAGGGGAAGAGCTTCTTGGCGAAGCCTATGTGCAGGCTCCTGATGTCGAAAAGACAGATTTTACGGAGTTCCTTGCTCCTGAGTTAGTAGAATTCCTTGCAGAAGGACCAGAAGAACAGGAAGGCACTGAAGATGTTGAAACATTCAGAGAATGTTATTCTTTTGAGACAGACCGTTATTTCATGGCGGTATATTTATTTGAATATTTCTTTCATACAGGTTCCCCATTTGAAGGGAAAAAGATGGTGAACCGCTGTTTCCTTTCTCCAGAGGAAAAGGAACTGTTCCGGGCAAAAGAAGGACGTTTTTGCATGGAACCGGGTGAGGAGGAGAATATTCCGGTTAAGGGAATTCAGGATAAATTGATTCAATACTGGAATGAATATCCAGAGATTTTACAAAAGATGTTCCAGAAGGCATTTCTCGATGGCGGAAGACTAAGAGAACTTCGACCGACAGAGGTGGACTGGAAGCAGCTTCTTGTAAGAATGGCGATGGATTATAAGTCCTGCCATTGCGGATTTCATGGATTTTCTTATAGATTGCTGCAAAAGGAGAACGGAACATTGGCCTGTCCGAAGTGTGGAAAGATTTATTATCCATTAACGAACGGATTAGACCGGATTCTTCTTGCAGAAGGGGAGAAGCTTTATGAGTGTCAGACCGGTCGGAATCCGATGGATAAAGATACGGTCACAGGTCTGATCGTGGAGAATCGCCAGAAAAAAGGCCTGTATGGTATTAAAAATGTAAGTCAGGGTGTCTGGAGAGGATTTTATCCTGACGGGAAATTAAAAGATATTCCAAATGGACAGGGAATTCCTATCTGGAATGGAATGTCTGTCCGATTTGAATTGGGTGAAGAATGGAATCTTCGTCTGGTACAGCAGACGGAGGAGAGAAAGGAAGATGAGGATGAGCAGACAGTTTGAAGAACAGAGTATAGAGGCAATTGATCCGTTAGAGACTATGCCGCCTGCCAAAAAAAGTATGGTCATTTTTTTCCTGGTAGATACTTCAAAAAGTATGGAAGGTTCAAAGCTGGAATCTTTAAATCGTGTTATGGGAGATATCTTACCGGAATTGATCGGTGTCGGTGAGGCAGGAACCGATGTAAAAGTTGCTGTAATGTCGTTTTCTTCCGGTTGTGAATGGATTACACCGGAACCGGTATTAATTGAAGAATATCAGAGATGGGAGAATCTTTCTGCAGATGGAGTAACCGATTTAGGAGATGCCTGTGAAGAGCTTTGTCAGAAGCTTTCAAGAAACAGTTTCTTAAGAGCACCTTCCCTTTCTTATGCGCCGGTTATCTTTCTGATGACCGACGGATATCCGACAGATAACTACAAAAAAGGTTTTGAAATGTTAAAGAAAAACCGCTGGTTCCAGTATGGTTTAAAGATTGCACTGGCAATTGGTTCCAATGTCGATCTTGACGTACTCCGAGAATTTACGGATGATGAAGAATTAGTACTTCAGGCATGCGGTGCAGAAATGCTGAAAAAGCTTGTTCGTGAAATCGCGGTTACTTCTTCTAAGATCGGAAGCACGAGCATGACACTTACCGATGCGACCGGTGAGCGTTCTCTTGCAGAAGTAGCAGGAGCAAAGAAGGAACAGATGATAGAAGCTGTACAGGAAATGAAACAGGATATCATGGGAGTAGACGATCTTACCGATCTTGGCGATATGGATATTGAATTTGATGAGGGATGGTAGAATGTTTCAGGGAGTACATTCTACAGTAATCGGAGACAGCCATATTAGAAAGGGCATTGTCTGTCAGGACAGTTCGGGAATCGTAGTTACCGATCAGTTTGCCATAGCCGTAGTAGCAGATGGACATGGCAGTGCCAAGCATTTCCGCAGTGATGTGGGTTCGAGGATTGCTGTAAAGATTACGACAAAGTTATTAAAAAATTATATGAACCGTTCTGATTTTAAAGAACAGTTTTTCAAACATCCGGAATTTATTCTGGCCCAGATGGAAAAACAGATTTTAATGAAGTGGAGAGAAGCGGTAGAGGAATATCATTTAGAAAACCCACTCACAGAGGAAGAAGAAAGCAAGATTCCCGAAAAGGCAAAAGGCAGACTAAGAACAGCCGTTATTTACGGAAGTACCGTACTGGCAACGGTTTTGACAAAAGACTTTTCTTACGGAATGATTCTCGGTGACGGAGGGTTTGTCGTACTCGGAGAGAATGACGAATTATTTATCCCGATCGAGGATAAAAATTCCCACGCAAACTATACATCTTCCCTCTGTAATACCGATGCAATACATTTTTTTGAACACTGGTATACAACAGAAAAAGTAAAGGCATTATTTGTATCCACAGATGGACTGTTTAAATCATTTGCAAGCGAAGAAGACTTTTTAAAATATCATGGACTACTTTCCCATATGTTTCATGATACCGAAAAAATGAAAAAGAGTTTAAAACGGAATTTTGAAAAGAGAACGAGAGAAGGCAGCGGAGACGATATTTCCATTGCTTTCGTTTATCAGGAAGGAGAGACAGCGCAATGAAGAAAGAGGCAAGCGTAATTCTGGCAAAATGTGCACAGGATAAGCTTTACGGAATTCGAATTGAAAAAAGAGATAATGACTGGGTTCGTACATGGGCCTTTAAATTAAAAGAAGAAACTGCAGAAAAAGAAGGCTTCGATAAAATCAACTTTACCGGAAGCTTTTACACAGACGAAGAATACCCAGGTTGCCCTTACTGCGGCGCAAAGAAGTGTTTTGTCTGCGGAAACTGCGGAAAAGTAAGCTGCTATGACGGCTCCGATAAAGTTGTGTGTAACTGGTGTGGTTCAAACGGAACAGCAGCAGACGACGATGGAGCACTTGATGTCTCCGGAGGCGGATTTTAAAATACTAATTTGAGGGACTAAAGAGACGAAAAGCAGAAATTTCATATACAATACAATGTGAAGATAGTCGCGGCGCAGAAAATGCCTGATCAGCATTTTTGCTTGCTCCGACATCACATTGTATTGTATATGAAATTTCTGCTTTTCTGTTCTTTGGCTCCAGATGGAAATTAGTATTTTTGTTTGAAGAAAAGGGGAGGCTCCAAAAGATTATGAGAGTTAACAAGAGAAAATTCTTCATAAGAAAATAGCCGGGGATGTCAACAGAAGAAATAGAACCACTATCTAAATTTACGGTTTAACAACATGGAATGTGCCAGAAGGCTATGATTTTTAATCGGAGAACTGTTTCACCATGAGAAAATATTCTTCTCTGGAAATTTTTATTCCAGTGGCTGCCTGGTTTTGATAACAAATAGTAAATTAGTAAATTAGTAATTTCTAACCATAGACTTCTGGGCAATCCCCTTATTCCCATCCAAGCTTTAAATACTAATTTCCATCTGGAGCCAAAGAGCAGAAAAGCAAAAATTTGATATAGAAGAAAATTTTTTCTTTTCGTCTCTTTAGTCCATCAAATTAGTTTTGTGTTCTATTTGACAATGGGAGCGGCATAGAATATAATATACTTAACAAAGGAACCGATGACTAGATGAAGCCTAGCCGCCGGCAAATAATTGACTACAAAAAGTAGCGCCTTAGTTTACCAGACCGAGGGCGCTATTTTTTGCGTGATATGTAAATAACAAGTGTTATTACAGAGCAAATCATGGTTACAAATGAGAATAGTGATTCATAAGTTACCATAAGCACCAACCCCTTTCATAATGTCCGGCGGTTGGCATTTGCACCCTTATCGGTTCCTTGGTTAAGTATGTTATATTGTCGAGGTTATAGAACTCCTAGAAATAGGGATACTATTTTACAAATAAATTAGTTATTATCTCTTATGTGTGAGCCTTACAAGTTAAGTATGGCTTGTCTTTTGTACAAATTTGTATAGTTCTATATATTTCCAGGAAAGTAATTTTATTCTTTGGAAATTGTGCCGGCGCAAAAGTACAGAAAAACTTCAACTAGAAACAAGGGTACTTATTCCCGGGTAGAAGGATTATTCATTATATCCAAGTCGTGCTGTATTCCTTCTTTAGTTGACTCTATGTCAGTTCTTCGATGTGCTGCCATAAGTTCATCCGGGGCGGCAGTGTTGCCTTGATCAGGAGCGGAATCAGCTCTATATTTTGGAATTTCTAATAAATCACAGGAATAATCATATAGTTTTGTCTGTCCATCTCTGTTTAAGGACATGAAATTATTAAATAACTCGCCCTTTTTGCTTAAAAAATCAATTTCAGCTTTTCCTAATTGATATATTATATTCGATTTATGTTTTGAATGTAGAGCGGCGTGGATTATATAATTTTGCGATGAATCTAAAGACAAATCTGTTAATAAAACAGATGGGGCAATATTAAATACTTCCGCTATTTTTTCTAATAAATCCATTCTAGGTGAACTATTCCCAGTTACCCACATGGAAACTGTAGAGGGACTAACCCCTATTTTTTTTGCTAATTCTTTTTGATTTATATTATTATTTTTTAATAACTCTGCAAGATTTTTAGAAAAGGTTTCCGAAAAACTATTATTTTCCATATATGCACCGCCTCTTGATTTCTTTGATTTAAT
>OLQX01001221.1_pt1 | contig 23851 bp, 21 predicted proteins | sample 1672581 | NCBI WGS metagenome assembly OLQX01 (sample SAMEA3136701, study PRJEB25190) | human gut metagenome | reverse complement strand
CTGAACAATTCTCGTTAATCGGGAAACTCAGAGCGCAGTATCCTGTGGTCACACTTTGCCACGTGTTCGGGGTTCATCGCAGCAGCTACAAATACTGGGGAAAAAGCCCCGAAAAGCCAGACGGCAGGCGAGCTGTGTTACGCAGTCAGGTTCTGGAACTGCATAACATCAGCCATGGCTCTGCTGGCGCAAGAAGTATCGCGATTATGGCAACCCTGAAAGGCTTCAGAATGGGACGCTGGCTTGCCGGAAGGCTCATGAAAGAACCGGGTCTGGTGAGTTGTCAGCAGCCAACTCACCGGTATAAACGTGGTGGTCATGAACACACCGCTATCCCGAATTGCCTTGAGCGACAGTTTGCAGTGACAGAACCGAATCAGGTGTGGTGCGGCGATGTGACGTATATCTGGACAGGCAAGCGTTGGGCTTACCTTGCTGTTGTTCTCGATCTGTTCGCAAGGAAACCTGAGGGTTGGGCAATGTCATTCTCACCGGACAGCAAGCTGACATCAAAGCGCTGGAAATTGCGTGGGAAGCTTGCGGTAAACCCGCCGGAGTGATGTTCCACAGTGACAGTAATAATGCCGGTGTCAGTCTTTACCACCACTCAGTTTGCCGTTTAACCCGATTGGTGTGATTACTGATGCAGTGAAGACCTTTCCGCATCACATCACTACAAATATTGATTTTTGATTGTTGGATTCGCACCAGATTTCACCTCTGTAGGGTATTCAAAAATGCTCAGTTATTACTGATGCCTAAACTGCAGCGTTGCGGGCAGGTAGCGTTGTAGCGTTTCGGGCGTATCGCCCTCGATCAATTGGCTTATCAGATCATAGCAGTGCCAGGCCAACTGGCGGTTATCCTGCTGTACGGTATCGATACGCAGCGACAGCGAATCATAAAGATAGTGATCGTCAAAGCTCGTCAGATGGATATCTGAGTCGAGTAAATGGTGCTGGCTCATATAGCGCAGTACCCCTTCGAGCAGTCCACAGGCGGCAGTGAACAGCGCCTTAGGCGGCCGCCCAAGTCGCGCGCAGAGTGCGGCGAACATCTCATAGCCTGAGCTCGGGTGGTAGTTACCGTTAATCACCCATTCCGGGCGCAGTGCAATACCCGCCTGAGCCAAACCCTGCGTGAAGCCGGTCAGACGATCGCGTGAAGGCGACAGACGCGACTGACCGCCTAAAAACCAGAACTCATCGCTATGCTTAGGTGCAATGCGGGAAATCAGTTCCGCCGTTGGGGTAATCGAATCAGTCATCACCAGCGGCAGCAGGCTTTCATTAGGACAACGGTCAAACAGCACTACTGGCAGTTGTTGGCTGAGCTTAAGATAGTCGGCATCGTTGTGCATACATGAAGCGACGATCAGACCGTCAACCTGGCGGGAAATCATGTTATTGACCACCACGCTCTCCTGACCGGGGTTTTCATCAGTACAAGAGATCAATAGCTGGACGCCTGCTTCGCGGCACAGCATTTCCAGCTCATGTGAAAAGACCGCAAAGCCGTGGTTGGTGATCTCCGGCACCACCAGTCCGATGGTGTGGCTGCGGTTGTCGCGCAGCGAGCGGGCGTGAATGCTTGGCTGATAGTGCTGCTCACGGGCAATCGCCAGTACTCGCTCACGCGTTTCCTGCGCCACACGCAGCTCCTTACCACGACCGTTCAGTACTAGGCTGGCGGTCGCTTTTGAGACGCCAGCCTGTTCGGCGATATCTTTAATGGTTACGCGTTTAGTTTTCATTACGACGCCATGAGCTTGAGGCAAAACGCTTATTCTACCATGCAAGTTCGCAGCGGCCAGTAGCAGAATGCGTCCGGTGTGATGCCAGAGAACATTAGCTGCCCTGAACAGGCCGGGAAGTAGCGGCAGCTCATCACTCCTTCGCCGCCGTTGATGAAAATCTCCACGCTAGACTGGTCGATGAAAATATGCAGCGAGCGGACGTCTCCGCGCCAGTAACGATAATGCTTCTCGTCGCTGGCCAGACTGGGTCGGGCCAGGCGGATCCCGCTGGCATCGCGTTCAAGGATTAATGCGCCGTCAAAATCGAGGCTCAAAATATCGTCCCCAGTGGTTTGTAGAACGATTTCCATCGGTGCCAGCGGCAGGGAGTTCCCTGCCCAGCCGTGCGCTTCGCCGCGCAGGGCGCTCAGCTCTCGTAGAGGACGTTGGTATAGCTGACCATCGATAAACTCCAGCTCACGCAGGCAGGTCATCTGATGGATCCAGCCGTTGGTGAGGGTCGGTTGAAGCATCTCTTCGCCCTCCGGCACGCCCATCCAGCCGACCAGCAGACGGCGGCCATCACTGGTAAGCATGGTTTGCGGGGCGTAGAACTCAAACCCTGCGTCCAATTCGTGCAGTTCGCCATGCTCGAAGGCCGCGCGGTGGTAGTCGAAATCGCCGCTCATCCACACTGCCGGGTAGGTGTTGAGATAGCGCTCTTTCTCACGAGGCACGCCCTGCGGGCAGCAAATCAGGACATGCTGGTCGCCGAGGGCAAACAGGTCCGGGCATTCCCACATATAGCCCGCGTCGTCCAGGCCATTGATGCCATAACCGGCGATTTCGCCCTGACTCGTCCACTCATGAAGGTCCGCTGAGCTGAATAACAACACCTTGCCACGCTTTTGCAAATCCTGTGCGCCCAGCACCATGTACCAGCGACCTTCGTGCTGCCAGACTTTCGGGTCACGCACGTGGCCGGTATAGCCCTCCGGCAGCGGTAATACCGGGCCGAGTTTGGTAAACGTGCCGTCGGCATTTTCCGTCGCCAGGCACTGCCACGCGGTTCGGCTGCCGTCGTCAAATTTTACGTTGCCGGTATAGCACAGGGTGAGCGTGCCCTGACTATCCACGGCGCTTCCGGAGTAGCAGCCGTTGCGGTCATACTCTTCATCCGGCATGAGCGCGATCGGCTCATGTTGCCAGTGCAGCAGGTCGGCAGAGCTCCAGTGCCCCCAGCACTTGAACTTATGATCGCAGGCGAGCGGGTTCCACTGATAAAACAGGTGATAACGTCCGGCAAATTCAATAAAGCCGTTGGGATCGTTCATCAGCCCGGTCACCGGCGCATGGTGCCAGCGGGGATAGTGGCTGTCGGCCAGCGCGCGCGGCTGGCCCTGCATAACAGCCTGCAAAATCGCAGGCAGGCGTGATGGATGTGACATTATTCAGCGTCCGTTTTGTATTTCAGTACCAGGGAGACGACAAAGGCGACGCCAAAGGCGATAACCATCCCGATAATGTAGTTCAGCAGCGAGCTGGCCTGCACGATAGCCATGCCAGGGATAGCCGTCAGGCCCACCGCGGTCATGTAAACATGCATGGATACCACCCACGCGCCGCCCACCGCGCCGCCAATCAGGGCTGCGATAAACGGTTTTACAAAGCGTAAGTTAATACCAAAAATCGCCGCTTCGGTGATGCCGAGCATGGCAGAAAACGCCGAGGGCAGGGTAATGGCTTTGATTTTGGCATCTTTCGTTTTGAACCACACCGCCAGACAAGCACCGCCCTGAGCGACGTTGGCCATCGCCCAAATCGGCAGCAGGAAGTTGACGCCGATGGATGGGTTGCCCAGCAGTCCCGCTTCGATGGCGTGGAAGCTGTGGTGAATACCGGTAATGACGATAACCGAATAGAGACCGCCAAACAGCAGTCCGGCCAGCCAACCGGCGTGGGTAATCAGGGTGCTAAGGACAAACGAAATACCGTCGCCAAGCGCGCGACCAGCCGGGCCGATAATCAGCAGGGCGATAAAACCGGAAATGATCACCGTCAGGAACGGCGTCAGGATCAGATCCAGTGCATCGGGGATCACGCGACGCAGCTGTTTCTCAACGATGCTCATAAACCACACCGCCAGCAGCACCGGGAACACCGTGCCCTGATAGCCGATCATGGCAATCTCAAGGCCGAAGAAGTTCATGGTGTGGAAACCGGCGGCCACACCCCAGGCGTTGGTGAGCGCCGGGTGAGTCAGGATGCCGCCAAGCGTCGCGCCAAGATAAGGATTACCACCGAACTCGCGGGCGGCGGTGAAGCCAATCAGGATCGGCAGAATAATAAACGCCGCTGAGCTGCACATATCCAGCATGATGTAGATGGCGTTACCCGGGTCGACCCAGCCGTACGTTTTAACCATCCCCAGAAGGCCCATCAACAGGCCGGAGGCGACGATAGCCGGGATGATCGGCACAAAGATGTTCGACAACAGGCGGGCAATGCGCTGGAAAGGATTCAGTTTTTTCGCCGCAATGTCGGCAGCTTCCGATTTGCTGGATTCGCCAATCCCTGCCGCCTGGATAAAGGCGGCGTAGACTTTGTTCACCACCCCGGTGCCGAAGATAATCTGCATCTGTCCGGCGTTACGGAAACAGCCCTTCACCCCATCAATTTTGCCGATGGCCTGCTGATCGGCCAGTGAGTCATCGACCAGCACCAGGCGCAGGCGTGTGGCACAGTGCGCGGCGCTGGCGATATTTTCCTTGCCTCCCAGAAGCGGAAGTAGCGAGCGGGAAATCTGTTCAAAATCCATAGTACCCTCTGAATGCGTATTGATTTTCGAGTTGTCGTCCCGTGGTAGCCGGAGCGCATTCTCTTCGTTGTTATTGTGTCCGGGGCGACGAAACGTATTTTGTCGCCCCGGCGGTTACTGTCGCCAGGTGTTAACCATCAAAACCAGGTTTCCATCTGCATCCCGAACGACCATTCGCCGCCCGATTTAAAACCACTGCTGCCCAGCGCGTCATCGCTGGCGTAATTATTGAGTTTTTTGCTCCAGTCCATCCACGAGGTGTAAAGACGGATTTCAGGACGGCTGAAGAAATCGCCGATGTCGCCAACCTTAAAGGTCGGGGCGAAGGTGAGCTTGTAGAAGCTGCCGTTTACCGCATGGCGATCGTTATAACCTTCAGGTTTGAGATCCATATACTGGTAACTGCCTTCATAAGCGAGGGCGAAGTTTTGATTGATCTCCTGGATCAGACGCATGTTGAGGGTTGCCCACTGGTAGCTGTCGCCATCGACATAACGGTCTTTACTGGTTTGTGCCAGTATCGCCGGGGCGATAAACCAGTTCTTGCTCAGTGGCGTGGTGCCGTAGCTGGCGAAGCGCCAGGTGTTAGCCCCCGAGCGTAACGCGCCGTCAGAGCCGACACCTTTAACTTCGGCACCCAGTCCGTGACCGTAGAGCAGGGCGGTTTTGCTGGCACCTTCACGCAGGCCGTAAAAACTGTCGTTGTGCAACCCGAGCAGCGCATGTACACCGGTATTTGCCGCATCGCCTTTGACCGGATTACCGTTGGTATCCTGGCGTTCGTCGTTGTCTTTTGCCCGCATCCCGCTGACCATCATCTGCACCGGCCCGATGAAATTGTTCATGCTGACGATGTAGTTCTGCACACTGTTGCTGGTATCAGCAATATCGCCGAAGTTACGCCCGTAAAGAGAGAAGTTGCTGCGAACGCTGTCGTTCCACCTGACATCGTAAATACCGCCGCCGGTACCGGCGAGGAACACGACATCCGAGTCGATCCAGTGAATGTCAAAGTTATCCCGGTCAAAGCGTTTCCCGGCCCACAGGGTGGAGCCTTTAAACGGCCCGTCGAAGGTGGGCAAGTTGCCCAGTTCAACAAAGGCCTGACGCACGTTCAAATCACTGGTGCTCGCCGTCCAGTCGTTATAAGTGGTTTGACCGTCGGCGACCATGACTTTGAAGCGGGTCGTTGCCCCGTTATCCAGGGTCTGCTTATGTTCAAGATTCATTTCAACATAGGTATCGGCCTGGTTTCCCAGGCGGCCAATAGCCCCACCGGTTTCCCCTGCTGGCGTCATGTAGGCTCCGGATTTGGTGCTGGCGCCGGAGTCATTCATTATCACGCCGGAGCGGGCGTAGCCGTGGAACTCAAACCCGCTTTTCTCATCGGCTTTTTTCTCCAGTTTGGCGGTACGCTGAGCCACTTCCTGAGTGCTGTCCTGGGTTTTTTGTTGCTGTGTCGTGAGCTGCTGTACTTTCTTCTCTGCCGACTCTGCGCGGGTTTCTGCCGTTTGCGCTCTGTTTTCGGCATCCTGTAAGCGTTTTTCCAGCGCAATTAAACGGGCTTCGATACTGCTGAGATCCGTTTGTGCATGGGCTGAGGCGGCGCCGGTTAGCAAAGCGATAAGAACCGCGAGTGTGCTTTTTCTGAACATATTGATTGCATCCCAAAAGGAAAATAAAAAATTGTGTGTTTTTGCTAAACCGGTTTAGTTGCAATGTTAAGCACGACATTTAACATTTTGAAATTGATTTTGCTAAACCGGTTTAATAAGTGTGATGGATGCAACAAAGTGGACCGCGTACGACGGTATTTAGGATCAAATCTGGCGGTGTAGATCGCGCTGGTATGGCAGGGCAGTCATCGCGCCTTTCGCCAGGGTTGCCAGGGCACCGCAGGTTTGCGCCAGAGCGAGCGTTGGCTCCAGGGCATTGATATCCGCCGGCATCCCGTTGGCAGCAAGGCTGGCAAGCAGTCCGGCGACAAACGCATCGCCCGCACCGGTGGTATCCACGCTGACAACCGGTTTAGCGCTGAAATGGATAAACTGCTGCTGGAATGCGGCGATGACGCCCGCTTTACCCTGAGTCACCAGCAGTAATTCAGGCTGATAACGCTCAGTGATGCTGGCGATCCCCTGCGCGATATCATTACTCCCGCTGATGAGTATCAGCTCTTCTTCGGACAGTTTCACCACGTTCGCCAGACGCAGGGCGCGGTCGAGACAGGCGTGCAACAGGTTCTGATCTTGCCAGAGATCCAGGCGGATATTAGGGTCAAAGCTCACCCGGCCACCGGCACGTTTGATGTTCTCCATAGCCGCGAAGGTAGCACTGCGGCTGGGCTCGGCGCTGAGCGCGATGGAGCAGATGTGCAACCACTGTCCGGCGGCAAACTGTGGCAGGTCTTCTTCAGCCAGGAACAGGTCAGCGCTGGGGCGTACCATAAAGGTAAAGGTGCGTTCACCTTGGTCATCAAGGTCGACCACCACAGTGGACGTGCGGTGATGATCGTCAAGATACATATGGCTGACGTCGACCTGCTCCTGTTGCAGGGTATGACGCATGTAGCGGCCAAACGGGTCACCGCCGACGCGGCCGATAAATCCGCTGTTGCCGCCAAGGCGGGCAACCCCTACCGCCACGTTAGCCGGCGCGCCTCCAGGGCACTGTAGCAAGCGCCCTTCACTCTCCGGTAGCAGGTCCACCACTGCGTCGCCCAGAACCCAAACTTTTGCTTTCATGCTAAAACCCTCCAAGGCTAAACTTAATTAAACCGGTTTAGCATATTAAATCACAGTGAATGAGTGGGGGAAAGTTCCAGCCGGAAAAGCACTGCTCAGGGCATAAAAACGTGAGCCGCCTTACGAAATAGAATTGATTCGACAGCTGTGAAGACTTACGTCCTGGACACAAATGGATCCTGGATAAATTACCATGCAACTTGATGAAATTATCATGTTTTATCTTATTTAGATAAATCAAAGGGCTTTTAACACCACACTTCTTGGCATAATGGTTAAGTGTAGTAATGCTCGCTCTGGATGGGTTTGCTTCTATGCTGCGCAGGTATTTGTAAGAAATACCCATTCTACTGGCGAGTTGTTGTCGCATCAGGCCAGCGAAACTGCGCAATTTCATCAGCGTTTCTGGAGGGTTTCCTTTAAAACTTCATCGACAAAACCGCTTTTTACCGTAGATACAGTAAGTGCCTCTTCTCTGCCATTATCCCAGCATCCAAGGTTACCGGGTTCTGATGTAGTCTGCCGATATGCAAGAAATGCAACGGCATCATGCTGGTTATGATGCTGTTTAATCTTCATTGTCACATGGACTATTCAGGGAGCGACAAGCGCTCCCACATGAAAACAGAACCACTCGTTTCATTTACGTGCTTCCTCAAAAGTAATCTCATACCCAATACTTCTGATTTAGTAGGGTTCTGATCATATCATGCAGCTCGATTGCGCTCAATTTGACGGTTTTCATCTTTACACAATGCTCGGTTATGATACTTTGTGATAGGCATGACAAGATCTGGCCGTAATTTTTTAGAAGTGAGTTTGCCCGCCACTTCACGGGACAGCATACATCCGGATAAAACCGGTAACAGGAAAGGCTCCACGCTGCATACGGAGGAAACAGAATTAATGAATGATAAATTGCCGTCCTGCGCTGATACCAGGGTGGAACGTGTCCGTCTTAAAGATGGGGATTACTTTTTCCCTGCTGAACCCGCCATAAAAGCGGATTCTTTGCGGACAAAATCGCTCCTTCATCGTTTTAACCACACCGATCCTGCTCATATTGATTCCCGCCTGCTACTGATGAAAGAGTTGCTGCCTGAATGTGGGGAAGGGGTATCTGTCACCACGTCTTTCCACTGCAGCAGGGGGTATAACATTCGTAAGCGTCGTCTCAGCACCGTCTGGCAGATCCTGAAATTCCTGAGAGGATAGTGGACACCAAATATGGTGGACACTATCCATGAAATCATTAACCACAGTGCGTAAAAAAAGCCCTAATTATCCCGTTGAGTTCAAAATCAAAATGGTTGAACTCTCGCATCGACCAGATATCCGAGTCTTTGCGTTTGCCAGCGAGGATAAGGAGTACCAACCGTTACTCGATGATATTCTGGATGGTCCAATGGTTGGGCGTTTTGATACTGAGGAAGCCGGAAAGGCTTTGATCGATGGTGGATTGATTGAGCGTTTGATGTCAACTATCATGCCCTTTATCACTTCAGAGGCCCCTCTACCCGATACGCATCTACGTCGGGAAACAACCTGGTATTATCCACTGGAAGCTATTCGCGAAACTGTTGTAAATGCACTGGCTCATCGTGACTGGACACGCTTTGTTGAGATAGAGATTGGCTTGTATAGCAATCGATTTGAAGTTATTAGCCCAGGGGCGCTGAATAATTCGATGTCGATTGAAAAGATGGTTACAGGTCAGCGATCACCACGCAATACGATTATTATGGAAGTCTTACGTGATTATGGTTACGTTGATTTCAGGGGGATGGGAGTCAGGACAAAGATTATTCCACTAACACAGGCCATGAGTGGCCAACTCCCTGAGTTTACTGCAACAGATGATTACTTGAAAACAATACTTTATCGCTCACCATCTTCTTGATATATAAGGTCTGGCCTTTCCATCCATAAGAAAGGCCATTGCTGTAAAAAATAAATTACCCGCGACTGCAGCCGAAGCTACGGTCGCCATCTCCATATGCTTTTGTATCGAGTTTAGCTAGGTAGTCGAAGCGATTCAGTAATTTATTGTATTCTCCTTCAAAGTTAAAATCATTGACGTCTAAAATATAACGACAATTTTCAGGGTAGTGAACCAATCCCGGATAATCATCCAGTTCCAATCCCAGTGCGCTATACCATGCTCTTACAATCATCATCCTTAAATTTCTTTCAGCCTCATAATCACCTAAATGGTAATAAGCATCTTTATTAAAAAAAAGACCAAGGTGAAAGTGACATTTTCCTTCTTCGGAAAACTCCCGTGCCCAAACATGACGAACACGGTTTGGATATATTCTTTTGCCGTTAGCTGCTCTGGTTCTCTCATTGGCCTCCAACATGGCATTTAATGCATTACGGAAACGGGATATGGCACCAGGCTCTAGATTAGGAAAACAGCAAACAGTGTCACCTCTGTCTAAAATGGGTGGATAATGAACATCAACACGTAACGCCATTGTTCTGGGGAATTCACTGATAGCATCATTGACGACTCGTTCAATATGTTTTTTATAGGCGAGCACATGCTCACCATGGGAACCATGATATAATTCCATGTTTCGATCCTGTCGTTAGCCCTACGGCTTTGGATAGCCGTATATAGTAATATGATCAGACATAGCTGAATGTCTGTGGTTAGTTATATTAATTAACTGTTAATAGTAATGACTGTTATATAATACCTTTCCAACAATAAAACTTGTTATCAACCCATTACCCATGCAGTAAAATAATTAAAAAGCAACTCTGCAATTATAATCACCCAAAGATGCCGTTATCCCAGTGTCTTTTTACCGTGGAAATACTTATTCCTAAGATCTTTGCCACCTTGGATTGAGAGTAATGCTTAGCCTTCTCACTCTGAATTAAATGGGAATATTTACTTCCTTCAGGCCTTCCTAGAATTTTCTTTGATTTTGCTTTGTTAGTAGGCATCTTTTACCCTCATCAAGCTATTAGGTACTAACTCCATACTGTCGAGATGTATACAACTAAGTGGTTATGCTTAACATTGGTATCAGAAAGTATGGCTTACTTCACCGTTAAAGGGGTTAATAATGATGGCATCTCCTCCTTTCATCGCCTTTTGAGGTGTATCGCCTTCGGCAATCACAGGGACCATTACCGCTAGATCATTTGTGTAATAAATTGGTATCCAGCAATAGCATGATTGTTTAGGGGGAGTTTTATTTCTTTTCAATACTGCTTCAACTCCAAATGTAATAAGTTCAAAGATTGGCATAATCACAATGCTGCTCAAATCAAAAAAACAACCATCGTAGACTGTTTCCTTTATCAGTATGATATTAGATAACCCTCCTGCAATGAGATGTTTGTGGTTCACGCGCCGATCTGTGTAAATAAAAATTGCTTTTTTTACATTGAAACTTTTTATAATGTATGAGAGCTTTTCATGAATTAATTTTTTTTCGCTCTTACCCATCTTATCATGAGGTATTTTGTGCGCATAAAAATCTTGATCGACAACCTCGTTCCGGTGTCGAATGTGAGTGTTCCAGACGGAATAAAAAAACTCTTCGTAAGTTAATTTTGGCTCACCCCGTGCGATTGAGGGGGCCTTCTCTTCAAAAATACAGCCTAATGTTGACTCCAAAGTTTGAGCTATATGATATTGCGATGTTATTTTATTCAATGCTGGGGCTGTGGCGTTTAACAAAAATGATATCACCTCTGACCTAGAATATCCTTTTGCATTGCTATAGTCGTCAATTGCATCAATAGTTGATTTTTTGTTTGCGCTGAAAGTGATGCGTTTTTTCATATGTATCCTTGACTTTCGTTAATGTAAAATGTGATAAACGGTGTGATTTAGTATCTTTTATCGACGGATTGTTTCTGTTAATTAACCCAGCTATTCTTTAGAATAGCTGGGGAGTTATGATTTTGATGCTGCTGTTAATTACAATATACTGAGAAGGTTAATAGGAACCTATCAATGTCTTTGCGTAACCAATAATGTCGGCTGTTAATTTTCTTTGGGCGTGGTAAACCATTAGGCAGCTTGTCTTGGCAAAGCCATTTTCGAATTGTTTGGGCTTTAAGGTTTAATAGATGTGCTAACTCACTTGTGGAAACAAGTTCAGATAGAGATGTTCTGGATTGCTCATATATGCTCATGCTACCACCTCAATGATTGAGATGCAGGCATATACAAAAAGTAATGAAATTAGAAGGGAAAGAAAGGACCAAAAAGAAAACAAAAAAGCCAAGCTTGAATAAGCTTCAGGGTCAGGATCACTACCTTCGCTTGAGCCGGATGAGGTACTTTTAGTTGATTTAGACGCATTACCTTGCGAGTTTTCGGCCTGATTTTTGTGCGAGATGATACGTGCAAAAAAAACGCCCAAAGTTTTATGTCGATTGTTTTTATTGTATAAAGAGTTTTTTTCACTGAGGTGTCCAAGAGCAGCTCGAATCCTGATGTTCACCTGTCTTTCCTGAAATATGGACTCAGCACAGGTTTGTCGCTGCTTACTAGAACGAACAACTTTGATCTTACCCACGACCCGTACTATTCGAGCCTTTGAGCTGGTTTGCGCAGAACTCATCAAAGAATTAGACATAATGCTTTATCTCCTGATTTAAAAGTGGACGATGGAATTTAAACCTTAAAATACACTTATGTCAACGATGGATGTTGTTCTGTAATCTATTGATATTAAATGAAATCAACGCATATCAACGGTTATTTTTTTACAATATTTGCTTGCTGTAAGATCCACCTCTCAATTTTTTCATGCCATTTGCGCAACAGATCTAACGGACGACGGCGGTAGTGTTTTTCCGCCAGTGCACTTGGTTTGTGTCCCATAATTTGAGCAACAATACCTGTTGGCACTTCAACCCATTCAGCAAGAGTGCCAAAACTACGGCGTAAGCCGTGAAGGCTGATATGTGGTAACTCAGCTCGAGCTAACGCTCTGTTGTGTGCTGAACGCGGTTCAATAATTTTGCCACTTTTACTGTTACTTCTGAAAACCCAACCCTCCTTATTTACGTCAGAATTTGGGAATTGCGCTAGCGCACTTAACAGCTCAGAAACATAAGGAGTGAGAGGGATGATACGTTCGCCTTCGATCTTGTCTTTAATCCTCATGCTTGACCATTTGAAATCTACGTCAGACCACCGAAGTGACGCAATTTCTTCACGCCGTGCACCGGTGAGCAAAAGTACCTGGAGATAGGCCGATGCAATGGGATTATTGAGGCTACGTACGGCACTGAACCAGATTTTTAACTGTTCTTTTTGTAAGCAATCTCCCGCTTTACTCGCTGATACTGGAACCACTTTTCTCACGTTATGATCTTGTGCAATATCGCCATGGATTATTCCCTGATATTTTTTCTGGTAATTAGCCCATTTGATAAATGCACGCAACAGACGGTAGGCATGAGCAGTGACGGTAGGCCGATTTTGTCTCTCTGTACTTAGCCATGCGGCAATGTTCTCTGGTGTTAGTTCCGATAACGGTAGGTCGAGTAAGCTAGCCAATGGTCCAGCCGAGGTTGGGCCCCGGCCTCTTTTTTTACTTTCGCCTCCACGGCTGGACAAGTTAATGTGATCGGCAATGTATCGAGTAGAATATGGGCGTTTAGTTTTTGCGCTGATTCCGGCTCTCAATTCTTCAAGGTAATCTTCCCAAGCGCTTGTGAAGGTTACCTTCGTTTTACGAGATTCAGCCTGCTGTGATTCCGCTTCAGCAATTTTTTCTGCCTTAGCTATACGCGGATCTATCCCTGTATCGATTAATGTTTGCAGCCGCCTGGCTTCGGCCCTGGCATCATCAATTCTCCAATCGTTAATGTTGCCAATGGTCATGCGAAGGGTTTTTCCCGCATATACGCTTTGGAACACAAAAGCTTTTGTTCCGCGAGTTGCCCTACATGCCAGGGAAGTTACGTCCGCATCCCAAAGAAATGCCTGGGTTTTTCCTTCAGATAAAGCAAATTTTCGAATGCGCTCGAAGGTGAGTTTTTGTCTTGGAAGTGCCATTTTGGGGCTCCAGATGAGAAATGTTACATCACCATAATGTAACGGCTAGTGTAAGTAAAATGGGGGAATAAACATCAACGCGTGTCAATTTTTATCAACAGGTGTTTTTCATAACACAATGTTTTATAATGAATTGCTTGTTTTAATAGTAGGTTTTTAAAGGGGTGAAAATATAATAACATCGCATTCGTAATGCGAAGGTCGTAGGTTCGACTCCTATTATCGGCACCATCTCAACTTCCTCAAACGTCCGTATTCATCCATAAGCTCCCTGATTTATAACGATTTTACTGCTTTTTAGTCCCTCGACGTCCATAACCATCCAGTAGAATCCGATACAGAATATGTATAGGATTGTGTATATGTTCCTGTTCGGTCTTGGATTCCTATACACATGCCTTTAAACGATATGCAGATTCGCCGCGCTAAGCCTGAAGCTAAAGCCTATACACTTGGAGATGGGCAAGGGCTGTCATTGCTTATAGAACCTAATGGAAGCAAGAGCTGGCGGTTCCGTTATCGTTTTGCCGGTAAACCCAAAATGATCTCGCTTGGTGTGTATCCGACGATCACACTTGCAGATGCCCGTTCCCGTCGTGATGATGCCCGAAAACTGGTCGCCGAAGGAAAGAATCCGAGTGAGGTTCGAAAAGAGCAGAAGATTGCTTTGCAAACCGAGTCTGAAAGCGCGTTCGAAAAGATAGCCACAGAGTGGCACCAGATGAAGTCTGCCAAATGGTCGGCAGGTTATGCGTCAGACATCATGGAAGCGTTTCAGAACGACATATTCCCTTATGTAGGGGCTAGGCCAGTTGGTGAAATTAAACCGCTGGAACTGCTTAATGTGCTGCGTAAAATTGAAAAACGCGGTGCATTGGAGAAAATGCGCAAAGTTCGGCAGCGATGTTCAGAAGTTTTTCGCTATGCCATAGCCACCGGGAGAGCTGAGTTTAATCCGGCAGCGGATCTCTCTAGCGCCCTCGAAGTTCATCAATCCAATCATTTCCCGTTCTTAAAGGCTGATGAGATACCTGATTTTCTACGCGCTTTAAACGGTTACACCGGAAGTCGGCTTGTTCTGATTGCCACGAAATTACTGATGATTACGGGTGTAAGAACCATCGAATTACGTGCGGCCTTATGGTCAGAATTTGATCTAGATAACGCTATTTGGGAAATTCCCGCTGAAAGGATGAAAATGCGTAGGGCACACCTTGTGCCACTATCTACTCAAGCGTTAGATTTACTCAATGAACTCAAGATAATGACAGGGAACTATCGTTATGTTTTTCCGGGACGGAATGATCCAAACAAGCCTATGAGTGAGGCAAGTATCAACCAGGTAATCAAGCGTATCGGTTATAGTGGGAAGTTAACGGGGCATGGATTTAGACATACTTTATCTACGATATTACATGAAAGTGGATTTGAAAGTGCTTTAATTGAGATGCAGCTGGCTCATGTTGATAAAAATAGCATACGAGGAACTTACAATCATGCTCTATACATTGAGAAAAGGAGAGAAATGCTTCAATGGTATGCACGAAACTTAGGCCTCTGAAACGAGGCCTGAAAACTACGCCATATAATCGTTAAAGCTTACAATCTCATCCTCGTCTTCGAGAAATGGGTTGTTGATGACATGACAATATGACTCAGCTTTGGTATTATAATTTTCATCTGGCATAAAGTTAACGCCATAATTTTTCATGATGTCAAAGCATTTGTCATTATAAGGACTTGGGGCCTTATCATTAAGGAATCGCTGATAAAAAAGGAGCCAATATCTGTCTATGTCATATTCATAATCTAATTTAATAATATCTGCTACAAAACCATTGATTTTTTCTTCATATATCCCTGTGCTATCAAGCAAGCATAAGCTCAAGCAGTCACCGAAACTAATAATCATTTTTATAACATCATCATCTATATCAATGTTATTTTTGATGCAAAAATAAAGAGTCCAAGCCATACCGTCAGAGTATTTATTCTCTGCACACATTCTCAAAATCTCATTGAATTTATTCTTATACTCATCACCATCACCATCATCTAAATAAATATGTTCGATAAGAACGCCTAGATATGGAATAAGCATTGGATAATGCCATGATAAGTTAAGGAGGTAGTCATACACCTGAGTGATTGTATACTCATCTAGATTGTTTATTACCAGTGAAATAGCGTATTTTAGTATGCTTCCACCACCTACTTGAGTGTTCAACTGCACAGCATAATCTAGAAAATTAATTACTTCAGAAGAGCTTAGAGTATTCAGATCCTGATCTGTAAAACGTTTCTTTGTTGGTGAGTTTACATTAAGCAAAGAAACCCAGTTATCATTCAAAGTCCCTGGGAGATTAGTTATTTTAGTCTTGTGTAAATTTAGTGATAATTTATACTTAGAAAGCTCCATACCAAGTAAATGTAAAAAAGACTTCGCATCATCATGTGTTTTACAATAACATGTATAGTCATCTATATAACGTCTAAATAAAAATCCATCATCCCTCAGTTTTTTATCTACAGCGCTTAAAATAATCTCGCAAACAATACTTGAGGTTGCTGGGCCAATAGGAACACCATGTGTCTCATTCCTCTTAGCCTGACGCTGAAAATAGTCAAGCTTGTCGCTCCAGTGTTTATCTTGGCTTTTTACTTTAGTATTTAAGGCTATTTTTGCATTATTAATACCTACGACCGCCCACGGAATAGAGTGTGAGTAGATGTTGGTAAAGCAACCTGATATATCTGCGTTAACTTTAAATCGCCGTCCAAAACCATCATTCAGTTCTCTTACGGTTTTAGTTTCTGCATCCTCATAATTCATGATTATAACACGGCCATCAGTATGCATGTCTGGTTTGATCATGCTGCTTTCATTTTGTTTTATAAACCGTATTTCCTCCCAGTTATCATGTATATGCTTGGCTAATTTTGCGTACGCTTTTGGATGGATGATTGAGAGCGTTCTCGGGAAATTGTTATATCTGGTAGCGTAATACTCTATACAATCATAACCTTGTAAGCTTCTACGCCCTGATGTGTCAGATGAAACTAATTCTGCTATTTCCGGTGTGAATGTTCTGGAAGAAAAGCACGGTGGGATTTCACTTATCGAACCTTTTTGGTTGGGGAAGTAGTTATGTCTCAATAAGGCTTCATATAAATGCCGCTTTTCATCAAAAATTGCCATAAGTCCTCAGGTTAGCTAAATGATGATAAATTTCAAGAGCCATTAAATCACCATTTTCAACTAAACCCAATAAGTAAAACTCATACACACCTCACATATGCCTACTTTTACCCATTTGCTAATTTATGAATCTGATGCCACACGGTTTCACTGAAAGGTTCATATTTATTGTTTGATATTGAGTATATCTGCTCCGATGCTAAGTGGTTTTATCGAAACCCGGGAAAACTCTACGTTGAGTTGTGACCTATCCTGCAGATGGGAGTTAGTTTCAAAAAATGCTGAAAATATATCATTACACTTTGGCGCGCAATGCTCTCCCCGCCACGCCTGCCCGCTTCAGGGGGCGGTTTTAATGCAGGTGCATCAAGGGGCTCAGGCCGCGCCAGCACTGGTGCGGCGGGGTGTGAAAAAATTAGGGGAATAAATGCAAAACCATGCAGCGTATACATGCATGGTTATTTTTATTAAATAAATGGGTATTTTCGGGGCGTTTCAGGCGGATTTTTGTGGCTCAGTGTCTGGCCTGATTATCTGTCCGGGATGGCCTGTCAGGCCGGAACCCGATGGCCGTCAGAATATCCCGGTCGTCCTCCGCATAATGCACCTCAACCCCGCTGGCCAGATGAACGGATAAGGCTTCGCGGATGCTGGCGGCAGCGCGGTCGAGGGCGCATTCCCTGATTCTCTCCGGCAGTTCACTGAGGTGCATCACCTCGGGTGCCAGGGCAACGGCCAGCGCCGTGCCGTTCTCCTGCATAAAGGCGTGGAGCTGGCGACGGATGCTGATTCGCTGCACGGCCTCATGGTCGCGGATGTAACACCCGGCAGACTGGCTGACCTCCCGTTTTTTCAGGTCGGCGGCATCGCGCAGCGCCTGTATTTCTTCCGGCTCCAGGGGGCGAACGGTGAGCTCCCGCTCCCGGAGTGCCATCTCTGCCTGTACCAGCCCGGCTTTGGCGTTCAGCCAGGCAGTTTTACTTTTCTGGCAGACCTCAAAGGCCTGCTCCAGTGGTGTACGGTTCATACCTGTTCTCCTGAATCAGTGGCGCAGTGACGAGCGGGCGCAGTCCAGCACACGACGGGGTGGCACTGTGGCCACCGGAGCAGGCTCGGGCGGTGCGGTCTCTGCCGGAGGGCGTATCACCTCGTCAATGGATTCAATGGTGCGGAACGTGGCCGAGCAGAACACGTTGACACACTGGAGATAGCTCTGTTTCACGTTATCCGACAGGTAACGACTGGTGCGCACATGGGCGGCCTTTTTGCAGTACGGGCAGCGCATCATGGCTTCACCCCCTGTACTGTTCTTTTCTGTGCCAGCTCTTTGGCTACGGCCATACGGCGAGCCGGGCTTTTGTAGAGTGTCATATCGACGCCGGTGAGCGCCGGGCGGTGGAGACCAAGCTGAGAGATAACCGGCTCCTGTGCCATATCGAAGGTGTAATAGCGGCTCTGCGTCAGCACATGCTCGCCCAGCGCCTCAAAAAGAACCCTGTGCGGATGCTCTTCTCCTTTCATCTCCAGCTCACGCATACGCAGGGCGAAAGCACGTACCAGCGCGGGGCTGATATCGTTCATTGCTGCCGCCCATTCATTCTGTGCACAGACGGAGAAAGCACTGAGGTGCGCACTGACATAAGCCTGCCCGGATGAACAGGCGGACAGCATCGCGAAGGATTTATCGTCCTCCAGTTCGGCAATCAGGCCGGTAAACTCGTCAGCCAGTTCACGGCTGGCTGTGCGCTGGCTGTGCTCGGCTTTCATTTCCGGGGTCATCACTCCACGCAGCGAACGGAAACGGGCGCGCCAGCTCTGCTCTGCCTCGGCACTTTCCTCCTGGGCGGTCTGGCGCTCTTTCTCACTGCGGGTAATGGCCGCGTCGATATCGTTCAGCTTCAGCATATTCTCCGTGTGGGCGGATTTTGCCTGGCTGAATGCTGTCAGGGCGTTATTCATTGTGGCGGCGGCTTTCTGGCTGGCCGTCTCGTTCATGCTGTTCAGTGCGCCATCGATAACCGCGCGGGTGGTCGCATCCTGGGTACTGCCAAGGGTTTTCATTACTGCGGTAAGCATGTCAGCTTTCATCGTCGGGCTCTCTCTGTGTTTTCAACCTGACGCCATTCTGCCGCTCACCAGACAACAATTCGATGCATTGCGGTTGTGGCACCGGTGGCACAAACAGACCTTAAAAATCAGGCTGGCCAGAGAAAGGTCTCAGGAACCCCCTGTTTCTGTTTGTTTTTTTATATATAACTGTTCACTACTGTTCACCATAAAGAAAAAGATAAGTAATACAGTAAGTTAAAGGGTGAACAGTTGAGGGTCTGACTGTTCACCGTCTGTTCACCACTGTTCACCGGCAAATTTTATTATTATCAGCACAATTAGACTTTTTGATTATTAATATCACTTTATTAATAAATAAAAAGAATAGGTTTGATTGCATTGAATTGCAGGGAATTGCAAACATTTGCCACTGTTTGCCATTTGCATTATCGGTGAAAAGTCAATGTTTGTTTTCGCGAAAATCTAACATGACCTGAGGAAAAATATATACATAATAAGGAGCTACCTGAAGCCGGACGGACACGCCCGGCGCTGTATGGACTTTATGAGGTAGCCTGATGCACACCGCTTTTTCTTCCCCGTCTTCTGCCCCTGCCGAACCGCTCATGCCGGTTTCTGATATCACTCAGGAGCGTTTTTTACGCCTGCCCGAAGTGCTTCACCTGTGCGGCTTGTCCCGCTCAACTGTTTACGACCTCATCAGCCAGAACGCTTTTCCCCGGCAGATTTCCCTCGGTGGGAAAAATGTGGCCTGGGCACACTCCGAAATCACCGCCTGGATGGCCGACCGTATCGCCGCCCGTAACCGGGGATGTGACGCATGAGGATCCCCGTTCTGCAAAAAGTCCCTTTTTCTGGCTTGCGTCTGTTGTGTGTTTCCTGGTACAGTTTTCCCGCTGTCGCAAAATCGACAGCCGGGCGTAGGAACCCGTGTTTAACTATGGCGACACCAGACGCGCCTTGCGTCTTTTTTTGTGTCTGTGCCTTGATGCACCCATTCAATACACAGTGGCCTTTTCGCCATTGTGGGTATCTCGTAATGGTGGCTCAGGCGGGGCAGCTTTCGGGCTGGCCGGTTCTCATAGTTACCGGTATTCCTACCCCCGTCTGGGCTACCACCCATGAGTGTAGGAACTCCGGTGGTAGCTGTAACCAGCTAACTATGGAGGCAGCCGTTATGGCTACAACCCTCACCCTGCCACACCCGCAATTCGTCTTTGTTTTCGCTGCCGTTCGCCGCGCTGACCGTAAACGCCGTATCTGTATGCTCAGCACCGTCACCGGGGATGAGCGTGCCGCCCGTCTTTCCCTCGTTCGCGACTACATCCTCACGTTTGCCGGTCGTCTGCCGGTGACGGAGGTGTGCGCATGAAACACACCACACTCACCCTGAAAGATCTCGAATGCCTGGAGCACCTGCGTAACGTCGGCCAGCTCGTCACGGAGATGGCGCAGGAGCAGGAATGCACCATGCTGAAACATGCCCCGGAACAGCGCTTACAGCTCACCTCCGTGATTTACCTCATGACCGCCCAGCTCGACGGCGTGGTCGAGCGCTGCAATCAGCGCTGGCTCACCGGGGAGGCAAGCGCATGAAAAAGACCTTAACCCCCGTCCTTCGTGCCGCTCTCTATCGCCGCGCCCTGGCCTGTGCCTGGCTGACGGTGTGCGAGCGCCAGCAGCGTTATCCGCACCTCACTCTTGAAGCGCTGGAGAGCGCCATTGCCGCCGAGCTGGAGGGGTTCTACCTGCGCCAGCATGGCGAGGAGAAAGGCCGCCTGATTGCCTGCGCCCTGCTGGAAGATTTGATGGAAGCCGGCGCCCTGAAAGCTGTCCCGGCGCTGTCCTTCCTCGGGCTGGCCGTGATGGATGAACTTTGCGCCCGGTATATCACGCCGCCGGTACTGCACTGAGGGAGAGAACAGGAATGAAAATGAACGTAACGGAAACCGTGAAACAGGCCTGCGGCCACTGGCCGCACATTCTCCCGGCGTTGGGGGTGACGGTCATTAAAAACCGCCATCAGGCCTGCCCGGTATGCGGCGGGGCTGACCGCTTCCGCTTTGACGATAAAGAAGGGCGCGGGACGTGGTTCTGCAACCAGTGTGGCGCGGGTGACGGGCTGAAACTGGTTGAGAAGGTCTTAGGTCTGAGCGCCGGAGAGGCCGCGAAACAGGTCAACGCCGTGACCGGCAGCCTGTCGCCGGTTGCCCCGGCGGTCATTGCCGCAGCGGAGGCCGAAACCGATGCCAGCCGCAAAGCGGCGGCGGAGCTGGCCGCGAAACTGACGGAGAAAACCCGCCCGGCCACCGGCAACGCCTACCTGACCCGCAAGGGCTTCTCCGACCGGGAATGTCTGACGCTGACAACCAGCCACAAGACCGGTGGCGTGAGCTACCGCGCCGGGGATATGGTGGTGCCGCTGCATGATGAAAGCGGGGCGCTCGTAAACCTCCAGTTGATTAACGCTGAGGGGCTTAAACGCACCCTGAAAGGCGGCCAGGTGAAAGGGGCATGGCATACCCTCGAAGGGCAGAAACAGGCCGGAAAACGGCTGTGGATTGCCGAGGGCTATGCCACGGCGCTGACCGTGCATCACCTGACCGGGGAAACCGTCTGGGTGGCGCTGTCCTCCGTGAACCTCCTTTCTCTGGCGAGCCTCGCCCGGCAGAAATACCCGGCCTGCCAGATTGTGCTGGCCGCTGACCGCGACCTCAGTGGCGACGGCCAGACCAAAGCCACTGCCGCCGCGACAGCCTGCGAGGGACTTATCGCGTTGCCGCCGGTCTTCGGTGACTGGAATGACGCCCATACGCAGCAGGGGGAAGCGGTAACCCGTCAGGCGCTGAGGGATGCCCTGAAACCGCCGGTCGCCAGCCCGTTCGACACCATGAGCGAAGCCGAATATACGGCCATGAGCACCAGTGAAAAGGCGATGCGGGTGCATGAGCATTACGGCGAAGCGCTGGCGGTTGACCCGAACGGCCAACTGCTGTCCCGCTATGAGGCCGGTGCCTGGAAGGTTATCTCCCCGGCTGACTTCTCCCGCGACGTGGCCGCGCTCTTTCAGCGCCTGCGCGCCCCGTTCTCGTCCGGGAAAATTGCCTCCGTGGTGGAAACCCTGAAACTGATTATTCCCCGGCAGGATGCCCCGGCGCGGCGTCTGATAGGCTTCCGCAATGGTGTACTCGATACCAGCTCCGGGACGTTCAGCCCGCACAGCAAAGCGCACTGGCTGCGTACCCTGTGTGAGGTGGACTTTACCCCGCCGGTGGAAGGAGAGACGCTGGAGACCCACGCCCCGAACTTCTGGCGCTGGCTTGACCGGGCGGCCAGCAAAAATCCGGCCAAGCGCGATGTGATTCTGGCGGCGCTGTTTATGGTGCTGGCGAACCGCTACGACTGGCAGCTCTTTCTCGAGGTGACGGGGCCGGGCGGCAGCGGGAAAAGTATTCTGGCCGAAATCGCGACCCTGCTCGCCGGGGAAGATAACGCGACGTCTGCGGATATTGATACGCTGGAAGACCCCCGCAAACGTGCCTCCCTCATTGGCTTCTCGCTTATCCGTCTGCCTGACCAGGAGAAATGGAGCGGGGACGGGGCTGGCCTTAAGGCCATTACCGGCGGTGATGCGGTTTCCGTTGACCCGAAATACCAGAACCCGTACTCGACGCATATTCCGGCGGTGATTCTGGCCGTGAACAACAACCCGATGCGCTTCACCGACCGCAGCGGCGGCGTGTCACGTCGCCGGGTGATTATCCACTTCCCGGAGCAGATAGCCCCGGAGGAGCGCGACCCGCAGCTCAGGGATAAAATCGCCCGCGAGCTGGCCGTGATTGTTCGCCAGTTGATGCAGCAGTTCAGCGACCCGATGAGTGCCCGCGCGCTGCTCCAGTCGCAGCAGAACTCCGATGAGGCGCTCAGCATCAAACGCGACGCTGACCCGACCTTTGATTTTTGCGGCTATCTGGAGGCACTGCCGGAGCCGGACGGGATGTATATGGGGAACGCCAACATTATCCCGCGCCAGCCGCGCCTGTATCTGTATCACGCCTATCTGGTGTATATGGAGGCCCACGGCTACAGGAATGCACTCAGCCTGACCATGTTTGGCAAGGGGCTCTCAGCCATGCTGAAAGAGTACGGTCTGAATTACGATAAACGCCGCACAAATCAGGGCATGCAGACCAACCTCGCCCTCAGGGAGGAAAGCAACGCCGACTGGCTGCCGAAGTGTGACGAACCCACAGCAACATAACCCACCCGGACCGGCAATGCCGGTCTTTTTTATGTCTAAATCGGCAAAGTTAGAAACGGAGGATCGCCATCTAGTAATTGCTATCAATTGATCAAGTGATTAATATTATTTTGATTCTTGTTGAGGGGGATTGAGAACGTGGATTACTTTTATATTGTCACACGTGTATTTGACAAAGTTAATAGTTAACGAATCAATTTCTTTATGGGAAATGTTTATTAAATTACTTGATAGTAACCCTATTCGAATCGATTACGAGAAGCTCAATGATTAAGGAGAGCAATGATGAATAATGGTGATGACAGAATCAACCAAGAGTGGATAGCACTGAACGCAATAAGAGGCATGGTAAAAATCGCTTCAAAAGGTAGCATGAGTAAATCTACATATGACAATGCGTTAGATTTAGGAGGAGTTCTTTATCCTGAGCTACTCGGTCCTGACAATAGCCTTTTAAGACGGGAGCGTGAGAGTGATACAACTAAGGAATATCGTCAAAAAGCTGAACTCAGGTCTATAAAAAATGAGCTTCCTATTACTGCGCTGGAACTTGTTTTGACGGACATTGAAGATTACGAATCACTCATATCAATAGCTAAAAAAAATAGAGGTGATAAACAAAAAACCGATCAACTCAAGAGGAGGTTGGCTCAGCTTTTAAAAGCAAAATCTGAACTGGAGATAAAATCCCACTCTGAAAATCAACTAATTTTTAGAGATGCTTATAATGCCGAAAGAAATCTCCCTGAATTATCTAAAGGACATGCTTATAAAGACTTTGAATTACCCGATGGTAATTATCTAAGGCTTCGCGTGCTACATCCAGATAGACCTGAGCATATTACTGGCGCAGATATAATATATGAGAGGCATAATGAGAAGTCGGGGAAGATAAGTGTGGTCATTGTTCAGTACAAAATATGGGAGGATAAAAAGTTATACATATCAGATAGTAGAATGAGAGATCAAATAGATAAAATGAGAAAATTT
>OLQX01001219.1_pt1 | contig 23879 bp, 27 predicted proteins | sample 1672581 | NCBI WGS metagenome assembly OLQX01 (sample SAMEA3136701, study PRJEB25190) | human gut metagenome | reverse complement strand
GATTGGCAGTCCATTATTAAGTTTTTTATTATGTTCCCTTTGTACACCGTTGCAACCATCGGCAAAGAACTGGCTGCCGTTGCGCAGAAATCAAAGGCACTGGCCTCACGCGACTGCTTTGAGCAACTGGAGATGTACCTCCACGGCAGAAGTCATGACCGCGTGTGTCTGCTCTTTGGCCTGCTCCAGACTGGAAAAAACACCATGCTCCGTCAGGCCATTGGCAGAATGACAAAGGAGGACTTGAGCCGTATCGCATACATCAAAGCCCGCAGGACTGACAATATGGCGATGATGAACCGGGATCTCAAGAAGTTGTTTAACGCGGGATTCCGATATGTGTTCATCGACGAGGTCACGCTGATGGAAGACTTTATTGACTCGGCTGCCCTCTTTTCCGATGTGTTCGCCACCATGGGAATGAAGATCGTCCTGTCTGGTACGGACTCCCTGGGCTTCTGGCTGGCAATGGATGAAGAATTGTATGACCGGGCCAAGTCCATCCACACGACCTTCATCCCATATCGGGAGTATAGCCGTCTGCTCGGGATCGACAGCATTGATGAGTACATCCGATATGGCGGCACACTACGCGCCGGAGAGCTGGCCTTTGACGATGAAGATGTGAATGCTCAGGATGCATCCTTCCGGGATGACGAGTCCACCCGAAGATACATCGACACGGCAATCTGCAAGAACATCCAGCACTCCCTGGCCTGCTACGAGTCGGGCGGGCATTTCCGCCACCTGTACTCTCTGTATGAAGCTGGAGAGCTGACCAGCGCCATCAACCGGATCATAGAGGATATGAACCACCGATTCCTGATCTCAGTGCTGACCGATGATTTTCTCTCCCATGACCTGCGGCTCACTGCCGCAAATCTGCGGAAAGAGCGTGACCCCGAAAAGCGCACAGAGGCGCTGGATGCCATTGATACAGAGGCGGTCACCCAGCGTTTGATGGAACTGCTGGATATCCGGAACAAGGAGGAGCAGTCCATCGGTATCACAACTGCTCACATCATAGAGATTAAGCAATATCTTACCGCGTTGGAGTTGATTGTGGATTGTCCCATTGAATCGGCGGACCCCGGAATTGAACCAGTGGAACATATTCTCTTCACACAGCCTGGAATGCGATATTGTCAGGCCCAGGCCCTTGTCCATTCCTTGTTGAAGGATGAGCAGTTCTCAGCGCTCAGCGAATACGACAAAACGCAGATCACGGGCCGCATCCTTGAAGAAGTCCGCGGCCGGATGATGGAAGATATTGTGCTGCTGGAAACCATGAAGGCGGCCGACAAGGATCACCGTGTTTTCAAACTGCAGTTTGAGGCTGGCGAGTTTGACATGGTCATCTATGACCAGAAAGAAAACTCCTGTGAGATCTTTGAAATCAAACACAGCAGCAAACAGGTTCCCTTTCAATACCGACACCTCGTCGATGAGGATAAATGCCAGAGGACGGAACGGCGGTTTGGCCCCATCCAGGGGCGCTATATCCTGTACCGCGGCGAAGATGCGCAGATGGAAAATGGGGTCCAATACTGGAATGTAGAGAATTATCTGAAGGCTCTGCCAACATTGGATATCGTCCAAGTACAGGAAATCGGTATGCAGTCAATCGAACCTACTCTGTAAAAGGACTATCGCCACTAAGCAGCTACAATTAGAAATTGAAAAGCATCGGCTATCTTTTTAGGATAGCCGATGCTTTATTTTTAGGAGAATTACTATGAACAGGGTACTCAGAATCGACGAAGAAAAGCCTGAAATGCATATCTCGGTTCAGGGCTATAAGGTCACTCTCTGCTTTGCAGAAAAAGAAAATCCTGAAGTTGCTGTATTAGTAAAGCAGGCTCTCCTGAGCGCCTATGCAATGCCCCAGAAATAGAACGACTTGCTGAAGGTCTTGCATTCAGAAGATTTGATGAAGGGATGGTCAGTAAAATGGCTGAAAGAGTCTATTGCTTATACAGAGGTAAGGATCAGGAAAGCATTCTCATGCAGAAGAATGCCTGCCACGATTTTGCAGAGAAAAAAGGCTGGAACATTGTTGGCGAGGAGCAGGAGATCGGCGTGTCCGGCTATAAAGTCAGCGCTGATGACCTTGTTAAGTTACAGCGCATTAGAAAGGCTGCTGAGCAGGGTGAGTTTGATATCCTGCTGGTCTTTATGTATGACCGGCTGGGACGCAATCTCAACGAAACCCCATTCATCGCAGAGTGGTTTACCAAGAAGGGCATCCATGTTTGGAGCGTCTATGAGGGAGAGATCATAGACGGCGTTGACGCAGAACGCATGCTTGATTACATTCGCTTTTGGCAGACTGATGAGGCCCAAAAACTTTGAGCAAAGTACAGGATACCCCAACACACCAGCCCATTTACTGCAGATTTACCTCCAAAAAGATTATCAATTTCCCTGGCTATTCTGGCCGTAGTGTGAGATAATGGGTATGGCGAAAGCCGGGAACCTTGATAATCGAATAGAATGAATTGGGTGTCCGCCCTCTCACACAAAAACATGAGAGGACGGATATCAATGGCTGAAAGAGTTTATTGTTTATACAGAGTTTCCACCAACAAGCAGGTCGACCACGATGAAAACAACCAGGCAGACATCCCTATGCAGAGAAAAGCCTGCCACGATTTTGCGGCGAAAATGGGCTGGGTCATCGTGGGCGAGGAGCAGGAAACTGGCGTATCCGGTTATAAAGTCAGCGCCGATGACCGTGATAAACTGCAGCTCATCAAGAAGTATGCAGAGCAGGGCAAGTTCGATATTCTGCTTGTCTTCATGTTCGACCGACTGGGCCGCAAGTCAGATGAAACACCCTTCGTTGTGGAGTGGTTTACTAAAAAGGGCGTCCGCGTCTGGAGCGTACAGGAAGGAGAGCAGCGGTTTGAGTCCCACACGGACCGCCTGACCAACTACATCCGTTTCTGGCAGGCCGATGGAGAGAGCCAGAAAACTTCGATGCGCACCAAAACGGCCCTTGGCCAGATGGTAGAGGAAGGCCGGTTCCGCGGTGGAAACGCACCATACGGGTACCGGCTGGAAAAGAGCGGCATCCTCAACAAGCGCAAACATGAGGTGTACATGCTGGTCATTGATGAGGACGAGGCCAGAGTCGTCCGGATGATGTTTGACCTCTGCATTTCGTCCGGTTACGGCAGATGGCGCCTTGCCAACTTCCTCAACGACCACAGGATCAAAAACCGGAAGGGACAAAACTGGCACGACGCCAGTGTGGGAGGCATCCTGCACAACCCGCTCTACAAGGGAATCCTTCGGAGCGGAGAAACCTATGCCGGTCCCTTTGAGGCCCTCCAGATCATCGCCCCAGACCAATTCGACCTGGCGCAGAAACTGATGCTGGAGCGGACCAATGAGCGGAAAGAGCGGCGTACAGTACCGCTGAATACCACAGGCCAATCCCTGCTTTCCGGGAACATCTTCTGCGGCCACTGTGGAGGCCGGCTGGTGCTCACTACCAACGGGACAACCACCCGCCTTGCGGATGGGACGCCGGTCCATAAAAAACGTATTCGCTATGTATGCTACAATAAGACCCGGCGCCGTCAGGAATGTACAGGACAGACTGGATACACAATGCACATTCTGGACGAGATCGTCACTGAGGTGCTGCATCAGGTCTTCGACAAGATGCAGGGAGCTTCCAACGACATGATTGTGGGAAGCGCGGTTCAAAAGCAGATGGCAATGATACGCTCGGAATTGCAGCGGGCCAGAGCCGAAAACACCAAGGCCAATAAGGAATATGAATCCCTCAAGGCCGAGGTGCTGAAGGCGATCCAAGGGAAAAGCGCCCTGCCGCAAGATGTGCTGACTGAAATGCTGGAGGATACCCGACAGAAGGTACTGTCCACCAGTGAACGAATCACGACCCTTACCGCGGAACTGAATGATGGAAACTCAAAGATCGAGGAGATGAAGGCCGAGTTCAACCGGATCGTGTCCTGGTCCAAGATTTTCGATGAAAGCCCGATGGAGGTCAAGAAAATGATCTGCGGCTACATCATCAAGAAGGTTTCGGTGTTCCGGGACTATAGGGTCAAGATTGAATTCAACATCAATGTGGAGCAGTTCCTGAATGGTATCGACAGCATCAACGAATGCGCTACCTATGAACTGCCCATGGCGCAATAAGCTCTCACCCTCGCCACGACCACGGCGAGGGGTACATATCAAAGTTTGATATGGCCAGTTGACAACATATACCTTCCATGCTATACTGCAATTTGTCTCTCATCAATTGCCGGGGCGGGATATTCAAGTCCTTTCCCAAGCCATCAGGGGGTGCATACCCGATGGTTCGGGAGAGCGCTTGAATGGCATTCAAGAGGTCAGCGGTTCGATCCCGCTTATCTCCACCATCACAGAGAGTGTGAAGAAAACCTCACTTCTTTGGAAGTGGGGTTTTTGCTTTATGCAGCGATTGCCGAAATGTCCAGCCCAGCACTGAACTGCTCAAAGTCAATATTGAAGTCGATATGCAGCCGATAGTCCCGATACACCTCCACGCGCCGGATCAGGCAGCTCACGATCATTTTCTTTGACTCCATGCTGGTGCTATCGTACATTTCTGCCCATGATATAATATCGTCGTACTGAGCGTTTAAGGCGTCCAGCATGACCCGCCCCTCGTCGTAGGCCGCCTGCGCCGCCTCCATAGTACGCTGAATGGCGAGACATTTTTTCTCACCGTCCGCAATTAAGGAACTGAGCAATTCCTGCGGAAAAGCGCTTTCGCCCCGGAGGGATTTAATGACCTCCGCTCGGAGCGTATCAAGCTCGGCGGCAGCCTTGGCATAATCGGATTTAGCGCTTTTGAGAAGTGCTTTTCGTTCTTCCATCTTTTCACGATAACGGATATTGACGATTTCACTTTTGGGGATCGCTTTCATCCGTTCAAAGATCTGCCGCACCACCTTGTCAATGATACCGTCAAGAATATGCGCTGTGTAGCCAGTCTGCCCGTCACACTCGGTTTGTTTGCGGGTCTTGCCGTAGCAGATATACCGCACACGCTTTACAATGCGGTGAGCATCTTCCTTGCACGGATAAGCCTTGCCGTTGGTGGTGAGCGCCAGCCGAGAGCCACAATGCCCGCAAAAGACATTCCCGGCCAGCAAGGACTGGCCACGGGTATTCAGCGGTACACGCCGTTCTTGTTCGGCGGAGTTGGCACGGGAGGTACGAATGTGCTGTGCGGCCTTAAACAGCTCCGGTGCTATGATCTGCAAATGGGACAGCGTTTGGGAGCGGCTTTTGCCGCTGCGAAGTACCCCAGTATATGTCAGATTGCAAATGATACCTCGGACGCTGGCGTGATGCCACATTTTACCCGTTCTCGCCCGATAGCCAAGATTATTTAAGTAGGTGGCGATCCGTTGAGCGCCGAAACCCTCATGCACATATTTGTCAAAGATGATCCGTACCACAGCGGCCTCGGCCTCGTTGACAGCCAGCTCAAAAACTTCGTGCTTGCGTTTATTGAAGCGCCCACTCTTTACAAGTTCATACCCATAAGGAGCAAGACCGCCCTTGAAACCGCCGTCCTCGACGAGCTGGCCGAGAGCGGTTTTTGTGCGAATTGAAGTCTTTTCACTTTCGCCGTCAGCCTGCCAAAAGCGGATGTAGTTGGTGAGCTTGTCCGTGTGATTATCAAAACGCTGCTCACCCTCTTGCGTACTCCAGACCCGGATGCCGTTCTTGACAAACCATTCCACTACAAAGGGCGTTTCGTCAGCGATACGCCCGATGCGGTCAAACATGAACACAAGAAGAATATCGAATTTTCCCTGCTTGGCACGCTCCTTGATGATTTGCAGCTTGTCCCGGTTTTCGGCTCTAACCTTATGCCCGGACACGCCGTCCTCCTGCTCCTCGTGAACAATAGTCCAGCCCATTTTTTCACAGAAGCGATGGCACTCTCTGCGCTGCATGGGAATGTCGGCTTGGCTTTTGTCGTTGTAGTCCACCTGCTTGTCGGTAGACACGCGGTATAGGCAATCGACCCGATTACCTGTCATCATTCTGTTTTCCATCATCATATTGATCCGTCCTTTCATTTGTCGATGGGTCAATGAAAAAACGCAATCAATACGCGGGGAATATGAAGTTTTCAAGGTACATAGGGATTACCCCCACTATTATTATCCCTCTGTTCGGGAGGGATTGCAAGGATGTCGCCGGAGCTATTTTTTACCGTATTGTTGGCAAAAGAAGATAATAAAATTTGCTTTACATGATGGAGCGCTGCCGCATTTTTGCAGTCTGCAAAGCTGGCGGTGATGGCGTAGCCATCCACAGCAAATGCGGTATGTTGTTTTCTCTGCTGCATAAAGACCTCCTTTTCAATTCTCGGCAACAGGGAAAGGCCAGCGCCTCATAAAAGCGCTGGCCTGCGGCTTATGACCTTGGGACGAAATGTCGCAAGGTGTTTTTGAAAGACGGGAGCGCCGCACCCGCTCCTGTTGGCCTGTCATAAGACAGCTCATATTCAATGCGGCGCTCCCTCACAGCGGACAGCGACGATCCGTGACGGAGCATCAACTACCTTGCTGCGGAGAAGTGAAAACTACCTCTCATATACCAAGGACAAAAATCGGGCAAATGGAGCCTCACTCACAGAACTTTTTTCAAATATTTTTTCATAGCAGCCATGCCGCGCTTCACCGAGCGCCGGACAACGCTCTTGTCAACGCCCTGCTCCCGGGCAATCTGGCGGTAGCTTTTGCCGAGGATCAGATGCGCCTCTACCCGGACGCCCTGCACCTCCGGCAGAGAATTGAGGGCATTCCACAGGTGGACGAACAGCTCCATACGATCCAGAAGCTCCTGCGGCGTCGGCTCATGCAGGCAGGCCGAGTATTCGATCCCATCGTCACAGTCGAGGGAATACTGCGCCTTGTTGCGGGTCGTGCGCCGCTGATGGGCTGCCTCATACAGCTTGTCCGCCTTTAGCTCGGCGGCCACTTCGTCGGAAACTTCGATGTATTCATCATGGGTGTACCAAGCGTAAAAGTCCTTCAGATTGATGGTCGTCATTTATATTTCCTCCATTCGGTTCATGTGTGGGTGGGTGAACAGAACAGAGGAACGGCGGGGATCGGCAGCCGGGGCTGACTACCTTGGGACAAATTGTCCCAAGGTGCAGGTATATAAAAACGCCCGCACAGCATGACACTATGCGGACGCAAGCAAATAAAGTTCTTGTTACATGATGTTTAATTTCACATTCAAAGCCGGACTGCTCCGACGGATGGGCTACGCTTTTTTTAGCTGGTGCAGATCATGGACGCTGCGAAAAAGAAAAATGGACACGGCGATACCTCCTCGGACACCGCCGTATCCTTAAAAAAGGGCGACTTTAACACACCCCCGTTAATCCATTTTTTCAAAAGGAAAACGGCAGCTTGAAATACAATATTTCAAAACCGCCGTTCTGCGCCGCAAGGCCGATTGCAACGGTCTTGTTTTGATACCAGCGCAGTTGCTATCAAAAGAAAAGAGCCGATAAACCGTGTGCCTGTTGGCTACGGGTTATCGGCTCTGCGTCTGTGCGTCTGGCTCCTTGATAACTATTATATTTAGTTGATAAGCTCGGATTAGATTTTCTTGTTTGCATTTTGGGCAATACAGAGGAAAGTTCTCAAGCACCGTATCACCCCGAATTTTGATGCGTGTCTTATTTCTGCATATTGGACATAGAATCCAGTTGTTTTCAATCATTAGGTGCCACCTTACTTCTTGCATGACGCCTTTTTCTGAAAATGCCGAGTGACGCACGATAGGACAGGCAAAGGAGTAATGCCATACCGATAATAAGCAGTGCGTAGGCAAGGAATGAGGATGCGGCGAAAAAGGCGGTATCAAGACCAGTAGACCGTATTACCGCACAGACCATGATGGCTGCGATCATTGCCCCGGTGCAGTTTGACTGTTTGAAAACAAAGCCCGAGGGGACACCCAAACAGATTGTAAGCATCGTACAACACATACCTAACACAAGGTTTGGTACAACTGTGGTGAACGAAAAATGTCCTGTAAAAGCAGCAATGATACAAAGCAAGAAAGTCAACACAGAGAGACTAACAAACAGTATTCCGCTGAACAGGTAGCGCCCGACAACAATCTCCTTATCCGTGATAGGGAGAACCGGTAAGTAATTCTTCCAATCGCTCTTTTCCTCGATTTTAACCAACTCGGTCAGAAAAGCAACGCCCATCAGCGGGAGCAGCAGTGAAATATACGGGATTGCCGCTTTTGGAATGAAAATGCAGGCGCACAGTAATAGGATGATGCCTAACAGACGGTAAGCGGGTTTACATATCTTTTTGAATACGATAAAATCTTTTGCGACCAAACCAATCATAGCGATCCTCCCTTGATATACAAAAGCATGATGTCATCTAAGGTGGCCGGGTCGATTACGCAGCCCTTGTATTTCCGAGCAGCAGCTTCTCGGTCTGCCACCAAAATTTGATACTCATAATCCTGTTTTCTCCACGCCAATATATCGCCACGGTCAATTTCTCGAAATAGCTTTTCCCCACAATGGATCAGTCCATAATGGTAGATCAATTCGTCCTTTGACTCAAAGAACAGCAATCTACCCTCATGCAGAAAAGCTATATAATCCGCAATCTTAGAGAGGTCACTCATAATATGTGTAGAAAAGAAAACGCCGCGTTCCTCGCTCTGAACAAAGTCTAACAGCAGATCAAGCATATCATCCCGCATAACGGGATCAAGCCCGCTTGTTGCCTCGTCCAGCAATAACAATTCAGCATGATGGGCAAGGGCAATCGCAAAGTTCATCTTTACTTTCATACCCTTTGAAAATGAGCCGAGTTCCTGTTTCACAGGTAAATCAAACCTATTCAATAGCTCCCAGTAGCGGTCGGTGTCCCATTGGGCATAGATTTGACGCATGATGGTTTCAATGTCTGCGGGAGAGAACATAAAGGGAAGATTACATTCGTCCTGCACAACGCCTATCCGCTGTTTGACCTCTTTTTCATGGGAAAGATTATCTTGCCCGAAAACAAGAATATTTCCGCTGTCCTTGGTAACAGCATTGAGGATCAGGTTCATGGTGGTTGTTTTTCCCGCACCGTTCTCCCCAATCAAACCGACAATGCTACCGCTTGGAACATTGAGGGTCAAATGGTCTAAGTAAAAATCGGGGTAGCGTTTTGTCAGGTCTGCAATTTGCAAAATGTTTTCCATCGTCAGCCCTCCTCTTTATAGAACATCGTCAGTATCTCAACCAATTTACTCAAAGGGATACCGCCGGAGCGCGCAATATCGGCAGCCTCTTGGAGATGTTCTTCCGCCCGGCGCTGTTGTTCCTCTTGAAAGAAATCTTTATTCTGTGCCGATACGAAACTGCCACGGCCTACTGTTGTTTCAATAAAGCCATCACGATGCAGATCTTCATAGGCTTTCTGCACTGTAATGACGCTGATATGAAGCGACTTTGCCAGTGCCCGCATAGACGGAATCGGGTCGCCGGTTTGAAGCTCACCGCTCATGATCATAGCTTTCATTTGAGAAGTGATCTGCTCATAAATAGGTTTGCTGGTGTTACTACTGATAATGATTTCCATGAGGCTGCGCCTCCTGTCATATAATGTACTTGTTTGATAAGTACATTATATGCTACACCGCAGCCATTGTCAACTATGAGAATTTGCTCGGCAAATATATGAAATTAAATATGCAGAGGAATGAAATATAACATCGTTCAAATGCTATTACCCGAAATGTAAAATTACATCAGGTGGTGATGCTATGAAAATTGAACGGGACGAGCGCAAATTTGACTTTCACGGGATTGGACTTGCCATTAAGAAAGCCCGTGAGCGCGAGGGTATGACGCAGGAGCAGTTAGGATATATTGTTGACCGTGATCCGCGTACCATTATGTATCACGAAAATGACGGCCAGCATCCGAGCCTAAATGCCTTTTACCAAATGGTAACAATGTTCGGTATCTCCGTGGACGAATACTTTTATCCCGAAATGGGAGCCGATGAAGCCGCAAAGAAGCGGATCAATATTCTACTTAATTCCCTCAACGAAAGCGAGCTGCGGCTCGTCGAGGGGATTATCAACGCAATCATAGAAAACCGTGGAACGGAGGGAGCGTAAGAAACGGCGCTGCCTCCGTTTTTCGCGGGGTTTCCGGGGGAGCGCGTTAGCGGCAAGCAGGGCAAGTGTAGCCACACTTGCTATTTTTGCATCCCGGCGGGCTGCAAAAACGCTTGTTGGAGAGCCTCCCCAAACCCGGCTTTGGGACAAAATGTCCCAAAGTAATTTGTCTGCGTCACCGTGCGCTATCGCTCCTGTTCCTTTTTGCGCTGGCCGTCCGTGACACCCAGCAGATGGTCAATGTTGGCCTTGACCGCCACGGCCTGCCGCATTTCCTCTTGTGCCGAGCGGTACTCGGTATAGAGCGCCTTTTTCCGCGCCGCCAGTTGGCGGCGTTTTTCTTTTAGCTCTGCCATCTTGGGCAGCTTCTCTCCGCCCAGCAGCTCTCCCATCGTGGCCTTGGCTGCCCGGTAGTCCGCCAGTTCCGCCTCATGCTCGGCAAGGTATTTTCGGCTGTACTTGGCAGCTTTGTACCCGTCAAAGACAGGGCGGGTCTTAGCGTACCGCACCACGGCTCCCATCAGCTCGGAGGTTGCGGACAGGTCAGCCTCCGTCTGCCGGAGCTGCTCGGTCAGAGTGTGAAAGCGAGAAACGGCATCCTCGGCCTTGGCGGAGAGCTGGTCATACTCGGTGATATTCTGCTCCTGCATGAATTGAAGTGCCGCCGCCATCTGTTTGAGGTTATAGACCTTTGCCCACCGTGCATAGGCCGCCCCCTTGCCGGAGCGCAGGCGCTCCTGTATATCCACGATCAGATTGACACGGCGAGGGGCAGCAGACACAGAAGCAGGCTGCTTCGGGATCGGGCGCGCCCCGGCGATGACGGCCTTGATGTCCTCGGGATCGTAACCGTCCCCGAGGGTGGATGCCCGCAACCGGGTGGCCCGCTCCTGCCCCGGAACAAGAAAAGAGATCGTACCGCCGCGCCCATGCTTGACCATGAAGCCGGACACCTCCATGAGTCGGAGAAAAGCATCAAAATCGGCGGGGCGTTTAGCAAGAGCTTCATTGATGGCAAGCCGTAGCTGCTCCTTGTATGGGGGCTGCCGCTCCGTCCCCAGCCATGCCCCGTAATGGAGAAATCGTCCCTTGCTGTGCAGTTTGGGGTTGGTGATGACGGACAGATCATTTTCAAGACAAATGCGGTCAGAGAGCCGCCGCACCGCACGGCCAGAGCCGATGAAGTCCCGGAATTTCCGGGTGCAGTCCAGCGAGGTCGAATTGTAATAAATGTGATTGTGGATGTGCGCCTTGTCTGTGTGGGTGGCAACGAAAAAGGCGTATTTGCCCTTTGTCCAGCGCATTGCCGTTTCATAGCCGATGCGGTTCGCCTCCTCCGGCGTGATCTCCCCGGGTTTGAACGATTGGCGGATCTGATAGCACAGCACATCCGCGTCCCGCCGTTGCTCCCGGCCTGTGGCGGCTTTGTACTTTGCTTTGCTTAAAAGGAACTCGGCATCGGCAGTCATGTGGTCGCAGCCGTAGGACGAGATCAATTCGCCGCCCTCGGTCTTGTCCGGGTTTTGCCCGTAGTCAAACCGCTCTTTCAAGGACTGTGCGATGGTTTCGCCCTTGCTGATTTTGTGCTTCTTGTAGTAGGTCGTGGCCGTAGGCAGCCCTCCTTCCGATATGACAAACGGCGGCTGTGGTCAGCAGCCGGCGTTTCAGCTTTGGGACATTTTGTCCCAAAGTATCAGCCGATGATGAAGTCCCGCAGGGCAAACTTGGCCGAGTGTAGCTTGTCCACCAGCCACTCAGCGATAACGGGAACACCAAAGGGAGAAACGAGGAACGCAAGGACGAGGAACACGATCCCGCCCACCGTCTGCCCGCCGACGAACAGAATAAGGGAGAGCAGCGTCAGCACGATGCAGCCCAGCTCACATACGGCGGATGCCACGCAGAACAGGAATGTGACCATAGCGGCCAGCAGGGACAGCGCCACCATCACGGGGGCGGCAAGGATTTTGAGAACGATCATAGCAGCTACCTCCATTAAAAAATCGGGTTGGTTTGTCTTTCCACCTATATTATACCGCTGGGAAAATAGGCACACAAGGATGTCGAATATGAGCTTTTATTCGTTTCTTGTTTTTTCTTGCGTTTTAATATAGAAAAGAGTATAATGCTTATTATTAAAATTGCTTTTCGAATAAGGAGTATCTATGAATACTGATGCTGAATTGTTAGGGCAGCAAAATGCTGCTTCCACAACCTGTACAGCGACCGATTCTCAAGAAGAGCAGGCGGTATCTCTATATCTCCATGTGCAAACCCTTAGCAAAATGACATATGAGGCTGAATTGCGCAGAGAAGATTCACTTATACAACAATCTAGTCACATGCAGACGGCTTTTTCGTTTATGACGGCGGCCCTTTTTATGAGTGCCCCTATTTTGATAGAAAATCGTGGAGAAACATTATCACTAAACTTCTTCTTTGTCGCATTTTCTACAATTATTTTATTTCTTCTTATTAGCCTTGTTACTGCTTCCTTGGCACAGCGTCGTGTCCTTAAAAAAGCATTTATGAGTATACCAGAGATTGAGAAGTTTGTTTCCGATACATACGCAAACACATTAAAAAAATCAGAGCAACTAAAACAATGGGTTCAGGTTGTAGGGGATGTTCAGGTAAGTTTACAAAACGCAAATGATAATCGAGTCAAACTCATTCGTATTTCAATGGGCAGTTTCTTTGTATCTATTGCGTTTATTGTACTCTGGTACTTAATTGCTCTTTCTAAAATGTTGTGAGGTGCAAAGGTATGAGCGAATTACAATGTGCGAATAATTCTCAATCCACACAGTCAAATCCCATGCAGCAGCCAACCCCGCCTCAAATGCCTACTCAAGAACGGCATGACGGCCTAACGAGAGAACCTAATAATGGAGGTCATTTCAATGGAAAATGAAAATATTTCGGTTGCCAATAATGTACCGCAAACGTCTACATCAGATAATCCGGCAGAAAATGTGGTAAACCCCATGAAAGCTGTTTCTGCGCCTTTAATGCCTACTATGTTGAAATTTGCTCAACAGCAACAGCAATCGGATGGTAGCAATGAAAACTCTCCTCAAGAATAGAGGATTATGTTAAAAGCGGTCAAAGGATGTAATTATGACCTTTGACCGCTTTCAAATTACATACTTACCACCGCCGACAGCTTTTTCAGCAGCTCGGACAGCGGCTCCCAAAGGTTAGCATAGTCCTTTTGGAGCGCCGCGATCTCTGAGGGATAGATGCCGTAGGTATTGGCATGGACGGCCACTTGGTTTAGGTTGTTGGCACACCGCCGCTGCAAGGCCACCAACTCCCGGATGTCCGAGAGGTCAACATGGAGGACATAGCCGTTGAGTGCCATTTTCCGCATATAGGCTCCCATGTTGGAGATCCCGGCCTCGGCCATGCGGTCAGCGATCAACGCCTGCTCCTCCGGCGTCACCATCACATGAAGATGGACAGAACGCCGCCGCTTTTTTGTCAACGCTCCTCACGCTCCCGGCTGCGGCGCTTGGGCGGGTGTTCCCGCACCTTATCCAGCGGCTTTTCCTCCGGGAGCGGCACAGGCAGATTGTTGATGATACCGTCGATCATGTTCCCGTTCTGCTCCATCGCAAGCTCGGCGTTCTTGTTGGGATTGTGTTCCATAAACATCCTCCTATCTGTCGCCCCGGTCAGGGGCGCTTTTCTTTGGGGCAGATTGCCCCCGGTCAGCTTCGGCCTGTTTCGCGGCGGTTTTCATCTGCTCCCGAATGGAACGGGGTCTGTCGGGATTGTCGGGCGCAGGCCGCAGCTCATAGTCAGACGCCTGCCGCTTCGTCAATGGCCGTGTGTAGGTCAAATGTCCCCACGCCAGAAACGCCCCATTTTCAACCGGGACGCGCTGATCGTAGTTGACAATTTCATCCGGGGCGTTGCGGGGCGGCTTGGGAAATGTCCCAATGTCCACGGGGCGTTGGGTGGAGTAATACTTGTAAAGGCCGGGAGCCTCGGTCTGCTTGACACCGACATTGTAAAGGCGCTGGTACTCCTGTACCCGCGCCGTAAGGTCCTGTTCCAGAGCGGCGCGGTCGCTGCCGTAATGCCCCCACTCATACTGCCGCCGGCCGTCCTTGTCATCATAGCAAGCCCATGTGACATAGGGCGAGGGAGCGGTAGGATGATGCCCCAGCGCAAAGCCCCTGCCGTTTTCCAGCATGACGGCCTTGATGATCTCATAGCCTTGGTTTTTGTCCATATACCCTCCTCACCGTGATACATCCTTGCCCGCCCGTTTCGCAAAGGGCTGGAGCTGATAGGGACTTTTGCCGTCCTCCGGGCGCAGAAAGTCCAGCCTTGCGGCGGCGCGAATGGCGTTCTGGTTGAGCTGCCGCTGCCATGTCCCTTGGCTGGGTGCCCATTTGAAGCCCTCGCTTTTGAGCGCCTGCCGGGTATCGGTGTCCGGCTTTTCCTCAAAAATGAGCTGCAAACGGTTTTCCGCCTCGTTGATCTTGGCCTCCCCGCCGGGGAATATCCAGCCCGCAAACTCCGCCTTGTGGCTCAGCTCCTCAATGCGCTGGCGCACCCGGCGGATGTTGGCGTTATTGTTGGTGAGCAGATAGGACGGAAACGGAACGGGGTCTTTGCGCCAGTCTTGGGACATGGACGCCTTGACCTTTTCTACCTGCTCCGCCGTCAGCTCGGGGCAGCCCTCCAGCGTCTTATGCTTGCGGTAGTAGGCATTGACCGTCTTCATCATGGCCTGCTGAGACTCCATTCCCTCCAGCTTTTTCGTGAGCTTTTCCACGGCAAGGTCATCGTCGGCGCTGATACCGCCCCGGCCTGTGGAGCGGATCTTGTCCAGCAGCTTTTCAATTTCCGCGTACTCGCCGTAGTTGCGATCCCGGGCGGCGTTCTGCTTGGCCTTTTTCGCCACGGGGAAATTGCCGCCCCCGGTAATCAGAATGGACGGCACACGGGCGTCAATGGCGTTGCGCTCATTGAGGTTTTCCGCCAATCTGCGGGCGTAGCGGTCAACAAGGGCATCGATCTTATCGTGGTACATGGGATCGACCCGCGCTTTCTGCTTCTCCGCCAGCGCATAGGCTTCATCCACCATCGCCCGGTAGCCCGCCGTGGCCGAGCCGGGGGCATAGTCGGAATAGCTGTTCATGTCCTTTGCCCGCTTTGCCGCCGCCTCGCTGATCTCATAGTATTTAGGCATAATTCCTCCTCTCAGCCGGGACTTCGGGACAAAATGTCCCAAAGCCCCGGAACTTGGATGTGGAAAGCATTTCTGCGAAAATAGAGGCAGACGGGAAAACATACCGCCCACCCCAAAAGTGCCCCGGAAAATCCTTGTAAATGCAGGCGTTTTTCGGGGCTATTTTTCCACGCACTACCTCCGTTTGCGGCGCATATATGCCCGCTTCTGCTCCCGCAGGGCAGCCCCGGCGCAGACCGGGGAGCAGTACCGCTGCCGCCCGTCCGGGAGAAAGGCCCTGCCGCACACCGGGCAAGGCCGGGTTTCCGTGATACGCTCCACGGTCAGCGACCTTTCCAACACAGGATCAAGGGGCAGCACCGCCGCGCGGAAATAGCGGCAATAAGCGCCCGTCCAGCACTTGCCCAGCATATAGCAGGGACAGTCCAGCGGCAGGCAGCCATAGTCTTTATCGTAGTTGGCGCACCATTTTGTCACCAGCTTGCGGATCGCCGCCTTTTCCTGCCGGGTCAATTCACGGCTCATTTTTCTCTCCCGTCTTTGGCTTGAGCTGTTCCCGGTAGCAGAACACGCAACCGATCCCGCGCCAGTAGGGGCAGCCGTCGCAGCGGGAGCCTTTGGGCGGCAGGTTGGGCGGAGCACCCTTAAAGTAGCTTTTTTCTTTCATAAAGTCCTCATAGGGGCTGTTGGTAAATCTCATTCCTCGCCCTCGCTTTCCGTTTCGTCCTCGTCGTCCCAAGGCGGGGTATCGTCATAATCGTTGCCGTAGTCCTCCGCAGCGTCGGCGGCCTGCTGCTTTTTGGGACGATAGATCTTGAAATACCAGCCAGCCACGCCGCCGATGACCGCCACGGCCAGCACCAGCAGGAGCGTCCCGCCGCTGCTCTTGGGCTGTTCCGGCTCGGGGTCAGACTCCGGCTCCACCACGGGCGCAGGCTCGGGAGCCTTGCCCTGGCACTCGCCCATATTCACGGCGCAGACGGTGCAATCTGTGTTGATAGCACCCACGGCGCATTTGTCCGCGCAGGCACACTCCGGCAGCTCACCGCCCGCAGCCTGCATCGCCGCCAGCAGGTCGGCCTCGTCCACCATGTTCAAAAAGTAGGTCTGGTACTGCTCGCCGTCCTCGTCGGTGGGCTTGTCATAGTCGATGACGATGTAAAAGGTGCTGCCGCCGCTGGTCTGCACCGTGATGAACTGCTTGCTGGTGGCCTTATCGTAGAGCAGGTCACGGGTCACAAGGTTGCCGTCCTCGGTGAAGCCCTCACCGGGGTCAACAGTTTCGGCTGGCGGCGGCTCCACAGGATCAAGGCCGTCACATTCCTCGCCGCCCCCGGCATAGGCTGTGACCGCCATGCCGCACATCAAAACAGCGGCGCAGAGCGCCGCCGTCAGCTTCTTTATCCACTTGTTCATTCGCTGTCCTCCTTATCCGCAGCCTTCGGGACATTCTGTCCCAAAGCGCCGCCGCTTTTGATGGTCTGGAGCAGCATGGGCAGGTCGGTGAGCGAAACGCTCATGCCGCGCACGATCTCCACGATCTCGCTGTTTTCCGCCTCCAGCTTTTTCTGTTCCAGCTCCTTGAGCCGTGCCTGCTGCTCGTTGATCTTGGCCGTGACCTTTTCAATCTCGGCCTGAATTTTTGCGCTTTTGGAGATAGCCATAAAAAACCTCCTGTCAAAACAATTTTCCGTAGGCGTAGAAATGGGACTGCCAGTAACTCGTGTTGAGGTTGGCATAGCTGATGGGGTCGCCACAATGAAGCATCCAGCCGTCACCCACATAGATGCCCACATGGGAGATCCCCGGCGTGTCATAAGTCCCCGTGAAAAATACCAAGTCGCCGGGCTTGGGGCTGCTCGTCCGGGTGGAGATGTTGTATAGCCCCTGCGCCCCCAGCCGCCCAAAGTCCCAGCCGCATTGATTGTAAACATAGCTGACAAAGCCGGAGCAGTCGAAAGAGGTACTCGGAGAGCTACCGCCCCAAACATAGGGGTATCCCACATACTTTTCCGCCTCTTTCAGAATGGCGGCAAAGGTTTCATCGGCAAGGTAGTCCTCCGGGATCTCATGCGCCGGGGGCTTGTTGGTGTACTTGCCCACATAGGGCGAGGATGGGAACAGGTCAGGACGGTTGCCCAGCGTCGCCATGTAGAGGGCATACCGTGACAGGGTTTCCTCGCCCATGATGTAAACGGGCAGATGGGAGAGATTGAAGTTTTCAAGCGTGACATAGCAGATGTAATAGTTGTACGGAACTTCAACATCATAGTTGTTGCCCTCGCTGTCCGTCCGGGTAACGGTACGGTAGCGCACCTCCACCACCACATCCTCGGTCAAAATGTACTGGCGGTCAAAGAGCATTTGGAGCGTCCCCCTCACCTCGTCCAGCGTCCACTCGCCCTCATGGAGCGCGCAGACGATGGACAGCAGCACATAGGGATCGTGTTCAATGGTATCGAGGTCAAAATGATACTCGTCATAATCGTGGGTGCGGGTGTAGGTGTCGAGGTAGCGTTGCAGCTCGTCCTCCAAAGCGCAGTAGGCGGCCTCCGCCCCCAGCAGGTCAGCGTCCTCGGCGGCATAGGTGGACGCGCCGATGGCTCCGGCCACGCCGTTGCCCACCGTCACCAGCGAGGACATACACGATTGCAGCACCACCAGCAGAAGAAACGCCGCCAGTAGCAGGAGCAGCCCGCCGGGGTGTTCCTTAATATAGGCGGACACCTTTTCCGTCACCTTGCCCGTGACAGACGCCGTACCCTCGGCGGCTTTGGCGGTCTGCCTGGCAGCCTCCCGCGCCTGCTTTGCGTACTGGCGCTTGATTTTCTGCTTTTGCAGATACCGGGACACCGCGCCGCCCTCCTGCATTTCCGGGTGTTCCTCCGCAGTCTTGCGGTAGTAATAATCCGCCGTGGCTTTGATGTGCTTGCTCTCGGCACGCTCCACCGCCTTTGCAGGGTGTTCCCGGATGGCCTTGCGGAGCTTGCGCCTGCCGAAGCGGTACACGGACTCTGCCGCCAGCTCGGAACGGTGCGCGCCCTCCGTGCCGACATTTTCATGCTCGACCTCATAGAGTTTGCCATGCACAAAGCCGTGGAAACCGTGTCCGGCGGTATGGGCAAGGCGCTTGACCGCACCGGGCTTTTTCGGCGGCTTCTGCTTTGCCAGCTTCTCCCGGGCGGCGTCCAGCTTCTCACCCCGGCGCTCCATCCGCAGCTTGGACACCACCGTCTGCTCCTGCCGGCTCTTTCTGCGGAATTTGGACTTCGGGACATTTTGTCCCGAAGTGGGGTTACTCGTCTGTTCGCTCATGGGCAAGATCCTCCGGGCGGGTAGTCAGCAGGTCATAGATCTCTCCACGGGGGAAACGGTCTACAAACGGGATGGTGACATTTCCATAGAACAGCAAGCCCTCGCCGGAATTGGAGTGCGTGATGTAGGAGAGCTGATGCTCGGAAATGCCGAGCTGCTTTGCCAAGATCGCACGGTCGCTCTGCGCCTGCGACAGCAGCACCATAAAATCGGTGTTGTCCAGAATGTTCTCGATCTCCCGGCTGGCTAGCAGGTCTTTCACATTCTGCGTCAGCGCCGAGGGGACGCAACCCTTTTTGCGGAGCATTTTCCATACCGCCACAAAGTAGCTGGCCGTCAGCGGATCACGGAGCAGGATATGGAACTCGTCAAAGTAGCACCAAGTCGCCACGCCCTCGGCGTGGTTGGCGTTCACCGCCGCCGTGACAAACTCATTAGTGGTGTGCATGGCGATTTTGCGGAGGTTTTCGCCCAAGCCTTTTAAGACGATGCAGACCACACGGGAATTAAGGTCAACATTGGTGGGATGGTTGAAAAGATTGAGAGAGCCTGTGCAGTAAAGCTCCAGCGCCGTCGCCACCCGCCGCGCCTCCGGCTCGGGCTGGCGCAGCAGCTCCTCATACAGATCTTGCAGCAGCGGTGTTTTGGCCGTTTCCAGTCCCAGCGCCATCTCCCGGTACACCAGCCGCACACAGCGGTCAATGACGGTTTTCTCGATGGGCTGCAAGCCCTCCTTGCCGCCCACGATCAGCTCACACAGGGACAGCAGAAAATCCGCCTTCATGGAAAGCGGACTGTCCTCGTCATTGATATTCATTTGCAAATCCATAGGCGAAATGTGGTGCGGGCTGTCCGGGGCGATCTCGATGACCTGTCCGCCCAAGCGCCGCACCAGCGGAGCATACTCGCCCATCGGATCAACAACTATGATGCGGTCATTGGTGGCGAGGAACACATTGATCAGCTCCCGCTTGGCGGCAAAGCTCTTGCCGCTGCCCGTAGAGCCGAGATACATTCCGTTGGCGGATTTGAGCTTTTTGCGGTCAGCCATGATGACATTGTTGGAAAGGGCGTTCATGCCGTAGTAAAGCGCCTGCCCGTCCATGCGAAGCTCCCGGGTCATAAAGGGAATGAAGATGGCCGTGGAGCTGGTAGTCATGCCCCGCTGAATTTCAATGCCGTTGTAACCGAGAGCCAGCGAGGACACAACCCCCTGCTCCTGCTGCCAGTCCAGACGGCGCAGGGCGCAGTTGTATTTCTGCGTGATGCCGCTCACCGTGAACACATCATTTTCAAGCCGTTGCCGGGTGGGAGCGAGGTTTACCACCGTAAAGGTCAGCAGGAACATTCGCTCGTTGCGGCTTTGCAGGTCGGAGAGCAGCTCGGCGGCGTCCTTGGAAAAGGTAATGAGGTCGGGCGGCAAAATCTCCATGTCGTACCCGGCACGGACGGCCTTTTTCTGTTCCTCCGCTTTCATGCGGCCTATGTCGGAGATCTTTCCCTTGATTGTCTTAATGGCCTTGAGCTGGTCTACCGTCTGAATGTGCATGGTGACGGTCAGCTCGGCGTCCAGCTCCAGAATTTCCGCCAGCAGCTTATCCGAAAGCTCCGACGCCATGATCTGCAAATAGGACGCCGCGCCCCACATCTGACCGACACGGAAAGTCCGGCTCTGCCGGAAATCGAAGCTGTCCGGGGCAATGTAGTCCTTTGTCCCCATGCCCGTCTTGGGAATGTCTTTCCACGCAAAGCGGAACGGCTCACGCCCGCCGGGGTGCATCTGCCCATGCAGCACCGCCAGCCGATCCCGGCCATCCAGAGGGTGGGACTGGACGCCCAGCCGTTTCAGATTGCCCATGACATCCGCCTCCACGCGCCCCAGCCGGGGACGCGCCTCCGCTACACCCTCGGCAGGCAGGCCAAAGGTGATGTATTTGTACCGCTCAATGCCGTTGTTGCTCTTGGCGATCTGGCCTTTGAGCATTTCCACATACTCACCCCGGATGCTGTTGAAATCATCCTCCTGCGCCGGGATATTCACCTTGTAGCGGCTAACATTGCGGCTGCGGCGGTTGACAAAGGAAAGCTGGAACGGGAGCGAACTGTCAAAATAATTCAGGCACGCGCTCCACCCGCTGATAATAGCGGACTGATCCTCCGTGGATGCCACGGCATAATTGATGTCCTCATATTCCAGCGTCTTTGTGTAAAGCCCGCCGGGTAGCTGGCAGATCCCGTCCGGGTGCATGGCGATATAAGGAATGGTTTGCTGGGCGGACAGCGCCCGGTGCTTATTTGCGTTTTTCTGCTTTTTTGCTTTGCTCAATAGGCTCCTCCTTTCGCGCAAATGGGGCATAGATATTTTCCGTTCGGTACGGTCGGATGCCGGGGCGGGTAAACTTGACCCGGATGATGTTGCGGATCACCTTTTCAAAGGGTAAGCCATCCTTTTCGTACATCGCCAGTAGGAACGCCGGGAGCATGATCGCCAGCATAGCGAACAGCGCCCCGGTATTTCCAATGGCCTGCCGGGTCAAAAGGTAGGTGGGAACGCCGATAGCAGCTCCAAGGCCAAAGCAGATAAGCTGGCGCTTGGTTAGGTTGAACGCGATCTTTGTCTTGATCTTGGAAAGGTCGTTCGGGACATTCACATAGGGCATCAGTCTGTCACCTCCAGTTTGGGACAATTTGTCCCAAAGTCCGGGATCGTCGGCTCTACCTCGTTGCCCCACACATCCCAGCCGGGAGAGGTCTGCCGTGCGAACAGCTCCACGCGGGGCAAATCGCCCATGAGGGCAACGATCTTATCACGGGTTTCATCCGGCTTTTTGCTGTGGGCTTCGATGGGCGAAATGATAAACTGGTGGATGTCGGCGGCCTGCCGCTTGGGGTGTCCCTTGGTCGCCAGCAGGCAGACCTCGGCGTTCGCCCGTGTCCAGAAACCCAGCCCATAAAACCAACTGTCCGCCTTGCGGTTTTTCTTCAGCCAGACAAACGCCACGGATTTATAGGTGAAGCCCCACGCACGGATCAGCCGCAGAGCCTCCGGGAGCTGGGGAAAGGTCGCCCACATGAAAAGGACGCTGTCCTTGGCCGCAAGCTCGGCCACAGGCAGCGCACACAATTCATCAATGCTCATGGTGGGGTAGTGATTTTCCGCTGCGCCCTGTACCTTCTTTGCCGAGTAGTGCCACGGCGGGTCGGCGTAAATGATGGGGTATTTTTCGATAGCTATTCTCCTTTCCCGCCCCCGGCCATAGCCAGCCGCGCCTGCTCGATGCGCTGGGTGGCGATGGTGTAGATGGAGGGGGCATTTTCAAAGCAGATGAAGCGGCGGCTTGTGTTCATGGCGGCAACGGCAGTCGTGCCGCTGCCCGCGCAGATGTCCGCCACCACCGCTCCTTCATCGGTGTAGGTCTTAATGAAATACTCGCACAGCTCCACGGGCTTTTGCGTGGGATGAACGCCGCCCGTCACCGTCGGCACGAACAGCACATTCCCCGGATAACGCCGTCCGTCGCTGGACTCTGAGCCTGTCCGTTCAAACTTGCCGTAGTTGGTACTGCACCCGCTGCGGGGATTGGTCTTGCGGTACGGCTCCCCGTAGGTGAATTGCGGATGGTACACCGGGGACTTCTGATAGAACACCAGAATGTTCTCGGACTTTTTCAGCGGCGCACGGTTGGCATTGAGAAATCCTGTTGCCCGGGACTTGTACCATACCCACTCATAGCGGAGCATGGCGAGGTTGGACGCACCCAGCACCTTGTCAAAGGGGCATTGAGCAAAAAACAGGATGGCTCCGTTGGGCTTCACCGCCCAGCGCACCGCCTCCCACAGCTCCGGGAGCGGCAGCGGCACATCCCAAAAGTTCCGGGTCGTGCCGTAGGGCGGATCGGTCAAAAGCATATCCACACTATGTTTTGACAGAGAGCGCAAGCCCTTGATCCCGTCCATGAGGTGCAGCGCATCCAGCTTTGGGACATTTTGTCCCAAGGTCATATTCATCCCTCCTTTAATGTGCGCTGAACACGCTGCGGGCGATGGAGCCAGTCTTGAACAGGCAGAAGCAGAGCAGCACGGAATAGCCCATGCACCCCCATATCGCGCCGATGGGGTCGCCGCTTGTGGCGATGCCCTGTATCAGCACCGCATAGATGGCAACACAGACGAGAATCAATAGCCCTTGAAAGCCCACGGCAAACAGGGACTTCAAATAGTTCTGCCCGGTATTGCCCAGCTCCCGGTTAGAGAGCGTGGCAACGGGGATGGGGGCTAAGCTGGTCAGCAGGTATATTTCGATCATGCGGCCATAGACGATGACGAAAATCACAATATTGATCGCCCACATGGTCACATGAATGAGCAGGGATTGCAGCCACAGCCCCAGCAGAGAGCCAAGCCCCAGCGTTTCCAGCGTGACCTCCAAGTCGGCAAGCATGGCCTCCGAAATATCCGTTGAGCCTTGCACGATCCCGGCTGCCCGGGCGATGACGCTTTGGGACACATCGAACACGGCCATGACGATATTGAAAGTGTTGGACAAAATCAAAATGGCGCAGGCCGTTTTGAATATCCACTTGAAGAAGATCCAGTAGTCCAGATCATGCAGGTTGTTCTTCTCGATAATGAGCTGGATCAGCTCATAGGTGGCAACAAAGGTGAGGATCAGACCGGCAATCGGCAGTATCACCGTTTCAGAAAGCTGCCGGATCAGGGAGAACACCCCGGCGTTCCACGCCGCCGGGGTGATTCCCACTTGCACCGCAATCTCTCCGACACGGGAATTGACCGAATCAAAAAGCCCCGTGAGGTTGCCCATGATCCCCTCAATCAGCAGCTCTTTTAGCCAGTCTGTCAGCCAGTCGGTGAGAAATCCCATGCTTTACGCCCTTAAAACAGGGTGGACAGCAGAGGGATCAGGGTCGTCCCCAGCACGATGATGCCGCCGCCCGCCATGAGCTGTTTTATCCCTAATTAGGAGTAAAACCTTGCTCGATGGCGGGCGGCGGCGTGTCAAAAAATATATGGAATTGTTTTAGAACCGCCCCGGCGTGGACAGGTCAGCCCTTGACCTGTTCCACCTCCGGGATGGGTTTGAGATTGAAGTGAATTTCGATAGAAATGTGTCGTGTCTTATCGCTGTCGATGTGTTCATGGACAACGATTTCTT
>OLQX01001183.1_pt1 | contig 24669 bp, 25 predicted proteins | sample 1672581 | NCBI WGS metagenome assembly OLQX01 (sample SAMEA3136701, study PRJEB25190) | human gut metagenome | reverse complement strand
AAAAAAGAGGCCATAAAGACCTCTTTTAAAAAGTTTTACCACTACAATTTTTGTTATAGATACACTAACTTTTAATTATCTTCTTAATTATATAAGCATATAAAACTACAAAGAGACTAGATACTAATGAGATTACAAAAAATATCTTTGCCAAAATTGTATAGTGATACGAAATCCCTATCTCATGTTTTCCTTCTGGTACCGATATTTTTACCCCAGCATCCGGAGCCTTAGAAAAATCTGTTATACTACCATCTAAATCAACTGATATACCTTTATATGCATAGAAAGGCAAGCTCACTGTTAGCTTCTTATCACTATCAATAATTAATTTTGTCTTCAAAGAGTTAAATAATATCTTTGTTTTAACAATTTGATTATCCTTCAAACTAATAACTTCATGTCGTAATTTTCGTTGAAAGGCATCATAATCAGAAATACTACCGTCTGTACTTAGCATATAATCTGTAGCATGGTAATCTCCATTTGTAACAACTGGAAGAAGTTCTTCTTTAGGCATATTGTTAAAAGTTGTTTGTGGTCCCTTTGTTGTTTTTTGAGCTTGTGAAACACTAAAGAATGTCGTCAAGCCAATCACACCAATTAATACTGCGATTAAGCACTCTTTTCTTAATGAAAGACTAACAAAGACTTTACTTGCCAAATAAGCAGTGAAAAGGGTAATAAAATTATTTAGACGCCAAATAAACTGTATTGAAGATACTATATGTTCACTATTTTCAGGCCAATGTATTAATGGACTTTCAAAAACTATGAGGATAAGAGTCAAAACAAAAATAAGGACATCATATTTTTGTAGTCTAAACACTCCTATAAGTGAGACCAATAAACAAACAATAATCAGAAATCCTGGAAGTGTATAGTTATTATCAAAATTAAGGTTCAACAATAGATCTTTTAGCGAATGTGTCGTTGTATTTAAACTTATTCCCACTGGTTTAACAATCGCATTTGATAAAGACTGTTCTCCCATAAGAACTAATTGAAATGCAAAAATGGAAATCGTAGATAGCACCGCCACGATGAAGCTTACTAATCTCTCCTTCTTACTATTCACAAATCCAAAGGTTGTTATAAAAATAAAACCAACCAATAAACCTGTAAGAAGTAATGAGATCAAGTGAGAGTACGCTATCAGAGACATCCCAATGCTCAAAATATATCACTTTCTATAATCCCCTTTTAAAATAACAAAAAGACCATAGAAAACCAGTGGTATAAAGGCATAGGCGATAAACTCACCTGTTGCAAACCGGATAACAATGTTATCTAATCTATACAAGGAAAAAGTATATAAGGTAGCAAATAATAACCCTGCAAAATCTTTTTTATTTTCCTTATTTTCGATGACCATAATATTACTTACCGAATAGTAAGCAATTAGAAAAGTAATTATCGTTAGCAAATATTGGTAGATGTAATAACCTAGGAAAACACTGTGTGATAGCCTGTATAGCACGAAGAATGGATAATAGGTTAAAAATGGATAGAAATAATTAACTCCCAAACCTATACCATAAAAAGCTTTAAAATTTATTGGAGAAGCATATATGCCTTCCATACCCAACAAACGATTTAGATGGAAGCTAAGGTCTGCACCATTCAATCCCTTATTGAAAACAGCAATCGGAATGACATATAAAAGACTAAGTAATAAGCTACATAATAGCACTCTTTTTCTTGTCATTATTTCACTTCCTGTTTGTAAAACTCTTTCAAAGCATCTTGCCATGTTGGAATGACAAATCCTGTAGCCTTAGCCTTAGCCAAACTCATTGTTGAGTTAAGTGGGCGTTTAGCTTTAGCTGGGAATTGGCTTGAATCAACAGGTTTCACTTCAACATCAGTATCTTTGAGGATTTCAACCGCAAAGTCATACCAAGTTGTATCTTCTGTTGCATCGTTTGACAAGTGATAGTAACCATATTCCTTACGGTTTTCAGCCAAATAAGTCATAAACTCTGCCAAAGTACGTGTCCAAGTTGGGCGACCATGTTGGTCATTAACAACTGTAAGTGTTTTGTGAGTTTTAGCAAGGTTTTGCATAGTGAAGACAAAGTTCTTACCATAGTTACCGAATACCCACGCAGTACGGATAATATAGTAGTTTGACACATGTTTTTCGACTAACTCTTCACCCATGCGTTTTGTACGACCATACTCTGTCTGTGGATCTGGTTTGTCATCAACTTCCCACTCTTGACCGACTGGTTTTTCACCATCAAAAACGTAGTCTGTTGAAATATAAACCAGAGTTGCACCATGTTTTTCAGCAGCCTTAGCGACATTTTCAGTACCTGTCACGTTGATAGCATAGTCAAGCTCTTTACCTTCATCTTCAGCAGCATCAACAGCTGTGTAAGCAGCACAGTGATAAACCAAAGTTGGTTTTACTTCCGCAAAAACTTCATCTACTTTAGCAGCATCAGTGATGTCCATTTCTGCCACATCTACTGCTACATATTCTTCGTTACGTTCATCAAGTAGGTGACGAAGTTCAGTTCCGAGTTGGCCATTTGCACCTGTTACTAGAATCATATTTTTCTCCTTGTAATTTTCATTAATAGCTCTTTAATTTTAACAGAAAAAGGGTGAAATTTCACCCTTTTTCCTTAACAATATAAACTGGTCGTTTCTTGGTTTCTAGGAAAATCTTTGAGATATAATTCCCGATGATACCCAAAGCTAAGAGTTGGATTCCTCCGATAAAGAGGATGATTGAGATAAGGCTTGCCCAGCCTGCAACACTCCCACCTATGGTTAGTTTTCGGATAACGACGAAGACAATCCCAACCAAGGAGATTAAAAATGAGAAGGTTCCTGCCCATGTGGCAAGCTTCAACGGTACTTCTGAGAAGTTAATAAAGCCATCAAGTGAGTAACTCAATAGGCTCCAGAAAGACCATGAAGTCTCTCCCGCCACACGTTCACGATTTTCATAAGAGACGTAGGCCACATCAAAACCAACCCATGAAAAGAGGCCTTTTGAAAAGCGATTGACTTCCTTAAGCTCAAGGATGGCGTCAACAACCTGACGAGTCATCAAGCGGAAATCACGCGCCCCATCTACCATCTCAGTATCAGAAACTTTATTAATCAACCAATAAAAGGCCTTAGCAAAAAGTGAACGAATAGGTGGCTCACCCTTGCGGTCAGCACGTCGTGTCCCCACAACGTCGTAACCTTCTTGGATTTTGGCATACATTTCGATGAGCAGTTCAGGTGGATCTTGAAGATCGGCGTCCATAACTGTGACGTAGTCGCCTTGGGCTGCTTCAAGTCCTGCAAGTAAGCCTGCTTCCTTCCCGAAATTACGAGAGAAAGAGAGATAGTGAACATTTTCAAATTGTTTTGAAACCTGTCTCAAAACCTCTAAGGTGCGATCTTTTGAACCGTCATTGACAAAATAATAGTTGAAAGTCAACTGATTGGCCATTTGTCGTTCAACTGCCTGACAAGCCTCTAAAAAAGGATGGATGGTCTCTTCCTCGTTATAACAAGGAACAACGATAGCCAGTGTTTTCATAAGCCTTCTCCTAACGAATACCTAGGGCGATACGGGCATAGCGGCTCATCTTTTCGATAGTCCATGCTGGTGTCCAGACCAATTTAACCTCAGTCTTAGTGACTTCTGGCACTTCTTTCATAGCGTCATAAATTTGGTCTGTCAAAAGATCTGCCAAAGGACAGCCCATAGTCGTCAAGGTCATGTCGATTTCAGTATAGCCGTCTTGTTGGAAACGGATATCGTAAATAAGGCCAAGATTGACAATATCAATCCCCAACTCCGGGTCAATGACCATTTCTAAGGCTTCCAAGATACGATCCTTGATTTTTTCAATTTCTTCTTCAGTGTATTTCACTTCAGACATAGCTTTTCCTCCAAAATCAGGGCCCAACAATCAGGCCCCTTCCATATACTATCTTAGTCTTCAATAAAGTCTTTAAGTTGTTTACTACGGCTTGGGTGGCGTAATTTACGAAGGGCTTTAGCTTCAATCTGACGAATACGTTCACGAGTAACGTTGAAGACTTTACCAACATCTTCCAAAGTACGCATCTTGCCATCGTCAAGACCGAAACGGAGACGAAGAACATTCTCTTCACGGTCTGTAAGAGTATCAAGCACTTCATCCAATTGTTCACGAAGAACCACACGAGTTGTGTAATCTACTGGATTTTCAATAACTTCATCCTCGATAAAGTCACCCAAATGGCTATCATCTTCTTCACCGATAGGTGTTTCAAGAGAAACTGGCTCTTGAGCAATCTTAAGGATTTCACGAACCTTATCTGGAGTCATATCCATACGTTCAGCGATTTGCTCAGGTGTTGGATCTTGTCCCAACTCTTGCAAAAGGTTACGTTGCTCACGCACCAATTTATTAATAGTTTCAACCATGTGAACTGGGATACGGATGGTACGTGCTTGGTCTGCGATAGCACGAGTGATTGCTTGACGGATCCACCATGTCGCATAAGTTGAGAATTTGAAACCTTTAGAGTAGTCAAATTTATCAACGGCTTTCATAAGCCCCATGTTACCTTCTTGAATCAAGTCCAAGAACTGCATACCACGTCCCACATAGCGTTTAGCGATTGAGACTACCAAACGAAGGTTGGCTTCTGCCAAACGTTGTTTAGCTTCCAAGTCACCATTTTCAACAGCGATAGCCAATTCTTTTTCCTCTTCGTTACTCAAGAGAGGAACTACTCCAATCTCTTTGAGGTACATACGAACAGGGTCATTGACCTTAGCTGAGTTTGAACCAAGAAGTTCCTCATCTGTCAACTCTTCTGGTTTTGGGGCTTCAACAACATATTTAGATGAAGGATTTCCGTCCTTATCAGTGATAGAGATACCACCGTCTGTCAAACGTTCCAAAAGGTCATCAATCCCATCAGCATCAAGAACAAATGGGATAACTAGTTTTTCTGTGACTTCATCATCAATTGCTGTACCAGCTTTTTTGTGGTTACGAATGAAATCAGCGACTTGAACGTTAAATGCTGTATTTTGTTTTTTCTTTGCCATGTGTTACTCCATATCTCGTTTTTGGGCGATGAGCATTTGCAGGGCTTCCACCGCTGCATCCACATCACCGTGGTTACTTGATTCTCTTATTTGTTTACTTTGCCTACGAAAGTCCTGTTCCCTCAAAAAATGATTTCTACGCTCTTCGATAGCCTGAACTTCTTCAAGACTAGTTTCAGGTGGTAAAATCTCCTCTAAAACCTGATAATAGGCTGTTTGCACCTCTTGAGAAAGTAGAGACAAAGCTACGGTATCAATCTGACCATCCTGTTTCAGAATATGATAAAGCTCCTCTAACTCAGGTGTTTGGAAGAAAAACTCCTCTCTCATGCGATAGTCATTCAAAATCATAGGATGATTAAGCATACGATGGAAGAGTTGATTTTCTGCCCGACGAAGACCTGTAATCTTAGGTGTAGAAGGTAGTTTGACCGTCCCTCTAAATCCTGACACTGAAGACTCATAAGCACTATTACTAGCAGCCGATAATTGAGCCGTCTGCTGATTCCTAATGGTCAATCGTTCGTTATTGACCGCTTGCTCGACTTGGAAAAAATCAAAGTCAGGCAAAAGGTCGGCCACCTTAGAAATGTAGGAATTTTGTGCCGTCACAGAAGGTGACTTGGCAATAATCTTAGCAATCTGCTCAACATAGGCAATCTCTGCTTGAAGATTGTCTACATTAGCAGGTTTTAGCTGTCCTATCCAAAATTCTACATCTGAAATACGGGACTCGACCAAAAGTTTCCCCAAAGCCTCTTCGGATGTTTTCTGTAGATATTCATCAGGGTCCATATTATCTGGAATTTTAACAATATCGACTTGAAAATCCGATAAAAGCTCCAGAGACTTGGCGATAGCATTTTGCCCAGCCTTATCACCATCATAGGTCAGAACAATTTTCTTGGTGAGTTTACGCAGACGATTGACATGTTCAGGGGTCAACGCCGTCCCCATAGAAGCCACAGCATTAACATGCCCAGCCCTATAGGCAGCAATGACATCCATGAATCCCTCCATCAGATAGACCTCATGGGTCTTCTGAATCACTGGTTTAGCCTGATCGAGGTGATAAAGTTCATAAGACTTATTGAAAATACGGGTAGCCCTTGTATTTTTGTACTTGGCTTGCCCTTTTTCAATATCGTCCTTAGTCCAAACACGGCCTGAAAAACCGATAGTCTTTCCAAACTCATTCTTAAGCGGAAACATGATTCGATTTTTAAAAGTATCGAAAAGACGATTACTTTCAGAAAGATTAAAAAGACCTGATTCTGTCAGTACCTCTTCGTCATATTTTTTTGATACAGACTGATAGAGATAATCTGGTTCGTCAGGGGCTAGACCGATCTGGAAGGTCTTAAGTAAATCGTCAGTCATACCACGCTCATAGAGGTAGGCACGCGCTGCTTCTCCTATCTTGGTCGTCATCAGAACAGCGTGATAAAACTTAAGCGCATCCTCATGAAGATCATAGAAGGCTTGATTAGGAGAATTCTGTTGCTGAGCCTGTCTTGGTGCGTCTATCGTAACTGCAATACCTAAGCGGTCTGCCAGAACCTTAACACTTTCTTGGAAAGAAATCTGACGGTATTCCTCTAAAAATTTAAAGACATCTCCAGACTTTCCGCAACCAAAACAATGGTAAAACTGTCTGTCCTCAATAACATTAAATGAGGGGGTTTTCTCCTTATGGAAGGGGCAGAGACCCAGGTAATTGCGACCTGCACGATTAAGACTGACAACTTCGCCAATCACGTCGACGATGTTGGTACTGCTCTTAATATCTTCTATTAAAGCTTTATCAATCACCATCTAATCGCCCCCTATCTTACCATAATTGCATTACCCCTAATTATAACACGATGAAAAATGAAAGTAAAATAAAATCAATTTTTCATGAGCAAATCTCTTGTCAAGATTTACAAAATCGGATAAACTATTAAAAGTAAATAAAAGAAAGGATTCATTGTCAAAATGATTAAAGAACTTAAAGACTTTTTGTTAAAGGGTAACGTCCTTGATCTTGCTGTAGCCGTTGTTATGGGGGCTGCTTTCAACGCTATCATCACTTCACTTGTAAGTGATATCATCACTCCACTTATCCTTAACCCAGTTGTTAAGGCTGCTAACGTTGAAAACCTCTCTAAATTGTCATGGAACGGTATCGCTTACGGTAACTTCTTGAGCGCAGTTATCAACTTCATCATCGTTGGTACTACTCTCTTCTTCGTTGTTAAAGCTGCTAGCAAAGCAACAGCTCTTAGCAAAAAAGAAGCTGAGGATGCTGCTGAAGCAGCAGGTCCATCACAAGAAGAATTGCTTACTGAAATCCGCGATCTTCTTTCAAACAAATAATTTTTATTTGTTCAACTAAAGACATATGAAACTCAAGACGTCTGAAATCTCAGACGTCTTATTTTTTTGTACCTCAGGACTACTAACTGACTTATTTATTCGATGAAAAGAAAAAAACTTGAGTCTTCTCAAGTTTTTTTCTGTTAATTTCATTCTTAATTAGAATTTTTTACGTTTGCGAGCTGCCTCTGATTTACGTTTACGTTTTACAGAAGGTTTTTCGTAATGTTCACGTTTACGAGCCTCTTGAAGAGTACCAGCTTTAGTCACAGAACGTTTGAAACGACGAAGAGCGTCGTCAAGTGATTCGTTTTTACGTACTACTGTTTTTGACATTGAATTCACCTCCTCAAGATAATGTAACATTTTACACGTTCTATTCAAGTATACAAGACTCGTCTTTTTCTGTCAAGAAATATCTTTTAAGTTTGAGTATTTTTGATGTCAACGCTATTTTCTAAGTACTATTGGAGATTATCAGGGGCTTTACCATACAAAAAACTAAAGGAATCATCCTCTAGCTTATTTTTTACTCAACTGCTGTGTATTTAGAAGCATCCTTGATGTACTTGTCGTAAGTACCGTTGGCTTTCATTTTCTTGATAACCTTGTTTACTGCTTCTTTCAATTTGTCATTGCCTTTAGCCATTGCAACTGCTTTAGCATCACCATCGTCAACTTTGAGGGCAACACTTGCCAAAGCCAAATCTGGATTTTGCGCCACGTAACCTTCTGCTACTGGTTTTTCAAGGTCAACAGCATCAACTTGGCCAGATTTCACCTCGTTAATGGCTTCACCCATTGCTGTAAGTGATACGACTGTTGAATCCTTCAATTGTTTCTTAGTAAGTCCTTCTTCGATAGTACCTTTTTGAACGGCTACTTTTTTACCTTTGAAAGCATCAAGGCTTGAGTAGGTAGATTCTTGATCTTTGCGAACGATGATAGCATTTTGTGTTTCGTAGTAAGGATCTGAGAAATCAAAGGTTTTCTTACGTTCGGCTGTTACTGAGATACCTGAGATAGCAAGATCAGCCTTACCAGCTTGAAGGCTAGAGAGGACATTGTCAAAGCTCATTGTTGTCACTTCGAGTTTAACTCCAAGTTCATCAGCAATAGCTTGTGCCAACTTAATGTCTGACCCGACAACTTGGTCTTTACCGTCTACCAATGTTTTGAATTCAAATGGTGCATAGTCAGGGCTAACAGCTACGACAAGCTTTTTATTTTCTTTAATAGATTCGTAAGCGTCTTTTTTTGACCCACAAGCTACTAAAGTAACAGCAGCAAGGAGAGCCATGGCTCCAAGGAATAGTTTTTTCATAAGAAACTCCTGTATAAATATAATTTTTGCTCGTTTATTTTACTTAAAATTAGTGGTATTGTCAACATTTATTAAGAAATTGCGACAGTTTTTCTAAGCCCTTTTGAAGGACTTCCTTATCACAACAATAACCGATGCGGACATGGGACTCCTTGTCAAAACGGTTACCCGGAACCACAAGAACACCATAGTCCTGAAGAAGCTCCAAAGCAAAATCTTCGATAGGACGATTCACATCTAATTTGACGAAGGAAGTTGACACACTAGCAGGCCTAACCCAAGACGCCTTAGGCTCTTTGGCAATCCAGGCATCCATAAGGGCGAGATTTTCCTCTACAATCTGACGGTTGCGTTTCAAGATGGCCTCTTTATTTTCCAAGACAAGGGTAGCCACCATATCATCAAAGACTCCAGCACAAATCATCGTGTAGTCGCGGTAGTCACGCAGAATGTCCGCAACCTCGGTGTTAGAAGCTACCCAACCCACACGAATACCGGGAATGGAATAGGTCTTTGAAAGGCTATTGACGGCAATGCCCTTTGCATACAAATCCACAATAGAAGGTGCAGGTTGGTCAAAACTGCGATAGACCTCATCTGAGAAGACATAGGCGTCTACTTCTTTAGCGATAGCCACTAGCTCCTCGAGGTAAGTAGCGTCCATAAGGGCCCCGGTAGGATTGTTGGCATTGTTAATACAGATCATCTTGGTATTAGGGCGAATCAGACGACGGAGTTGGTCCAAATCAGGCAACCAGCCCTTGTCCTCTTCAACCTCCCAGAGATCCACGTCTGCCCCTAGCGACTTAGGAATGTCATAGAGCTGTTGATAGGTCGGATACATGGAAATGACATGGTCCTCAGGCTCAATAAGAGCGTAAAGAGCTAGCATCGTCGCTCCTGTAGCCCCATTGGTTTGGAGGATATTATCAACCGGCATGTTCTTGTATAAGCTAGCCACCTGAGTCTTGAAATCTGGTGACCCTTCAATCCAGCCGTAATCCATCTTTTTCTTTAGTAGTTGGGCAAAAAAGGCGTCTTTATCAAGGCCTGACAGGTCAAATAATTCTTCCATTGTGAGGGCCTTAATTGAAACTCCTGCGATATCATATATGGCAGATTTTTCATGGACATTAAGCCATTCTTCAACACCAAAACGTGGTAGCTTCATAGTTTCTCCTTGCTTTTCTTAAGCACTCTATACGATGTCATTTGTCTATTTTGACAGACTTACCTACTTTGATAATAACTGTTTTTAGCAGAGAATTCAATAAAAAATGGGGTATTGCCCCATTTAGATTTAAGAATTTTTGGCGACTCCCCTTGAGTGAGTAAAGCGAGCGCCAAACGAGACTTTCCGCCGTTGATGAAAGCACCTGAAATTGACTCGTTTCAGGTGCTCAGAAGTTTTAAATTTACTTACTTTGTTTGTAGGTTGATACTTCTTTTAACCATTGGTCAAATTTTCCAGAGTCTTTAGTCTCTTTGATGACGGCATTGATTTCTTTAAGCAAGTCATCTGACCCCTTACGTGTTGCGACTGCATAAGCATCTGAACCGTCTGACTTGAGGTTAAAGTTGGCAAGGGTTAAATCATCATTTTGAGCGATATAACCTTCTGCAATGGCCTTCTCAAGTACAACTGCTTGAAGCTGTCCTGACTTGAGTTCATTAATCATTTCGCCATTTGAAGCCAGTGATACTACACTTGCCTTAGAAATTTGTTTCTTAGCAACGGTTTCTTGAACAGACCCTTTTTGCGTACCGACAGTTTGTTTTGCGAGACTATCAGTGCTTGTATAGTCATTTACCTTGTCTTTTTTGACAATCACTACATTTTCTGACGTATAGTAGCTGTCTGAAAAATCATAAACCTTCTTACGTTCATCTGTCACCGAAATCCCTGCAATGGCGATATCGGCTTTACCACTTTGCACGTTAGCAAGAACATTATCAAAAGACATCACGGAAAATTCAACCTTTACGCCGAGTTTTTCACCGATAGCTTTAGCCAACTCGATGTCTGCTCCAACTAGCGTATCTTTGCCGTTAACCAATGATTTGAACTCAAATGGTGCAAATTCTGATTCTGTTGCCACGACAATTTTCTTCTTTTCCTTAATCGTTTTAGGACTTACTCCCTGACTTCCGCTACAAGCAACTAGAAAGCAGGTAGCGACTAAAGCTGTAAGGATAAACCAAAATTTCTTCATATAATAACTCCTTATTTGCTAGAACTCTTAAGTGAAAGAGTGTAGGCATCTTGAACATAGCTGTCAATCTTACCTTCTTTTTTGAGTTTAGCGATAACCTTATTAACCTTTTCTTTTAGCTTATCGCTTCCTTTAGGCATTGCTACAGCATAGGCATCTTTTGAATCAGACTTGAGCGCGATGTCTGACACAGCTAGGTCGCTGTTTTGGTCTACATAACCTTTTGCAATGGCCTTTTCAAGAACTACTCCTTCAACTTGACCAGACTTCAATTCATTGATGGCTTCGCCAGGTTGCGCCAAGGATACCACATTAGCATCTGACAAGTTGGCTTTGGCGATATTTTCTTGAATAGAACCTTTTTGAACAGCTACAGATTTTTTAGCAAAATCACCTGTTTCTTTGTAAGTTCCTGTCGCATCTTTTTTGACAACAAGAACCGTTTCAGACTCATAGTAGGTATCTGAGAAATCAAAGATTTTCTGACGTTCCTTAGTGGCAGATATTCCGGAAATGGCGATGTCTGCTTTACCAGATTGAACATTTGCTAAGACATTATCAAAAGACATTTCAAAGAATTTGACTTTTACGCCAAGCTCATCTGCAATTGCCTTAGCAATTTCGACATCTGCCCCAACAATCGTATCTTTACCATTTTGAATTGTCTTAAATTCAAAAGGAGCAAAGTGAGGATTAAGAGCAACTGTCAATGTCCCTTTATCTTGTACCTTTTTCAAAGTGTCCTTCGACGAAGAACAAGCTGCTAAAGCTGTCAAAGTGAAAATCCCTACAAATCCCAACAAAAGTTTTTTCCATGTTTTCATAATCAATCTCTTTTCTATATTTATTAACTTATGTAAGTATAATAATGCATTATTATGCATTTGTCAACGAAAAAATGGACTTTTATTGATTATAATTTTTATTTTTATTAATTTTATTATCGTTACAAAATCTAAAAATCGTTTATTTTAAGCTTTCTATCTATTTTTAAAGACAAAAAAACTATTCATTCATTTGAATAAATAGTTCATTTTTTTACCAAAATTCTCGGATAAAGTCATTTTCAAGACGCTCACGATAGAAAAGTTCAGAGAGTTGGTCCTCTTCAAACACGCGCAGGAGGTTGAGCATGTCATAGGCCAGCTCCATCTTAGGTACGTCCTCCCTGGCAACCCAACGGACTTCTCCCTCTTCTGTCGAATGAATGTCTCCTTCAAAGTCTGAAGTTCTATAGAGGAAAACAAGATAACGCTCGTCATCTGTCGTGTACCAATGCTTCATACCAACCAATTTAGGATTTTTAATGGTCAAGCCAGTTTCTTCCTTGACCTCACGAATAACTGACTCCACTAGCCCCTCGTGTGCTTCAATATGACCACCAGGTAGGGCAGCACCCGACCAAGAATAACGCTTGGGATCGCGAATTTGCATGACAATATTCCCTTGACCATCTTCGATGAGACACATGTTGGTCAGAATAGTAGCTTGTGAACGTGACATAGATAGTCCTTTCTAGTAAGTAGTCAAATAAAATCTTAACAATTAGTTTTTAATCGACTCTCGATGTCGCAAATGCAGATAAATAGAAGCATAGAAAGCCATAAACAATATATAACCAAATATTGGTATCCAAACAAGTTCTCTTTTTATCATCCACAAGGGCTCAAAAATAATTCGCGGATTCTCTTCATTCATATCACTTATACCTACCATAGCATGCAACAGAAATACAATAAGGTTAAAATTTAAACCAATAAAAGCTGCAATTTTTCTCTGATGCTTATAGGCAATCTGATCCTTATGGGCAAGAAGTAAGAGGAACCAGATAAGAAAGTTAAGCTCAAACGGAAACAATATACCACTTCAAAATAAGGTAGGGAAATAAACATAAATCAGAAAAGAAATAACAAAACCTGGTATAAAAAGACAGATTGTCTTAAACCAACTTGAATTCAATGTTGCCTCCTTTTTTGAAAGTTCATCTTGCTAAAGCATCAACCTAACGTCCAGTGTTTCTAATCCATACTCTTCAGTTCTAGCACCATATCACGGATTTGAGCCGCCAATTCAAAGTCAAGTAGTTCTGCTGCTTCATGCATTTGTTTTTGAAGTTTCTTGATGGCTTCTTGGCGTTCTTTCTTGTTCATGGCACTGTAGTCCACAGTATCCTCTGCCACTTCTGCTTCATTAGCCTTGGTAATCGAAATAAGGTCACGAATTTCTTTCTTAATCGTTTGTGGAACAATGCCATGCTCCTTATTATAGGCCATCTGGATTTCACGACGACGAGCTGTTTCGTCCATGGCTTTTTGCATAGACTCCGTAATCTTATCCGCATACATGATAACGTGCCCTTCGCTATTTCGGGCAGCACGTCCAATCGTTTGAATAAGCCCACGTTCATTACGAAGGAAGCCTTCCTTATCAGCATCCAAAATAGCAACCAGACTAACTTCAGGAACGTCAATTCCCTCACGAAGAAGGTTAATACCGATAAGAACATCAAAGACACCCAAACGTAGGTCACGGATAATCTCAGTACGTTCCAAAGTCTTAATGTCAGAGTGCATGTATTTGACCTTGACACCCATTTCCTTGAGATAGTCAGTCAAGTCTTCAGCCATCTTCTTAGTCAAAGTTGTTACAAAGACACGCTCGCCTTTTTCAGTACGGGCATTAATTTCACCAAGAAGGTCATCCATTTGTCCCATGGTTGGACGAACTTCGACTTCTGGATCAAGGAGCCCTGTCGGACGGATAATTTGCTCAACGACAGTCTCGGTCTGCTCCATCTCATAATCACCTGGAGTGGCAGACACATAGACAATCTGATGAACATGACTCTCAAATTCTTCACGTCGAAGTGGACGGTTGTCAAGCGCCGATGGCAAACGGAAACCGTAATCAACCAACATCTTCTTACGAGCCTGGTCTCCGTTATACATTCCCTTAATCTGACCCATGGTCATGTGACTTTCATCAATCATGATAAGGAAATCTTCTGGGAAGAAATCAAGCAAGGTGAAGGGGGGCTCGCCTTCTTTACGTCCATCCATGTATCGTGAGTAGTTTTCAACACCATTGGTGTAGCCCATTTCACGAAGCATTTCAACATCGTATTCAGTCCTCTGGCGGATACGTTGAGCCTCGATGAGCTTACCCTCAGCTTCAAATTGCTTAACCTGGGCTTCCATCTCTTCCATAATATTCTTGATGGCTTCTTCCATATGCTCTTCATTGGTCATAAAGTGAGTCGCCGGGAAAAGAACAAGGTGCTCAACCTCGCCGAGATTGCGTCCTGTCAAACTTTCAATCTCACAGATACGGTCAATCTCATCACCGAAAAATTCCACACGAAAGGCGTGTTCATCGCGGCTGGCAGGGAAAATCTCGACTACATCACCGCGTACACGGAATTTCCCACGTTGGAAATCAATGTCATTTCGCTCAAACTGGATATCAACTAGGTCATTGAGCAACTTGTCTCGAGAAATCTCTTGCCCTGGACGAAGACTAACCGCTGAATCGGCATATTCTTTTGGCGAACCCAAACCGTAAATACAAGAAACGGAAGCCACAACGATAACATCATTACGCTCAAGGAGGGCAGATGTCGCTGAGTGACGGAGCTTATCAATTTCATCATTTACAGAACTATCTTTTTCGATATAGGTATCTGATGACGGTACATAGGCCTCTGGCTGATAGAAATCATAGTAGGAAACGAAGTATTCTACAGCATTGTCTGGGAAGAACTCCTTGAACTCTCCATAAAGCTGACCTGCCAAAGTTTTATTGTGGGCAATAACCAAGGTTGGTTTATTGACGCGCTGGATGACCTGACTCATGGTATAAGTCTTACCTGTCCCTGTCGCCCCCTTTAGAATTTGAGCCTTCTCACCACCTTCAATATTGTCCACCAAGGCTTCGATGGCCTGAGGTTGATCCCCAGAAGGTTCATATTTAGAAACCAAATGGAATTGGTTGTCTTCTTTTCTATCTATCATTCTTTTTCCTTTCATTTATGTAATCATTCATCTCTTGGTCTGAGAAAATTTCCCCACTTGTAAGTGGGATTTGAATCATTCGCATTTTAGCGACATAGGCACGTTTCTTCCGTGATTGATGACCAAGTTTTTTGTCATAAGTAACAGCTGTCTCACCATTTTTGAAGAAGACAAGCAAAACCTGGTACCTCTTTTTATCATCAACTTCGGCATCATAGTCGAAGACATGCTCAATGCGTTTCAAAGAATATCTCACCGTCGAAGAGCGTCCAATATCCTCCATCCGTGTTGTCCAAGCTTTCTTGACAAATTCAATCTCGGATAAGGGAATATCAAAAGTTTTCCGTCCAAATGCTTGGCCATAGTAGGTCAAGGAATTGTCATCCAGTTCCAAGAGCTTTCCATGACCTTTGAGATTTACGATACCGTCTATAAGGTGAACAATGGATAATAAAAGCCAAAATAAAACAATGACAGCAAGGAACTGCTTGACTGGATTATCACGAAGAGAACCTCTAATTAGCTCAGGACAAAGAATCCATAAAGACAAGACAGAAAATATAAGGCCAACGACTATTTTCAATTTCAACATGACCCTATCAAGCTTAACTATCATATTGTCTCCTCCAAGTGTTTCTTCTATTTTAACACAGAAGTAAAAAGACCGAGTCTTTGAACTCAGCCTTAAAAGTTTTCTTTTTTCAATTGTAGACGAAGAATGATAATCCCTACTAGGAGAACGAGACAGGTAACAAGATTTCCTTCTAGACCAAAGGCCCCTCCTGACAACCAATCAGGCACGCCTGACCTGGCCTGAAAGTGCGATAAGCTGGCGCCTGCATCCTGTCCACTAACTGCCACGCCAACTAGATTTCCTTGCGCGAAGTTCCAAGCACCGTGAAGGGCAGCTACACCCCAGATATTATCTGTCTTGAGCATGTAAAGCGCCATGAGAACTCCTACTAGAACAATACTGATAAGAGACAAGGCGGTAACACCTTGATTTCCTAGGTGTAATATTGAAAAGAAAGAACTTGAAATAGCAATTCCCCAGGAAAGGTTCAATTTATTAGTCACCGTCTGAAGTAACCAACCACGTGTCACCAGTTCCTCGGTTCCACCTTGGATAAACCAGAAAGGTATTAGGGATAGTATGTATAAGAGGGTTCTCTGAGAAAAGTCTACTTTTACAAATTCTAACCCTCCAAGTAAATAAGTCCCAAGGAAACTAACTAACAAGAGTAGAGTCCCAAATCCCCAGCCCTTAAGCAAGTTCAACCAAATATGACCCTTGAAAAATCCAAGTGTACGAATGGGACGTTTTTCAACAACTTTAACCCAGAAAAAGATAGCTAAGGCAGTAAAGGCAAATGTTCCCAACTGAAAATACATGTTTGAAAACATCTTATAGGAAATCGTATTTATATCCTGGAACTGAATGTTACCATTTAATACTAAGAAAGAAAGAACAATAGCCATTGGAATTCCCACAACAATCCCTGATAGAAATCCACCTACAAGGACATAACCAAAGGCAATAAAACAGGACAGCATAATCATCAGCCAACTTGGAACTTTATCATATCGGCTAGTATATTTCTCAAGCATACGTTTCTTCATTTTTTAGCTCCTGTAACAAATCTTACATGTATTCGATTACAGTGTAACTAATTGACACAAGCTTGTCAACTTCTTCTCAGATAGCTCTCATAGCTAACGAACTTTGTTATATTTCCTAACATCAAACTCCAAGAAGTTTGATAACAAGACCTTTTTTTGATAGAATAGGAAGGTATTTTATAAAGGAGACTTTTTATAATGAAGAAAAAACTTCTGACACTCTTCTTGAGTGCCATGTCAGTTTTCTTTGTTTTCGGAGTTAAGGTATCTGCTGAAACAATTTCAGTCGTTTCAGACACAGCCTATGCCCCATTTGAATTCAAAGATTCTGATCAGACCTACAAAGGTATCGACGTTGATATCATCAACGAAGTTGCCAAACGTAAAAATTGGGATGTTAACCAAACCTTCCCTGGTTTCGATGCAGCTGTTAACGCTGTTCAATCAGGCCAAGCAGACGCCCTAATGGCCGGTACGACTGTTACCGACGCACGTAAGAAGGTCTTCACTTTCTCAGACACTTATTACGACACTTCAATTGTTATCTATACACGTAGTAGCGACAAAGTCAGCGACTACAAACAATTGAAGGGTAAAACAGTCGGTGTTAAAAACGGTACCGCTGCTCAATCTTGGCTTGATAAAAACGCTAGCAAATATGGTTTTACAGTTAAAACTTTTGACACTAGTGATTTGATGAACAATAGCTTGGATTCAGGTTCAGTTGACGCAGCTATGGACGACACACCAGTTGTTAAATACGCTATTGGTCAAGGAAAAGACTACGCTATCAACATTAAGCCTGAATCTATCGGTAGCTTCGCTTTCGCTGTTAAAAAAGGTGGAAAACACGAAAATCTTATCAAAGACTTCAACGAAGCTCTTAAGGAAATGAAGAAAGACGGCACCTACGATAAAATCATGAATAAATGGTTGGGTGACTCAGAAAAATCTTCTTCATCAAAACCTTCAGCAGATCTTAAATTGACTGGTGATGCTAACGAAAAAGCCACTCCTACTAAGGAAACCTACACTATCTCAATGGACTCATCTTTTGCTCCATTCGAATACCAAAATGGTTCAGGTAAATATGTAGGTATCGATGTCGATATCATCAATGCCATTGCTAAAAACCAAGGTTTCAATGTCAAATTGACAAACCCTGGTTTCGATGCATCACTTAATGCTGTACAATCTAGCCAAGCTGATGCCGTAATGGCTGGTATGACCATCACTGATGCTCGTAAACAAATCTTTGACTTCTCAGATCCTTACTACACATCAAACATTCGTTTGGCTGTAGCTAAAGGAAGTAAGGTTAAATCTTACAAGGATCTTAAAGGTAAGACTGTAGGAGCTAAAAACGGTACGTCATCTTACTCATGGTTGGAAGATCACGCTGGTGAATATGGCTTTACTGTTCGTGCTTACGATGAAGCTTCTACTATGTATGACAGCTTGAACTCTGGTTCAATCGATGCTCTTATGGATGATGAAGCCGTTCTTCTATACGCTATCCAACAAGGGCGTAACTTTACAACACCAATTGAAGGTATTGCCACTGGTGAAGTCGGATTTGCTGTTAAAAAAGGCACTAACCCTGAGTTGATTGAGATGTTCAACAATGGTTTGGCTGCTATCGTTAAAGATGGTACTTACGATAAGATTATCAATAAATACCTTGATAGCAACAAATCAAAAGAAGGAAGCTCAAAAAAAGCTACCGATGAAACAACCATCGTAGGCTTGATTAAAAACAACTACAAACAACTTCTCCAAGGTCTTGGAATTACCCTTGGATTGACCCTTCTTTCATTTGCTATTGCCATGATTATCGGTGTTATCTTCGGTATGATGGCAGTTGCACCAAATAAGACACTCCGCGTGATTTCGCAAGTCTTTGTTGACGTGGTTCGTGGTATCCCATTGATGATTGTTGCAGCCTTCATCTACTGGGGTATTCCTAACTTGATTGAAAATATCACTGGTCACCAATCACCAATCAATGACTTTGTGGCAGCGACAATTGCCCTCTCACTTAACGGTGGTGCTTACATTGCCGAAATTGTACGTGGTGGTATCGAAGCTGTTCCTATTGGTCAGATGGAAGCTAGCCGAAGCTTGGGTGTCCCTTACAATACAACAATGCGTAAGGTTATCTTGCCACAAGCGGTTCGCTTGATGTTGCCAAACTTCATCAACCAATTTGTTATCTCATTGAAAGATACGACTATCGTATCAGCTATCGGTTTGGTTGAACTCTTCCAAACTGGTAAAATCATCATTGCTCGTAACTACCAATCATTCCGTATGTATGCAATCTTGGCCATCCTTTACTTGGTCATCATCACATGCTTGACGAAATTGGCTAAACGACTAGAAAAGAGACTTAAATAATGGCTGAATTGAAAATCGATGTGCAGGACTTGCACAAATCATACGGCGACAATGAAGTCCTTAAAGGCATTGACGCCAAATTCTACGAAGGTGACGTTGTATGTATCATCGGTCCTTCAGGTTCAGGTAAATCAACCTTCCTTCGTACGCTTAACCTACTTGAAACAGTGACATCTGGTAAGGTAGTCGTTGATGGCTATGAATTATCAGACCCTAAGACAAATCTTGACAAAGCCCGTGAAAATATCGGGATGGTCTTCCAACATTTCAACCTCTTCCCACATATGACAGTCCTTGAAAACGTGACATTTGCACCTGTTGAACTCGGACGTATGAACAAGGAAGAAGCTGATAAATTAGCTATGGATCTTCTTGATCGTGTTGGACTTGCTGACAAGGCCGATGCAACGCCAGATAGCTTGTCAGGTGGACAAAAACAACGTGTGGCAATTGCACGTGGTTTGGCAATGAATCCTGATATCATGCTCTTTGACGAACCGACTTCTGCCCTTGACCCTGAAATGGTCGGAGACGTTCTTAACGTTATGAAAGAATTGGCAGAGCAAGGTATGACCATGATTATCGTTACTCACGAAATGGGATTTGCTCGTCAAGTTGCCAACCGAGTAATCTTTACTGCGGACGGTGAGTTCCTCGAAGATGGCACTCCAGATCAAATCTTCGATAACCCACAGCACCCACGTTTGAAAGAATTCTTGGACAAGGTTCTAAACGCCTAATTATCAAAACAGTTACTCTTGCTAGAGTAGCTGTTTTTGATTACCATTTTGGATAAGAAAAACAGAGCAAGTGCTAGACTTGCTCTGTTTCTTCATTTAGTTCAGAGTGTTTTGCTGCTTCTTCCCTTGCCAAGCGCTCACGCTCAAGACGGAGTTTTCGGTTAGGATTTAAGCGCGTAAAGAGTTCTTCAAGTTTCTTTGGATTCCAAACATCGGCCGCAGAAACAAAATTTCCATCTTTATCCCTGAAGGATATCGGTTTATCTCCCATTGTAAACCTCTTATTTCAATAATTTATTGTATTCAGCAGATATTTATATCACACTTAGCCACGCCACACAAGGCGGCCGAGTATACCGACTTTACGTAGTTAGTGAGGTGGATAGGCAGTCCGCCATAGCGGCTGCCGTAGACTATCAAGTGCTTCAGCACTTAGAGAGTCTTTCAACGTCAATCCACAAACTCAAACTCGAAGTTACCGATACGAACGATGTCGCCATCTTTAGCACCACGTTCACGAAGCGCTTCATCAACTCCCATACCACGCAATTGACGTGCAAATTTCATGATAGATTCGTCACGTTCCATGTTAGTCATGACAAAGAGTTTTTCAAGTTTCTCACCAGAAAGTACCCATGAAGCATCGTCATCACGGCTAATTTCAAATGGACGTTCATCCTCGTTAAAGCCGTAGTACACTTCTTCTTGTTCCATATCGTCTTCGCTATAGAGCAAGAATTCATCTGTCTCATCAAGCAATTCTGCAGTAGCTTCCAAGAGATTTTCCAAACCTTGGTGAGCCAAACTTGAAATTGGGAAAATTTGTGGCAACTCATCAAATTCATCATAGTTAGCAGCCAATTTTTCCTTAAACTCTTTCAAGTTTTCCTCAGCCCCAGGCATGTCCATCTTATTAGCCACAATAATTTGTGGACGTTCCATCAAGCGAAGGTTGTAAGTTTCCAACTCTTTGTTAATTTGAAGATAATCCTCGTAAGGATCACGCCCTTCACTCGCTGACATATCAATCACATGAAGGATAACACGTGTACGCTCAATGTGGCGAAGGAACTGTGTTCCCAAACCAACACCCTGGCTAGCCCCCTCAATCAATCCTGGAAGGTCAGCCATGGCAAAGCTCTCACCTGACTTCGTACGAACCATCCCCAAGTTAGGAACGATAGTCGTAAAGTGATAGGCACCAATCTTTGGTTTTGCTGCGGTTACCACACTGAGGATTGTTGATTTACCAACAGATGGGAAACCAACCAAACCAACATCAGCCAAAATCTTCAATTCCAATTGAAGTTCACGTTCTTCACCTGGTTCACCATTTTCAGCGATTTCGGGAGCAGGGTTACGAGGTGTCGCAAAACGAATATTTCCACGTCCACCACGTCCACCGTGAGCAACGACAAACTCTTGGCCATCCTCAACCATATCAGTAATAACCTTGCCTGTCTCAGCATCACGCACCGTTGTACCAGGTGGGATGCTAACGATGAGGTCTTCAGCGCCTCGACCGTGCATTCCCTTGGTCATCCCTTTTTCGCCATTCTTAGCCTTGAATTTACGATTATAACGAAAATCCATAAGGGTACGCAAACCTTCGTCAACCTTGAAAATGACTGAGCCACCCTTACCACCGTCACCGCCCCAAGGACCGCCATTGGGTACATATTTCTCACGACGGAAGGCAACCATCCCGTCACCACCACGACCAGCTTTGACACTAATCTTGGCTGTATCTAAAAACATACTCATCTCTATTTCTCTCTTTCTGATTTGTATGCCATGTACAAATTCAATCACAAACGAAAGAATTTCCGACATACACAAAAAAACGCTTGATAGCGTCTTAAAGGACAGCTGCGACTGCTTGGAAAATCAATGCCCCAACTGTTACTAATAGCATAATCAAAACGACCAATACTGTTAGACGTTCAAAAAATGATTTCTTACGTGGTCCGTTATCTCCAAATGCCACTTGAATATACCTCGTTTTTTCTTCTATTATTTCACAATAATAGTAACAAAAATCTGCCCATTTCGCAACTCTTAACTAGCTCAAGCCAAAGGAATTCCAAAAACTGCTAAAGCTTCCAACTCCTCCTCGGTCAAACGCCGCCAAGCACCAAGTTCTAAATCATTAGGCAGGTATAAAGGTCCCATACTTAGGCGTTGTAACTCTGTCACTTCCTTACCACAAGCAGCTACCATACGCTTAACCTGATGGAATTTCCCTTCAGCAATGGTAATCTGAACCAGGCTAGTCCCAGTAGCCCTATCTACTGATAGAATCTCTAGTTTAGCCGGTTGGCAAGTATGGTCTTTGAGTTCAATCCCTTTTTCAAAAGCCAGGATATCCTCCTGATTCATGATACCATCCACCTTAGCCTGATAAATCTTATCAACATGTTTCTTGGGAGATAACATTGCATGAGCTAAATCGCCATTATTGGTCAAAAGCAGGAGACCGTGAGTATCAATATCCAAACGTCCAACAGGAAAGACCTGCTTATGTCTAGCTGTATCATCCAGTAAATCAAGCACTGTCTTGTGACGAGCATCCTCCGTCGCTGAAATGACACCCTGAGGCTTATTTAAAAGATAGTAAACAAAGGTCTCGTGTGTTAATGCTTGACCTTGAAAAGCAATCTGGTCTTGATTCTCATCAATCTGAGTCTTAGGTGATGTCTCCACCTGACCATTTACGGTCACTTGCTTCTTTTTGAGAAAGGTCTTGACTTGACTGCGACTACCAACACCACAATCAACCAAAAACTTATCCAGACGCATCTATACTTCCTCCTTTATTGGAATCCAAACTTCCATCTCATAATCTTCAGCCTGACGATTCCCTGGTGGATAAACCTCTACAGTTGGCTGATTAATCATTTCAAAATGTTTCTTAGCATAATGAAAACTCTCCCAAACAGCTGCTGTTGCAGGCCCACTAAGTTTAAAAACCGCATAAGTAGCTGGTGCAAGAGCAATCATTTCCATACTATCATCCTCACCAGCCAAGGCCGTTACATAAGTCTTGCGACTGCCATCATTGATCCGAATACCATAGGTAGGAACAGCCAAATCATCTTGTTCTGCCAAAAAGGGTACCCAAAGAAAGTCTGTTGGCTTACCTAGTTCCTCGCCCTCAAAAACCATCCCTGAAAAACTCAAAAATCCCTTTCGAACAACCTTCACATCATAACGAACGGTTACTAAATCTAGCTTTTGAATCACCTTTTTCAGTTTTGTCAGTTCAACTGGAACCTCATCTGCTAGGACATAGGAAATCCTTTCTACAAATGCTTCTTTTTCAGCATTACCAAAACCTATAGGAACCAAGGCCCAATCTTCTGCTGTAACACTTAGGTCTTCACAAAGGTAGGTAAAGTGCTTTCCTCCTTCGTTAAAAGACACATCAGCTAAACGAAAAAGGGGCTCAGGCAAATCGACAACCACCATCTCAAGCCCCTTTGCTTGAAACAAGAGCTCTTGATCCCTTAAACGTACTTTCATAGCCAAGCTATCACTATCAATAGAAAAGCTGTTATCCAAGTCCATTACAGACTGAAAGAAGGCCTGGTGTAACCCTGAAAAAGTCCAGACAGCATGCCAACGACACATCATCTCGTAATCATCAATGGTCACAAGAAGAGAGAGCTCCTGCTGGTCTGACGCATAAGAATAGGCTTGAACTTTCAATCGGTCTGGTGTCAGGTAGTCATTAACAAAGACCGCAAAGTCATCCATGGTTTGAAAATCTGACATAAACGCTCCTTTTCTATTCCTCGACCGAGCCTGTCACATACATGGTAAACGTAGCCCTTGTAAGAATTTTCTCTTCCTGATTAGTAATGACAACCTCCACCACCTTGGTCGTCTTGCCATTATGAACGCACAATCCCTCAATCTTGAGTTGGTCAGACAAATGCCCTGCCTTGAGAAAATTGATATTAGACTGAAGCGTCACTGCATAGTCACCTGTTGAAATAGCCACCAGCCCTGCAACCTGATCACAAAGCGTAAACAAATATCCCCCGTGGGCATTACCAAAGTAATTTAGGGACTTCTCAACCACCTTAGTTGTCACGACGACATGTCCAGCTTCAAATACTTCTTCTTGAAAATTTTCAAACACACGGATTTCATGTAGTTTGTCTTGCATAGCAAGCCCTCCTATTGCTGCTCATTCCACCCCCAGTGAAATGACACGTCTTTATCTATTAGTATAACACGAAGTTCATAAAGGATAATAAGCTTATTTGGCTAAGCTAATATCAACCTGAATATCTTCACGAAAAAGCTTCTTCACTCGACAATAATCATACACAAAAGCTAGGAGTTCTTGCTCATTTTCCAAAATCAGACCCTCAGGTAACTGAATCTCAAGTGTGAAATGTCCTTCTTCATAGCTGGAATCAACCTGAATGGCAAGCTCCTCAATCCCCTGATACTTGGCAAAATAGCTTTGTAGACACATGGTCACGCAGGAAGCCAAGGCAATATTGACCAAGCTCATCGGTGTTTCCCCATCTTCTGTGTAGCCAAAAAGTTCCACCGGTGCTCCATATCCCTCTGAAAGCGAATGGAATCGTTTATCACCTTTAACTGTCGTTTGATACATGATGTCACCTCATTCTGTTTTCTATTATTATAACAAAGAGAGGCCTTACAACCTGACTGAACGATTTGAAATATCTATCAAACCTCCTAGAAGCGTAAGGGAATCTACCTCTTATTTTCCAATAGATTAGCCTGTAACAACACTGATATTACCAAGGGATTACAGTTGCGTAAAAACGACTGGAAGCGCTTTTAAATCTTTCCTTTTTCATTTAAAATAAATTTACTAAGAAAAAAGGGAGACTATTATGAAAATGTTTTCTAAATTAACTTTAGCCTCTGTCTCAGTTCTTGCCTTGTTGACCTTAGCAGCATGTGGCAA
>OLQX01001107.1_pt1 | contig 26214 bp, 23 predicted proteins | sample 1672581 | NCBI WGS metagenome assembly OLQX01 (sample SAMEA3136701, study PRJEB25190) | human gut metagenome | reverse complement strand
TAGGTATATTGGTCTTTTGATATTTCAATATGGATTTAATGAATTGCTTATGCCCTATCTTATACAATATTTGTTGAACCTTTTAGAGCGATGAATTGAATCAAAAAAAGAGGGCTTAACCCTCTTTTTAGGGTTGAATTTTGTACGGTTTGGGACGATTTGGGACGATTTGGGACGATTTTGTACGATTGATATGATATAGTGGTATACAGGAGAGCTCGCGAGGGTTCTCCTGTTTCATTTTATTCCTCCTGGGGCGGCTGCCGATTTCGGCGGCTGCCTTCCCTGCATAAAGAGGGGGGAGGGGCTGCATAAAATGCGCCAAGGCGGCATTTCAGGGGGGGTTATTTAACTCTTTGGGGAAGTGTTAAGGAGCGGCGGCGAAAAACGGGTTTCTTCCTAATAAGGGGGAGAAAAAGAAATATTTAACACAATCTTATGTTATGTTAAATAAAAAAAGAGCGAGGAAAGCGGCGAAAAGCATTGAGATTTCGGGCTTTCTTGGCTCTTTTGCATTTATGCGGCATTATGCGCGCGGAAATTTATGCAAAAATTTTTCGGCACCGAAAACATGAAAAGTGCCGAAAAAAGGGGGGTGAAAAGGTGGCGAGCAAGAACGAAGAAAAGATTTATGAAAACATGAAAAGCCTTGAAGAATGGGCGTTTGCGGGGCTTTCACAAAAAGAAATGGCGGAAATGCTGGGGATGGCATATTCAACATTTCGGGAGCTGCGGAAGAAAATTCCGGCACTTTCGGCACTCTTGAAAAAAAGTGCCGATTTTTTAAAAGCGGAGCAGAAAAAGGAAGTTGAGAAGGTGGAGGTTTCGCTTTTGAACCGATGCCTGGGCTACAACGCGGACATCAAGAAGCACATGAAGGTGAAGAAGCCGATGCAGGGGGCAGACGGCAAGGTTTTGACGGACGCGAACGGGAAGGTCATCACGGAGGAGGTGCTGGAGGAAGTGACGGAGCAGCAGCACGTTCCTGCGGACGTAGGGGCAATCAAATTTTACCTTCTGAACAAGGCAAAGGACAAATGGAAGGAGAACCCCGACAGGCTGGAACTGGAGAAGAAACGCGTTGCGAACGACACGAAGCGGACGAAGCTGGCGGAGCAGGCGGCGAGCGGCGGCGGCGTGAGCGGAAAGACGATAGAGGAAATCTTAGAGGAAGCGGAAAGCGGTGGAGCAGATGCCGAGGTATGACGTTTTACGAGATGCGAAGAAATACATTGAAGCCTTTCTTTGCATCAAGACAAAGGAAAGCGAGATTGTGCCCTTCCGGCTGAACTCTGCGCAGAAGCGATTATATGAGTGCATCAAGGAGCAGCAGGCGGCCGGCAAGCCGAACCGCATTATTATACTGAAAAGTAGGCAGATGGGGTTTTCCACGCTGACGGAGGCGTTGATTTATTACAAAACGGCGACCAGAAGCAACGTGAACAGCTTTATCATCACGCACAAGGACGATGCGACAACGAACCTTTTCAACATGAGCAAGCTATTTCAGGAGAGAAACCCGGCGAGACCGCTTTTAAAGAACAGCAACGCGAAGGAGCTGACCTTTGAGAACCCCACGAAGAACCGGAGGGAGAAGGAACGGCTGCCGGGGCTGAAAAGCAAGATCAAATGCGCAACGGCAGGGGGGAAGGGTGTTGGGCGAAGCGACACCTTAACGAACGTACACGCTTCGGAGCTTGCCTTCTGGCCGGGGGAGATTGCGGAGACCTACACTGGGCTAATGCAGGCGGTGCCGGCGACAAAGGACAGCATGGTAATCATAGAAAGCACAGCGAAGGGGTTCAACTTCTTCAAGGAGATGTGGGACGATGCGGTAGCAGGGCGAAATGACTATGTACCCTTTTTTGCGGCATGGTTTGAGATGGACGAATACCGCAGGGACTACCACGGGGAGGAGCTGACCGAGGAAGAAGAAGCGCTTAAGGCTGCCTTTGGCTTGGACAACGAGCAAATCATGTGGCGGCGGTGGTGCATCCGCAACAACTGCAACAATGACATGGATTTATTCCATCAGGAATACCCTTCGACACCGGAGGAGGCATTTATTGCAACGGGGGCAGGGGTATTTGACAACAAGGCAATCATCATACGGCTGCGGACGATGGAGGAGACACCCAGAAGGGGACGCTTCACCTATACAGAGGCACAGGAGCGGCTTGACCGTATTCTTTTGCAGGAGCGGAAATTTACAGAGGACGAAAAGGGGGAGATTCTTCTTTTCCGAGAGCCGGAGCAGGGCAGACCCTACACGCTGGGCGGAGACACGGCAGGAGAGGGGAGCGATTTCTTCACGGTGCAGGTGATTGACAACATTACAGGGGAGCAGATGGCGCGGCTGAAATGGCAAAGCTGTGATGAGGACACTTATGCGAAGCAGGTCTACTGCCTTGGCAGATACTACAATGACGCACTGGCGGCGGTGGAGACGAACTTTTCCACGCATCCACAGAAGGTATTGGAATACTTACACTACCCGAAGCTTTATGTGAGGGAGATCTACGACAACTACGAGGGCAGGCTCAGAAAAAGCTTTGGCTTTCAGACGAACGGACTGACGCGCCCTGTACTGGTGGCAACGATGCAGGAATTCATGCGGAGCAACCTACACCTAGTACATGACAGGGACACTTTGCAGGAAATGCTTTCCTTTATTCGCAACGAAAAGGGGAGAGCGGAGGCGGAGCAGGGCGAGCATGACGACCTTGTGATGGCTTACGGGATTGCACTGATGGCGAGGGCGAGCGGACAGCAGCGGATGGACATGCCGGAGGAAAAGAAGGAGAAGAAAGCGAAATGGACGGCGGACATGTGGGAGGACTACCACAACGCCGACAGGAAAGGAAAGGCTTATCTGAGAGAAAAGTGGGGTGATGGCGGTTGAGATATGTGATGCCCATTGAGGATAGAAGGATGGTGGGCGTGATTGGGGATTATCTGAGAGAGCGGAACGAACGGGACTATGTGCTTTTCATGACAGGGGTTTACCTTGGGCGGAGAATCAGCGACATTTTGCAATACAGGGTGCGCGACCTGCGAGGAAAAGACCGCATTGCCATTGCGGAGCAGAAAACAGGGGAGACAATTCTCCTGCCCATCAATCCGCACCTACAGAAAATATACAGGGATTTCTTCAAGGGAAAGAAGGACTACGAATACGCCTTTCGCAACAGCAGGAGCAAGCAGAACACGCCGATTTCCAGAATACGGGTATGGCAGATATTGAACGAGGCGGCGGACGCGGTTGGATACAAGGAAAGCCTAAGCTGCCACACGCTGCGGAAAACCTTCGCTTACTGGCTATACATGGACACAGGCGGAGATATTGTGATGGTGCAGGAGGTGCTGGGGCACGCTGACCCGAGCATAACGAGAAGATACATCGGGATTGACCAGCAGAAGAAAGAGAAGGCAATCAACGGATTACATTTTTAATTTTTGAGTTAGTTTTTGAATTGGGAAAGGAGGGAACAGCTTGGACAGGAAGAAGAACGGGCAGGGAAAGCTGCCGATGTGGCAGGAGCGACTACGCAGAAACAGTGCTGCCATGCGAGAAGAATTTGAGCGGATGGACAAGAGAACTGCCCTTTACAACGGGACGCGCGAGATTGAGAAAACACCGGACGCAAAGAGCAGCAAGGCGGCAGCACTTGCTACGGGGGTAAGAAACATTGTGGCGGAGCTGATGGAGGCACAGGTTGACAGCAGCTTTCCCATGCCGAAGGTGACGGCAAGAAGGCAGGAGCATGAGGAGCTGGCGAAAACACTGGAGGATTTCCTGCGGAATGAGACAGACCGCCTGCCTTTTGAGATGCTGAACGACATGGACGAGCGCATTACGCCCATTCAGGGGGGAGATATCTTCCTTGTGGAATGGGACAGCGACAGACACACCCACGAGACGAGAGGGGAGCTTTGCGTGAGCCTGCTGCACCCGAGGCAGGTGATTTTCCAAGACGGGGTGAACGAAATCAACGACATGGACTTTATCATTGTGCAGATGGGAATGTCGAAGAAGCATGTAAAGGAGAAATACGGCGTAAGCGTGGCGGACGAGACGGAGAGCGACCCCCAGAGCAGAGGCGGCAGAAGCACGGCGGAGGACGTTGTGACGGTGAATTTCGGATATTTCCGCAATGACAAGGGCGGCATTGGGCGTTACACATGGGTGAATGACATGGAGCTGGAGGACTTGGAGGACTACCAGGCGCGGAAGATGAAACGCTGCACGAAATGCGGGGCGGACATGACAGGCTTGGACAGATGCCGACACTGCGGCAGCACGCAGGCGGAGGACTACGACAGCAACGAAATGGAGCTTTACGAGGACATTGAGACGCGGAACGGCGTGATTCCCATGATGACGGAAACTGAGGAATATCCGGAGGGAGTAAGCGAAAGCGGCTTGATGATGGACGAATTCGGGAACGCCTACGAGGCAGAGCCGATGACGGTTGCGGTGCCGACGAGGATTCCGAGATACAAGCCCGACATTTACCCGATTGTGGTGCGAAAGAACGTGAGCAGCTGGGGGAAGGCACTGGGCGACAGCGACATTGACAAGATTATGGACCAGCAAAACATGATTAAGAAATGCGACAGCAGGATTCAGGAGAAGCTGGACAAGGGCGGCAGTATTTTCACCAGAAGCGAAAAGACAGAGGTTTCCAAGACGGACGAGCAGCTGAGAGAGGTTATTTTTCAGGGGGCGGACGAGGCAAACCTTTTCGGGGTGCATAATTTACAGGTGGACACAAGCCAAGACCAAGCCATTGCAGAAGCGAATTATGAGCAGGCGCGGCGCATTTTGGGGATTACGGACAGCTTTCAGGGCAGACCCGACCGCACGGCAACGAGCGGCACGGCAAAGCAGATTGCGGTGGCGCAGAGTGCAGGGAGACTGGAGAGCAAGCGCATTATGAAAAATGCGATGTATGCGGATCTGTATGCTGTGATGTTTCGCTTTCTTTTGGCTTACAGCGACGAGCCGCGGAGCGTGCGCCACAACAACATTGACGGCAGCACGACCTACAGCGAATTCAACAAATATGACTATCTGGCGCAGGATGCGGCAGGGGAATGGTACTGGCTGGATGATTTCCTTTTCAGCGTAGACAACACCTCAAGCCTTGCAGGGAACAGAGAATCCATGTGGCAGGAGATCCGCATGAATTTGCAGACGGGGGCATTTGGCGACCCGAACGACCCTGAGACGCTGATTCTATTCTGGGAGATGATGGCAGGGCAGCACTACCCTGGCGCGGCAGAGATTCGGGAGAGACTGGAGAAAAAGAGACAGGAGCAGCTGGCACAGATGCAGATGCAGCAGATGCAGCAGACGCTTCCACCGGAGGCACAAACACAGATGCCGCAGGGGGCAGAGTCTATGGGCGTGCCGGACATGGCGGTGGAGGATGCAAGCGGAAATATCATGGATATGATGGGAGGTTTGGCAGGTGGAATGTAAGAAATGCGGCATTGAGCTGATGATTATGGACAGAGGGCCGTTATCGTTTGAAAACGATGACAGGGCAGATGTGCCGACAAGGGCATATTACAATTACAAATTCGGATGCAGAAACCCTGAGTGCGAGGAATACCGAAGGGTTCAGCACGAGGAGAAGGTTTATATTGATTAAGAAGCATGGTAGCGGAATCTCCTCTTGCTTATGACGAGCGAACGACTGACCGGCAGGTTGGGTGAGGCGACGAATGAGGGCAACGTGTTAGTGGTTTCCGAAATGAAATGAGGAAAACCAACCGACCCAAACGGGAGGTTTTTATATTACCGCCCTGCGCAGCGGTTGCATGGCATAAATGTGTAGATTGGACTGGGTGGATGAAAAAGCGAGGAATGACGGAAGGGGGTGGAAGGGATGAGAAAGCATGGAAACGGGCTGGAAGTTGGTAGAGCCGGCACGATGGAAGTGAAAGCAACAAAGGGGGCTGAAAGCACAAAGGCACCCAAGAAGCAGACAGGCGGCGACCTGAGAAGCGGGAAATCGAAATAAGGATTTTGACTTGTGAGACAGGGGGCGAGGCAGACAGTTTTTGGGCTATCTGCCCTTCCCTGCGCAAAGGAGGAAAGCAGAATGGCAGGATATGACGAGGATTTCTGGGGCGAGGACTTCTTTGAGGAAGAGGAAGGCGCGACAGAAGGAGAAGAAACGGAAGTAGAGACAGAGGAAACAGCGGAAGATTCTGCGGCTGAGGACGGTGGCGCAGAGGATGAGGGTATCGGCACTGAGACTGATGGGGGTGATCCAGTATCTACAGCAGAGGAAGGGCAGGAATTCAGCCCCGACCTTTTGGCACGCATTGAGGCGGAGACACAGAAAAGGGTTGACGCACGCATTGCGAGGGAATTTGAGGGAATTACAAACCCCTACACAAACCAGCCCATCCGCACAGAGGCAGACCTGACTGCTTACCGCAGTGCATTTGCGGCAGAGGAGCAGAGACAGCAGCTGGAGGAAATGGGCGTTTCCAAGGAGGTTTTGGACAGCTACATTCAGAACCACCCTGCCATGCAGCAGGCACAGCAGGTGATCCACCAGCAGGAGCAGCAGGCGGCGAACGACTTTATGGCGAAGGAATTTGAAGCGATGAAGAAGGAATTTCCGGACTGCGGACTGGAAAGCCCACAGCAGCTGAATGAGACAGAGGCAGGCAGACGCGCCTTGCAGATGTGGGCAAACGCCCCCGGCATTACGCTTGCGGATGCCTACGCGGCAACGCACAGAAGGGAGCTCAGCAAAAAGCAGAGTGCAGCAGCAAAGCAGGCTGCCATGAACGAAATGAACAGCAAGGGACACCTGCGCCAGACGAAGGGGAGCAATGCAAAGGGAGATGTGCCGGCAGAGATTGAGGCAGAGTATAAAAAATATTTCCCCAATGCAACGCATGAGAAGATTGCGGAAATGTACAGAAAGAATTGTGAAAGCACGGAATGAAAAGGAGTTGAGAGAACATGTTTAAAGTAAAAGACAGACAGAACAGCTGTGTAGAGCCTTTTGAATTTCTGCCTGCAAAGGACAGCGAGGTTTACACACTGGGAGAGGCACTGACCTACACAGACAAGGTGACAAAATGCGGCGCGACCGCAAAGCCCACACACATTTGCATGGGGCCTGCGGATGCGGGCGTGGTTCCCGTGATGCCTGTGCTGGCAACGACAAGATTTGAAGTGCCCTATGACGCAAAGCCCACGGCAGGGACTGCGGTGACACTGGGCGCGGCAGGGCTGAGCGTGACAGCGACCACGACAAGCGGTGTTTTCACTGTGACGGATGTGGACGAAGCGGCGGGCGTGTGCTGCGGCTTTTTCAAGTAATCAATTTAACATAACGGGATGCAGTCAGAGGATGACTGCTTTTTTATTGCAAAAAAAGGAGTGAAATACATGAGCGGAATTATCTTTTCTCAGGCGAGCGGCCTGAATGACAGCGTTTTTGGCAAGAGTCAGGAGCCTATCAAAAGCATGATTACGGCAGGCGTGGAAAGCTTTGAGGAAACCAGCCTGCTGGGCAAGATTTTCTACATGGACAAAACGAAGAATTTTGCGGAGAAATACGCAACGATGACAAGTCTGGGGAACTTCCAGGATGTTGGCGAGAACGGCGCGACACCACAGGACAGCTTTCAGGAGGGCTTCTGCAAGGTAATTGAACCCAGCACATGGAAGCTGGGCTTTTCCATCACAGCGGAAATGATGGAGGACAACAAAATCGGCGATATCAGCAATGCGGCGAAGCGCTTTACCACAAGCTATGGCAGAACGAGAGAGCAGTTTGGGGCGGCACTGCTTTCCAACGGACACAACGCCAAAATGAAATGGAACAAAAAGGAATACAGCATTACCTGTGCGGACGGAAAGCCCTTCTTCTTCAAGGAGCACCCCAGCAAGGTAGACGGCGTTTCGCTGAAGCAGAGCAACCTGTTTAAAGGAGCGTTCAGCGTGCTGACGCTGGATGCGGTGCAGGAGGCAATGCAGGACTTCAAGGACGACAAGGGCAACCTCTTGAATGTGAAGCCCGACACCATCATCATCCCCAACAGCGGCCCTCTGAAAAGAGAGGTTCTGGCGGCGGTCGGCAGTGAGCTTGACCCCAGAAACAACAACAACGCTTGGAACTTCCAGTGCGGTCTGTGGAACGTACTGGTATGGGCGGAGCTGCCTAAGACCATCGGCGGCAAGCCTTACTTCATTCTGATGGACAGTGATTACATGCAGCAGTACGAATGCATGCCTTGGCTGGACAGAATCAAGCTGAAGGTGGACAGCTACATTGACCACAACACACACGCAAACGTTTTCAGCGGCAGAAGCAGATTTGCGGCAGGCTTCAACAACTGGAGAGGTGCGGCGTTGTGTGGCGAAGGTTTAACCGGAGGCACAGACCTGACAACACTGGTGTGAGCTGACGAAGGAGGCACGGGCGAATGAGCATTACTTGGAAGGAATTACAGGAAACGTGCCTGCGGAAGATGGACAGCTTGGACGGGGCAGCGCTGGCGAAGGACAGCAACAATGCGGCATACCTTTACGGTATGCCCGCCGCCGCCAATGAAGCATTGATGCTTTTGGCTACCAACGGGAGATACTGGAAGAAGCTGCTGACAATTACACAGAAAGAGGGAGAAACCGCCGCAAAAGGAGAGCCTTTGGGCGGTTTTCTTGCCTACGACCTGCGGCAGCTGGCGGAGGGCTTTTACTGCATTGACAAAATCAAGCGGGCAAGCGGCACGGACTACGGCACCTATTCCGGCTACATGATGGAGGGTGACCATGTGCTGCTTTTGCCGGCAGAGGATGAAGGGACGTTCCGCGTATGGTACAACGCATACCCCACGCGGATTACGGCGGAGACAGCGGCAGACTTCCCCATTGACCTGCACGAGGAGGCAGCGCATTATGTGGCGCACTACATGGCAGGGCAGCTATACAAGCATGACGACATCAGCATTGCACAGATTTACATGAACGAATTCTTTGAATGGATGGAGCGGCTTGCGGAAAGCGGACGAAAGGCAGACGGCAGGAACGCCGGCAGCGGCGGCTGGACGAGTGTAAAAAATTACTATTAGGGAGGGGGCATAGGATATGGGGAGATTCAGTGTGCCTTCCTCTCCTGCCAGAAATGTGGTGAAGATTGAGACCTTCAAGGGGGTTGACCTGAACAGCAGCCCCAGCAACGTGGAGATTACCCGAAGCCCCAACGCGCCGAACATGATGCGAGATGTGCCGGGGAAGGTGCGCAAGCGGCAGGGCTATGAACGGATTGCACAATTTTCCGGCAAGCGCATCAACGGGGTTCACATTCTCAGGAGCGCAGAGAAAAACGAGGAGAAGGTTTTGATTCATGCAGGAGACAGCCTTTATCTGGAGGGGAAGGCGATTTACACAGGGATGGCGGACGAGAGAAGCGTGGGGCGGCAGTTCTACGGAAAGCTATTCATTTTTGACGGGAAGAAGGCACTTTGCTACGGCGAATTTGAAACAGAGGAAACAGCCACAGCCGAGACGGAGACGGACAAGGCGGAAAAGCCGAAGGCGTTCATGGTGAAGCCCTTAGAGGATGCGGCATACATCCCCACGGTGATTATCAGCCGAAAGCCGACAGGCGGCGGCACAACCTTAGAGCCACTAAACCTCATCGGGAGAAAATGGAAGGAAAGCTTTCTTTCTGACGGGACGGCGAAGGTTTACCAGCTGACGGCGAAGGATTTGGATGCAGACAAGGTTGCGGTGCGCATCATGACGAAGGAAGGCGAATGGACGGACAAGAAGGAAGGCACAGATTTCACGGTTGACCGAAAGAATGGAACTGTGACCTTTACCACCGCCCCGGGGGCAAGCCCTGTGACCGGATATGACAACGTGGAGATTACGGCGGCAAAGACGAGAAAGGGATATGCGGACAAAATCAACAAATGCAAAATTATTTCGCTTTTCGGCGTGAACGGGGCAATGGACAGGATGTTTCTTTCCGGCAACCCGGACTTTCCGAACCGAGACTGGTACTGCAAGATGGCGGACGGGTTTTTCTGGGGTGACCTCTGGTACAGCACGCTGGGGCAGGACGGCAGCGCGATTGTTGGCTACAGCATTATCAACGACCGCTTGGCCGCACACAAGAGTGATGCAGAGGAGGGGCGAAACGTCATTCTTAGAAAAGGGGAGATGGGCGAGAAGGACGCGACCTTTCCCATCATCGGGACGCTGACAGGCAGAGGGGCTTTAGGCAGCCACACCTTCGGATACCTTGGGAGCGAGCCTTTATTCCTGACGGACATCGGCATTATGGCAATTACGGCGGCGGACTTGACGGGGGAGAAATACAGTCAATCGAGAAGCTACTACATTGACAATGCGCTGACGGCGGAAAAGGGACTTGCGGATGCGTACGCATACATCTGGCGTGATTTTTACCTCATCAGCACCGGAGGGGGCAGGGTTTACCTTCTGGACGGCTTACAGAAAAGCTACGAGAGGGACAACCCCTACAGCAGCTTTCAATACGAATGCTACGTTTGGGAGAACGTGCCGGCAAGGGTTTTCTGGGAGGATGCCGAGGGGCGGCTTTGCTTTGGGGATGCAGCGGGAAACCTCTTCCGATTTTTTGACGATGTGACGAACCAGAAAAGCTACAACGACAACGGCAGGGCGATTTCAGCCAGATGGGACACGGCGGAGCTTTCCGGAAAGCTTTTCTACAAGAACAAAAACTTCCGCCGGCTTGACTTTGTGCTTGCGCCTGCGATTGCAACGGGGGCGAAGGTTTTTGCACAGGTGAAGGGGGTCTGGAGTGAGATTTTCGACAGCGGCGCGCGGGCGATGTACTTCGATTTCACGCACATCAACTGGGAGAGAATCAACTTTTCGACAGACGACACGCCCAGAACGATTGGCGGCAAGATAAAAATCAAGAAGGTGGACAAGGTTGCATTCAGTTTGCGCAACGAGCAGCTGAACGAGCCATTCGGGATTTACTCCCTTGCAATGGAATACACAGAGAATGGTAACTACAAGGGGTAGGCGGCTGAGCCGCTAACTTGAAATCAGGATTTCAAGTTGTTAAGACAGAGGAATGAACAGATCAGTTCCGGCGCAGGCTTGAAACTGCCTGTTCTCCTCGACGGAAATCAATTCCGTCTGCGGATGAAATGCGGGGACACCCCTGCACCCCGCAGACGACAAAAGGGGGTGTTTTATTTGGCAGTGGAAGAAAAAAGAGAGGATGCGGCAGCATACGTCATTTTGGACAGTGCGCTGAACGGGAAGGGCGTTTCCGCCCAGACAAACCCCATGGAGAAGCCGGAGGACGAGGCGAAGGCGGTGTTTGACGAGCTTTCCAAGGATATCATCATTCCTGCCTTCAACCGCTTTGTGCTTTTCATGGCGGCGCAGCTGGGGATGATTGACATGACGAAGGACGCGGACAAGCCGATTTCCGCCGCGATGCAGACCGCCCTTGACAAAAAGCAGGACAGGGAGAAGCGAACCGGGAGCGAGACGCTTTACAAGGTGCTGACGGACAACAACTTTACGGATGCGGCGGCAGAGCAGCTTGCGGCAGCCTTTGCGGCACTGCACGAGCATGCGAACAAGACACTTTTGGACGGGCTGACACAGGCGGACATTGACAACTGGAACGGGGCGAACGTGCTGACGAAGGACAACAAGGAGCCTTACGAGCCGAGGGGCGAATATCAGCCGGCTACGGTGCGATTTGTTCTGGACAGGGTGGTTGCGATTGGGGCGGCAGACATGCAGGCGCGGATCTACGACCCACAGAACAGGCAGGCGGACATCTTCGGGGAGATGGACAAGACAGCGGCGGCCCTGCGAAAGGAAATGGCAAAGGCCTCGGCGGATGCAAGATACATCATTGACGATGTGACCGGGGAGAAATACCGGCTTGGGGTTTCGGGCGGCGGCTTATATTACAGGAAGGAGGAGAAGGCATGAGCAATCCGATTTTTATTGCAAGGCAGGACACGCTGGAGAATGACATTCTGCCGGCACACTGGCTTTCGCAATACAAGCTTTTCGGGGAGGAAAGCTACACCTTTCAGGACAAGGAGATTTGGAAGAAGCTCTGCATGAGCAGTGCTGCGGCAAATGACAGGGACATGCACGCAGAGGCATTAGAGGAAATGCTGACGACATTTTCTGCGGAGCATACAGGGAAATGGATGCTTTTAATCTACGGACTGGATGCGGCGGCATTGGAGGGGCTGGCAAGCATGGCGGCGATTGCGGCAAACGGCACAGCCATGGCGGCGGTGGCAGGAAATGCGCTTTTGATGCACGCCATTGCGAACAGCGAAACAGCCATGCAGGCAATCAGCAGAAGCCAGACGGCAATGCAGAGGATTGCAAACAGCGCCACGGCGATGGATGCCATCAGCGGAAACAAAATTGCGAGAGACGCAGTGCAGGCTTCGCCCTACTACGATGCAAAAATCAAGGAGAACGATATGGCGATTGCCAAGCTGGTGGTTGGCTTTGCGAACCTCGAATCTGCACGCTATTCCGGCTGCGCCGGAATGGCGGCAGATTCGACCGCTATGACAGCCATCGCTGCGAGCAGCGCCGCTATGACAGCCATCGCTGCGAGCAGCGCCGCTATGACAGCCATCGCTGTCAGTGCTGTTGCAATGAATGCGATCGGGGGAAATTCGATTGCCAGAGATGCAATTTCCGCATCGTCCTATTACGATGCCAATATCAAAGAGAACGATATGGCGATTGCCAAGCTGGTGGTTGGCTTTGCAAACCTCGAATCTGCACGCTATTCCGGCTGCGCCGGAATGGCGGCAGATTCGACAGCCATGACCGCCGTTGCTGCGAGCAGCACAGCCATGACCGCCGTTGCTGCGAGCAGCACAGCCATGACCGCCGTTGCTGCCAGTGCAACTGCCATGGGAAAAATTGCGGCGGTGGATGCGGCATTGAGCAAGCTGGCGGCAAGCACTACGGCGATGGATGCGCTTTATGCAAGAAAGAAGCAGATGAAGGGCGGCAGTGCAAGCAAATCGGGGAAATTTATTATTCTTGAAATTTCTCAAAGCAATGCTTTCAACACATCCAAATACGGCTATGCGACATTATCGGACGGCAGTAAGCCTGACTGGAGCAGCTATTTAGCAAAATATGCGTTTTTCCAGAAATATCCGAAATATGCAACATACATGCTAAACGATACGGATTCTGACGATTACATCTATTACTTTGACATTGCAAGTCCTTGATAGGGGGTGAAGGAGCATGAAAGGATTTTTGAAGGAATTGCAGGAGGGCAATGCCGCAGGCGGCTTTGAGACAGTGCGCACGGGGGAGGTTGCCCTCACGCCGAACAAATGGCATACCATGGCGGTAATCAGCGGAATGGGAAAGCTGCTGCAGGCGGATTTGTTTGGGTGTATTCCATACAATTCTTCAGGTGCGAATATTGGCGAAGGTGCTTGGGATATGCGTATTCTGATAGACGGAGAGATATTTGCCGATGTGCGGATGGCTGTAGCCAGTACTAATTATGGCATGGTTGGACATCTGCTTGCAACGGACTTTACCTACCTTTTGCCGAGCTTGGAAGGGAGAAATACGATCTACCAGCGGGATCTTTTCGGAAATTTGCAGGTAGGAAACAGTTGGGTCAATATTCTGGCGGAAAAGATTACGGAAGGAAAGGGTTTCAGCAGTTCCGCAACCGACCGGAAGGATGGTTACATGAACGTGATTCCGTTTATCGGATACCTTCCTTTTCAACGCTCTTTGGAGATACAGATGGCTTTTCTTTTTACGAATCCATCGGAGACATTGCCGGAGGGACGGCAGTGCCTTGGGAGCGTGGACATTGCCTATCAATTAGACGAGAAATGAGGTGGAGCGGATGCAGAAGGAAGAAGCGCACGCAGGCAGCGTGGAGCGGCACTATAAAAACGGTGCTACGGTACGATTTTTAAAGGGCGAGCCGCCGAAGGAACAGGAGAAAGAGGAAGAGACGCTGACGGAGCAGGAGCAGGCAATTTTAGACACAGCAATCAATGTAGACTATTTGGTCTGCATGAAGGAATTAGAGATTTGAAAGGAGAGACTGCATTATGACATACGCAAGACTGAAAAAGCTGATTGAAAGAGGGGCTTACAACAAGGAAGACATGCTGAACAAGCTGGATGTATTCCTGATGGCGAACCGCATTACAGAGGAGCAGTATCAAGAGCTGATCGGCATGATGGGATGAAAGGAGACAGGCGCATGACAGGTGCATTTTGCAAGGTAAACATGATTGGCGGCGCGCTTTTGGCGGCGATGGCGGCGGCATTGGGGAAATACTGGTTTCTCTTTGCCGGCTTTCTGGCGTTCAACCTCATCGACTGGCTGACAGGCTGGGCAAAAAGCCGCATGAAGGGGGAAAGCTGCAGCAAGGTAGGCGCAATTGGCGCGATGAAGAAGATCTGGTACTGGGTGGTTATCGCAATCGCCTTTTACATCGGCTATTCCTTTGCGCAGATGGGCGAGACCATCGGCGTGGGGCTTGGCTTCATGCAATTTATCGGGTGGTTTGTGCTGGCGAACTATCTGGTAAACGAAATCAGGAGCATTTTGGAGAACATGGTGGAAATGGGCGTAAACGTGCCGCCTATGCTGATTAAGGGACTCAAGATTGCAGCGGAGCGGATTGACGCTGCGGCAAGCATCGGGGGCGAGGACGATGGCAAATGAGACGAAGGCATGCAGAGACATTGGCGCGCTTTTGCCTGCGGCACAGGCGGCATGCCGGGCATTTCTTGCGGCATGCGAAAGGGAAGGGCTTGACGTTCTGATTACGGAAACCTACCGCACACAGGAGCGGCAGGACTACCTTTACGCACAGGGCAGGACGAGAGCCGGCACGATTATCACATGGACGAGAAAAAGCCGCCACACCGGACGGCTGGCGTGGGACGTATGCAAGAACAGAAAAGGGCAGGAATACGCCGACGCGGCATTTTTCGACAGATGCGGAAGGATTGCGGAGCGGATGGGGATTACATGGGGCGGCAGATGGGACACGCCCGACCGTTCCCATTTTGAGGTGACAAACGACTGGAAGGAAAAGAGGGAGACAGAGATGGAAAAGCGTTACGAAACGCTTGCGGAGGTGCCGACATGGGCGAAGGAGCTGGTGCAGGAGATGGTTGCAAGGGGATGCTTTGCAGATCCGAACCGGCTGCACCTTTCCGAGGACATGCTACGGACAATGGCACTGACAGACAGGCTTTTAAAAGCAAGGGAGGGAAGGAAATGAACGAACCTTTAACATTACTGAAAAGTCCTAGAGACGAGCGGGACTGGCACTACGGCAAAATCGTATGCGCGGGGGGAGAACTGCCGGAGAGGGTGAGCCTGCGGCAGAGCTGCGGCCCGATTCGCAGACAGGGCAAGAGCGGCTTTTGCCACAGCTTTGCCGGGACTGCGCTGAAAAATTTGCAGGAGACACTGGACTGGGGCGAGCGGAGATACAACTTTTCCCCTCTGGGGCTTGCCAGAGCGGTGAAGGCGAGGGACGGCATTGCATACACAGAGGGCAGCACGCTTTTGGACGTTTGCAAGGCATTATGCAATGATGGGGTTTTTGACGAGGTATTTTACCCCTTCACAAGCTACGACCAGGAGAGCTTCAAGAAAACAGGCAAGCTGCACTTTCCCCCCTTGGCGGTGACGGATGAGGAGGCAAAGCGCATTGGTCGTTTTTACTGCAGAAACTACGCGAGGGTGGACACACTGGAGGAAGTGAAGCTCTCTCTCGCCAATCAGAATCCCGTGCTTTTAGGGATGACCTGTTCGGAGGAAATCTATTCGCCCACAGAGGGATGTATTGGACTTCCCTTAGGGACATTTCTGATCGGCGGACATGCGGTGCTGATTATCGGCTACGATGACACGAAGGAGCGGACGATTCACGGCAGACACTACAAGGGCTTTCTGGAATGCCAGAACAGCTGGGGCGAGGACTGGGGCGACAAGGGCTTCTTCTGGATTCCCTACGAATACATCACCTACCGGACAAAGGATTTCGGGATGGGGTTTGTGATGGACATGTACACCGCGATTGACCTTGCAAGGGAGAACCTGCAGGGGACGGCGGTGGAGCTTTTCATCGGGAAGGACAAGGCATTTGACGATGGGAAGGAGATTACCCTTGACCAGCCGCCCATTGTAGACGAGAAAACAGGGCGCACCTTGGTGCCACTGCGCTTTGTGGGCGAGAGCCTTGGATGCAGGGTGGAATGGCTGGCAAAGAGCCGCCGCATTATCATCCGCAGCAGAGCGCACGACATTGAGCTTTCCATCGGCAACCAGACGGCACTGGTGGACGGCGGCAAGCGGCTGATGGAGCAGGCACCCATCCTTGACGAGAGAACGGGGCGGACACTGGTGCCCCTGCGCTTTATTGCGCAGACGATGGGACATGCGGTGCTCTGGGACGGAAAGAGAAAGAAAATCACAATTCTTAAAAACTGAAATTAAGGAAAAGCGACAATGCAGGACTTGCAAAGTCGCTTTTTTCTTGCAAAAAAAATAAGGAGGTGAGATCTTGGCAGGCTATTATAACCCGAAAAAGGACTACGCGGCAGCCATCAAAAACGAAAAGAACCCTGCAAAGAAGGAGCAGCTAAAGGCAGAGAGACAAAACAAGATTGATGCCATGAACGCCGCAGGGACGAACAAAAAGGGCTACACCAACAGCATTTACGGCGGCTCTTATAGCTCTTCTGGAAAGGGAAACTCTTCCTCCGGCGGAGGCGGAAAGGGAACTGGCAGCGGCGGCTATTTTGACAAAAATCTGGACTACGCGGCAGCCATCCGGAACGAGAAAGACCCCGTGAAGCAGGCGAAGCTGATTGCGGAGCGACAGAACAAGCTGAATTGGATGAACGCGAGCGGAACGAACACGAAGGGCTACACAAACGACATTTACGGCGGGATGCCGCAGGCAAGCGCACCGCAGGGGCAATACCGCAGCACGGACGCGGCACTGAACAACACGAACAAGGCGGCAATACAGCCGACAGCGACCACGCAGACCCAGACAGCGACTGCGGCAGAGGCGGAAAACCCGACCGCGCCGACCTCCTTCGGGAGCACGGACGCGGCGCAGCGGGCAGCCCTACAGGCTTACATCACAAGACAATACGCCCACCAGAAGGCGGAGAGCGGCGAGGGAACCTACAACGGGGACGGGAGCATGAGCCTTCCCGACCAGACGCTTTTAAAAAGCTATCAGCAGAAATACAACGAGGCGAAGGCGGCAGGCGACCAAGGCGGCATGACAGCGGTGCACAGGGCGGCGGAGAAGCTGAGGGACAACTACAGATATTATCCCTTAGCGAACAGCAACGGCTACGGCTTAGGCGAGAACAACATCGGCTGGGTGCGCGATCTGGTGGTGCGCGGAGACGAGCTTGGGAACAAAATCGTAGACCAATACAACCGGGGGACGGTGACAACGACAACATACGATAAGGACGGCAATTTTGTGAACCGATACACCGGGGGGAACATTGCCGGACACGATGCACGGGTAGCAAAGGAGATGCAGAGAGTGAACGAAAGACTGGCAGGAAAGGAAAACAACACCTTCGCCTTCCGCCTTTCCGACCCGAATGATGTGAAGCTTTCCAATGCGGAGCTGCTGGCGAAATACGGCGGCGGCATTACGGAGGGGAACAACGGCATCGGGCTTTACACTGCGCCGAACGGAGTGGCTCTGAAAACAGCATCCGGCGGCGGAGACAGCGGCATGGCGGCAAGCGGCACACCGCTGACAGCGGCAGGCTACGGCGGACAGGCAGGCTACGGCACAGGAACGGACGCGGCGACAAATTCCATTTACGGGCAATTCGGCTACTTCGACCCGAACAAGGACTATGCGGCGGCGATAAAGAACGCAAGCAGCACGCAGGAGATGGTGCAGCTGGAGAAGGAGCGGCAGAACAAGCTGAACTGGATGAACGCGAACGGAACGAACAAGGGCTACACCAACCAGATTTACAGCAATTACAACAACCTTTTCGGGGAAAAGCAGGAGCTGCCCGAATACACAGGGATGACGAAGGACGAGCTTTTCGGCGGCTACAACGAGATGGCAGAAAGCCTTGCGGAGCAGAGGAAGGCACTGCTTTCCGCCGCACTGGCGCAGAACCGGACGGAGCAGGAGAAGGCAAACAGCAATTATGACGAGCTGGCAAGGCAGGCATACATCTTAAAGCGGCAGAATGAAAACGCATTGCCGCAGCAGCTTGCGGCACTGGGCATCAGCGGGGGCAGCAGCGAGAGCGCGAACCTTTCGCTTGCGGCGAACTACGAAAACAGCCTTGCCAGCAACGAGCAGGCAAGACAGCAGGCATTAAGAGACTATGCTTTGCAGGCATTGCAGGCGCGGACACAGGCAGACAGCGACATCAGCGGCTATTATGCGGACGCAAAGCAGCAGGCGATGAACGCATGGCAGAACGAGGCGGCGAACCGAAACAGCTGGAACCAATGGGCGGCAGGCTACGGGCAGCAGCTTAGGGAATACGGCGACAGCCTGAACAGCCAGACCCATCAGGAGATTCTGGCAAGCAAGCAATATGCGGACACACTGCGGCAGCAGCAGATTGACCTTGCGCTGCAGATGGGCGACTACAAGAAGCTGGCGGCAATGGGCTATGACGTTAGCTATTTGAAGCGGATGCAGGATGCGGAGCTGGAGCAGCTGGCACTGGACGCGATGCTGACGAGGGCGAACATCGCTAAGGTGAACAGCAGTGTGACACGAGGGAGCGGCGGCGGGACAAGAAGCAGTAAAAAAGGCAGCGGAAAAAGCAGCGGCGGAAACGGCGGAAACGGCGGTAGCAGTAGTAGCGGAACAGGGAAAGGGACAACGGATGTCAGTGCAGCAGGCTTGATGAAATTGCAGAACCTTGTGAATTACTACGGGACAAAGAGCAATCCGCTTGTAAACACTGCAATTCAAAATATGCTGAAAAACGGAACAATCAACGAGGCTACTTACAATGCTTTCCTGAAAACGATGAAATAACAGGCGGAGGTGCGGCGAATGGCTTGGTTATCCTTAGAGGAACTGAAAAAATATGATGCGAAAAAGGAATTAAAAAAGATGGGGCAGGCGGAGAAATCCGCCGCCTCTTTGCGTTCCGGGGGGCAGCCTGTGGAGGTGGTGCGAGACACCGGAGCGAAAGACGCAGTGAAGAATCTGCTGGAAAAGCACAAAAAGAGCAGGGCAATCAGAAAAGAGATGCAGAGCATCGGGCAGGATTTGCGCAAGAACAAAAGCACAGACCTTGCGGCATACCGGAGGGTGGCACAGAAGCAGGCAGAGCTGCAGAAAAAACTGCCCGGTGCAGCCTTTACGGCAGGACTATTGGAAGGCATGGGCGGCAACAGCAAGGATGCGGCGGTAAAGCTAATCGGGAATGATGCTTTGACGAAGCAGAACGAGGCGATGCAGGAGCTTTTCAAGCAGACGCAGAGCAACCACAAGGGCATGGCGGCGGCAGGCAGGCTGACCGGAGAATTTGCGAAGGCAGGCGCAGGCTACATGACCATCGGCAAGGCGGCAGAGAAAGCGGTTCTCAAGGGGGCGAGCGCGCTTGGCGGACGGATGGCGGCAAGCACAGCACCGGACATTGCACAGCAGGCGGCGGCGAAAATTCTGCTGAACCCGAAAAACGCGAAGGCGGCGAGAGTGGCGGCAGGGCTTCTGGGACAGCAGGCGGCGGACACGATGGTGAACACGCCGATGACGATTGCGGCCGGCGTGGCAGACGGAAAGAGCCGCAGGGAGATTGCAAAGGACATCGGCAAGCAGGAGGCAACAGATGCGGCGTTTAATGTTGGGCTTGCGGCACTGGGAGCCGGGGCGAAGAAGGTTGGCGATGTGCTTGAGCCAAGGCTTGCCATGAGGCGAGAGAAGGCGTTGCAGAAAAAGGGAATCGGCAAGGCAGGAGAAGGAATAAAAAAAGAGAACGTGCTGCCCGGAGATGTAACAAGCCCCTCCGTTACGCCTAAAAATGCAACTGCACAATTCTCTGCTAATACTGTACCAAAGGCGGCGGAGGGTGTCAAGAATACGGGGTTATCCAAAAAGAGACTTCTTTCTGCGGATGAAATTCCGGAGAAAATCCGACAGGAATATGAAAACTGGAACAACCCCGACTACATGGGGGAAAAACTGCGCGAAATCAGCGAGAAATACAGCGGTGACAGCCAACAGTTTGATGCGGAAGTGAAGAAGATTACAGGTCGCATGCAGGAGCTGGAAGATATGCTTGGCATCCGCACGCAAAGGGTAAAGGATACGGAGAAAAAGATTCAGACAGGAGCAGTAAAGGAAATGAAGAAAATCCTTTCTCTTTCCGGAAAGGGAGAAACAGAGGAAACAAAGAAGCTGCTGCAGACCGCGGTTTTGGAAGGCAGAACAGGAAAAATCAGCGAGCAGACCAGAGAAAGAATTTTCACTGAACTCTTTGACAGGGGACACATCAGCAACAGGACGGATATTGACAAGGACTTGAAGAACCACTTGAAAGGGCTGACGCTGAAAATTTCCAGACAGGATGCAAGCAACATCCCAGATTTTAAGCAGTGGCGAAAGGGGACATTTGGGAAAATCCGCAGTGTAGGCGTAGGAGAAAAAGGAAACATTGATTCTGTGTGGATGGAGCTGCATGAAAAGTGGCCACAGGTATTTTCTGATGAAATTACGAACCCTGCGGAGCAGCTTTTGAAAATCAAAGAGGTTGCGGACGAGATGACCTACAGAGAGATTCCCTTGGCGGAAACCATTGACAGCGGCGCAAGGGACGGACTGAAAGCGGAATTTGATTCTGCCATGGACAGGCTGCAGACGGAGCTGCAGAAGCTGACCGTTTACACCAATGACAGGGCGGCAGTGCAGAAAAGAAAGCTGATGCAGGAGGGAATCCCTTTGCAGGTGGACTATAACAAAATGTCAACCAAGGAAATGAAGGAGATGTATAACCAGAGGTATCAATACAAAAAAGCCGCAGACAAGGTGCGCAGCAGAAAAAACCTGACAGAGGGGGACAAGGCACTTCTGGACAAGCTGCATCGGGGGGAACTGGATGCAGAAACGGCAAGAAAATATGCAGGGCTGAACGGCGACGACCTGATTGAGGTTTACAATGCGGAGAAGCCGCTTTATGCCACAAATCAGATGATTCGGGAATATAAAAAGCAGGCAAACAGCAGATTTGACGGGGATTTTTCTGACATTATGGGGGATATTCCCATTCAGAGCGAAGGGAAAAAAGGCTGGCGCGACCTTTCCCCTTTACGGCTGATGCGTGAAACACAGGAAAGAATCCTTGACATGATTGCCCCGACGAAGGAGCAGGCAGGGCGGTTAAAGCAGACCTTATTTGACCCGATTCATGCAAACGAGAGAGACAGGACGCTTTTCAAGAATGCATTTATCGACAGGCTGAAACAGACGGACATCAGTACAAAGAATAATATTCCCATCAAACTGCCGAACGGTGAAAATGTGAAAACAAGCGAGAGTGCCCTGGTGCAGTGGCTGGGAGAAAACAGATACCAGCTGCGGCAGATGGAGCGCAAAAAGGGCAGAGCGACAGTAGAGGAGATTGCAAACGAGCAGGAGCTGCGCAGACAGATTGAGCATATCGAAAAAAGCCTGAGCAAGGAGCAGCTGCAGCGGATTGACAACGGGATTGCAGAATTTACGGAAATCTACAAGGAAATCCACCCGAAAATCAATGAGGCACTGATTCGCAACGGATATGAGCCTGTTGGGTATATTGAAGGGTACTTCCCTCACATGAATTTTGATGACCCGAACAACGTGGTAGAGGCGATGGCAAAAAAGCTGGGCTTTGATTTTTCCTCCAAGGAGCTGCCGATGGACATTGCCGGAAGAACGGAAACCTTCCGCCCGGGGAAGAAATGGGCAGGAAACCTGCTGACGAGAACCGGAACGGAAACGGACTACGATGCGCTGCGTGCCTTCGACCAATACATTGACAACATTTCGGATGTCATCTACCATACGGATGATATTAAGCGGCTGCGCTCCTATGAGGACTACATGAGATACACGCTTTCGGATGAGGGCATCCGGGCAAGGGTTGATGCGGTGAAAAACAACATGGACTTGACTGCTGCGGAGAAAGAAAAGCGGATTGATGAAATTTACGAAGGGGTGCAGAATCACAGCCTGCAGAACTATGTAAGCAACATCCGTGCATACACAGACCTGCTTGCCGGAAAGAAGCACAAGATTGACCGTATTCTGGAAACGGAGGTATTCGGCAGAAAGGTTTACAAGGCAGTAAACGCGATAGAAAACAGAGTTGCCGGAAATATGGTAGCCGGAAATATCGGATCCGCACTGACGAATTTCATCCCCATCACGCAGGGCATGAGCAACATGAGCATTGGCAGCAATCTGCGCGGATTAAAGGAATCCCTTGTAAATATGACAAAGGGAGAGATGGACGAGCTGACGAAAAAAAGCACCTTCCTTGCGACAAGAGAGGGTTCGGAGCAGCTTTACAAAAGCACCATGCAGAAAATCAGCGAGGCAGGCGGGAACTGGAACCCTCTGCAATGGATGGAGGCGGCGGACAAATTCACCACGCAGGCAGTTTGGCGCAGCCGTTATTATGACAATCTAAAAAAAGGCATGGAGGAAACGGCGGCAATCCAAAATGCTGACGATTTTGCAAGAGGACTTTTTGCAGGGAGAAGCAAGGGCGCGATGCCTACGATGTTTTCCAGCAAGACCCTGAAACCGCTGACGATGTTTCAGCTTGAGGTGAACAACCAGATCAGCTATCTGATGAAGGATATCCCGAAGGAGGCACAGGGCAGCGTTGCAAAAATGATGAAGGCATACGGTGGGCTTATTATCGGGGCTTACATCTACAATGATGTTTACGAAAAGCTGACGGGGAGACGTTCCGCATTAGACCCATTCAGCACAGCCAATCAGGCAATCGGAGACCTGACGGGGACACAGGTACGCAATACGTTGGACATTCTGGAGGATGCGGCAAAAGGAAACGGTGTGCAGCTGACGGAGCGCGTAGAGCAGAAAAAGCCTTCCGAGGCACTGGAAAATGTGCTGGGAGATATTGGCGGAAACATGCCCTTTGTCGGCGGGTTACTCTTTGACGGGGGACGTATTCCTGTGCAATCCGCACTGCCGAGTGTTACAACGATTGCAGGAGCTTTTGGGGATGCGGCAAGCGGCGATGACACAAAGGAAAAGGCGCAGCAGACCATTAAGCAGGAACTGGAAAAGCCGCTTTGGTATCTGGGGATGCCGATTGCAGGAGGACAGGTAAGAAAAACTGTGAAGGGCTTAGACCTGATGCGAAAGGGCGGCAGCTACACCCAGACGAATAAGGGGGAAAAGCTACAGTTTGCGGTGGACAAGGACAAGAAAACAAACTGGCTGCAGGCGGCACTTTTCGGGAAATGGGCAGTGCCGGAGGCACAGGCGCACATGGAGAAGAACCGGACATTGAGCGAAAAGAGTACGGAAACCTATGAAAAGCTGCGGCAGGCAGGGGCAAAGAACACCACAGCCTTTGAAAGCATCAACAAAATGAACCGAGAGGACAAGGGGAGAGACAAGCGCAGAGCGATTCGCAGCGCACCCCTGAGCGCGGAGCAGAAGGCAATCCTTTACAGAAGCATACTGAAGGACGACCAGAAGGACAAGGAGATTCTGGATTACTTTAGCTGGACAAACAGCATGGGCGAGGTTGCGGACTACCTGATGCGGGCGGCGGACTATAAGGACAATGCGGCCAAAAAGGCTGCTTTGCAGGATGCGAAGATTTCGGACGATGAGAAGGAATACATCTACATGGAAAAATTTGTGCAGGATGAAAGCAAGGAGAAAGAACAGAGCAGGATTCGAGCGTTGCGAGAGGCCGGCATTGGGATGAATGATTATCTGAAAATCAGAATGAAATATGGGCAGATATATGACTATAAGGATGCAGAAGCCAGAATGAGACAATGGTTGCAGGAGGAAGGCTTTAGCTGGCAGGAGCAGAGTGTAATCAAAGAGCAGTTTATTTTCTGGGGGATGCACCCGAAGAAATACAAGGGATAATTTTCTACACCACCATTTTGTTGACTGCAACAAAATGGAAAAATTTTGCGGAAAGGGGGATTTTCTTTACACCCCCTTCCGCGAAACATGCTATAATAGCAATGCCGAGACAGAAAGTTGTCAGGTTTCTTTCTCATTACGCTGTGGAGCAGCATTTTTTTCCCTTGCCGGGGCAACCCGGCACTAACGCAGCAAGAGAGTGGGCACGAGTGAGTGCGTCGGTTCGATTCCGGCAGCTGCGAAGAAACCCTATCTCCTTTAAATTGAATATGCCCCGATGCGGCATTGCGGGGCGAGAGATTGAAAACCGAAAGGTTTTGCAGGGAGTGGTGCATTTGATGCGCTGCTCCTCATTTTTTTTGGGAAGTTGTCAGAAAATGCTGATTTGTGATAAGTTGGGGAGAAAATGCGAAGTGTAGTTGCAATTTTTCATGGGGAAAATGAAAATAAAGGATCTATCAATGGGATATAAACGGGCGGAGGAGCTGACTTGAGGGGCACAAAGGAAATGCGCGGAAAGCATTGATTTTACAGGGTTTTTAGAGAGAAAAGCTGACTTGAATACGCAAAAGCAGGGCGCGCCGCGCTCTTTTTTTATTGGAAAAATTTCTAATTGCAGAGAAGGGGGGTGCATGATACAATAAGAGGGAAATCAACTTTATATTTTCTTGGTTGTTGCTGTTGGCGTTTTTACATTGAAAGGATGAACGGCAATGGCAAAAAGAAAATTGACAAAACGTGCTGACGGGAGATATCAGTCCCAGATTTATCTCGGAACAGACGAAAACGGAAAAAGAATCATCAAGACACTTTACGGACGAACACAGAAGGAACTGGAAGAAAAAGAGTGCCTTTTGAAGGTAAAACTCAGCAGGGGCTTTGACATCAAGGCAGAGAGAAAAACCTTTGGCGAATGGGCGGAGCTGTTTTTGAGGATGAAGGAATCAAAAAATGTTTCCGCAGGGCGGCTTGCAAATTACGGCTATGCACTTATGAAATTTGAACCGCTTTATCAGTATCCTTTAGAAAAGCTATACCCCATTGATTTTCAAAGAATCATTGACAGCTGGGCAAAGGAGAACCCGAACACAGGGAAGCCTTCCTCTAAGGCGCTTTTGACTGAAATGAAACGGGCGGCGAACGGGGTTTACCGCATGGCAATTTCAAACAGGGTGGTAGAATTTAACCCGATTGCGGATGTGGAAATTTCTGCGATACAGAAGAAGGAGCCGAAACGGATTCTGACGGAGGAAGAACAGAGATGGATCCGCGAGATGCCGCACAGAGCCCAGACGGCGGCTATGATTATGCTTTATGCAGGGCTTCGGCGCGGGGAGCTGGTGCCGCTGATGTGGAATGACATTGATTTTGCTGCCGGCACAATTTCCATCACGAAAACAGTAGAATGTATCAACGGGAAATTTATTTTGAAGGATGGGGCAAAATCGGAGAACAGCGTTCGCACGATTACAATGCCGCATATTTTGAAAAATTTTTTGCTGGAAGAGAAGCAGAAGAAGGTGGTAAGCCTTTATGTTGTGCCGGATGCCAAGGGCTGCATGATGAGCGAAAACTCTTTCCGGCGGATGTGGCAGAGCTACATGACACAATTAAATTTCCGATACGGAGATTTTTCTGCATACGGAAGCAGGACAAGTGTGCATGATCCGAAGGGCGTACCGATGGTGATTGAAGGCTTCACGGCGCACCAGCTGCGGCACACCTACGCATCTATCCTTTATATGGCGGGGGTGGATGTGGTGACGGCGAAGGAGCTGATGGGGCATGCTGACATTCAGACTACGCTGGAGATTTACACACATTTGAGCAAAACATACAAAAAGAAGGAAGTTTCAAAGCTGGACGAATATCTGGCGAATGCGGAATAAGGCAGGATAAGTCCGTATATAGTCAGAAATATTGAGAAAACGTTGAATTTACGGGTAAAATCGAGGCTCTTTGTATACCTTAGGGATGTAGAGGTCGCAGGTTCAAATCCTGTCGCCTCGATGGCAGTTTAAGAGACGAATA
>OLQX01001091.1_pt1 | contig 26497 bp, 28 predicted proteins | sample 1672581 | NCBI WGS metagenome assembly OLQX01 (sample SAMEA3136701, study PRJEB25190) | human gut metagenome | reverse complement strand
TCAGAAGAGTCTTGCCCTGACCGTTGACGAGCTTGAAGTAGAAGAGCCCGTCTTTTTCTCTGTACTGTTTCAGAGAAGCTTTGCTCTTCTTTGCCTTTGCCGCAGCCTTCTTTTCCTGCAGCGGTTTGAAAGTTCTTAAGCCCACGGCGTTGCAGCACTGATCCACAAGCGCACGAGCCATCGGACGAATTCTTTCAACACCTTCGCGAAGGATCGCCTCTACCTTTTCCGGCTCCTGCATATAGGCTTCGTAGCGCTCACGCATCGGACCGATTTCGGAATTAATCTTTTGGAAAACGATTTCCTTGGCTTCGCCCCAGCCAAGACCTTCCTGCAGCTTCTTACGGAATTCGTTTCTTTCTTCGTGCGATGCGAACGCATCATAAAGGGCGGTAAGAGAGGTCGAATCCGGATCCTTAGGCTCTCCGGGCAGCTTCGAGTCCGTCACGATCTTCATGATCGCTTCACGCAGAGCCTTTTCTCCGCCTTCAAAGAGGGGAATAACGTTGTCGTAGCTCTTACTCATCTTGCGGCCGTCCAATCCCGGAAGGATCGCGGTGTCTTCGTCGACCAGTGCTTCGGGCAGCGGAAAGATCTCCTCCCCGTTTCCGTACATCTGATTGAATCGTGTCGCGATATCTCGGCACATTTCAATGTGCTGGATTTGATCACGGCCGACAGGAATGAAATTAGCCTTGAAAATCAAAATATCCGCTGCCATCAGGATCGGATAGCAAAACAGGCCCATGGTCACGTTGTTGTCCGGATCTTCGCCTGCGGCTTCGTTGGCTTCGACCTTAGCTTTATAAGCATGAGCTCGATTCATCAGCCCTTTGGACGTCACACAATTCAAAATCCAGTTGAGTTCCAGCGTCTCAGGAAGATCGCTTTGACGATAAAAATGCACGCGTTTGGGATCCAGTCCGCAGGCGAGCCAAGTCGCGGCAATCTGAATACGGCTCTTCTCAACGCGATCCGGATCGCTCGTCTTAATCAAAGCATGATAGTCAGACAAGAAGTAAAAACTTTCCGTACCTTCAGCCCGGCTTTTCTGGATTGCCGGACGAATGGCGCCGACATAGTTCCCCAGATGAAGTGTGCCGCTGGGCGTCACACCGGTTAAAACACGTACTGTCATCTTGATTCCTTTCAGCTAGAAGTCAAACTATTTATCTTATAAAAAATATCCCCGAGAGCGTGACTCCGGGGACTGATTTGAGGGGGAAATTAGGCTAAACCGGCCGCCTTGCGAAGCGCTTGAGCTTTATCCGTACGTTCCCAGGTGAACTCCGGTTCCTCTCTTCCGAAGTGACCGTAAGCGGCCGTTTTGGAGTAGATCGGGCGCTGCAGATCCAGCATCTTGATAATGCCGGCAGGTCTGAGGTCGAAATGCTCTCTGACCAGTTCGGCAATCTTTTCGTCCGGAATGACGCCGGTGCCTTCCGTGTAAACCGTAATGTTCACGGGGTTGGCAACACCGATGGCGTAGGCAACCTGGATCTGGCACTGTTTTGCCAAGCCGGCAGCAACGATGTTCTTAGCCACGTAGCGGCAGGCATAAGCGGCAGAACGGTCTACCTTTGTGGGATCCTTGCCGGAGAAAGCACCGCCGCCGTGGGGGGCGCTGCCGCCGTAGGTATCCACGATGATCTTCCGGCCGGTGAGACCGCTGTCACCCTGAGGGCCACCGATGACGAAGCGGCCTGTGGGATTGACGTAGATCTTGGTGTTCTCGTCCATCAGCTCAGCGGGAACCGTGGGCTTGATGACCAGTTCGATCATATCCCGGCGGATCTGATCCAGAGATGCCTCGGCGGCATGCTGGGTGGAGACCACCACGGCATCCACGCGGGTGGGCTTGCCATTCTCGTCATACTCCACCGTCACCTGCGTCTTGCCGTCGGGGCGCAGGTAATCCACCAGCTTCTCCTTACGGACCTGCGTCAGGCGCTTGGCCATCTTCTGGGCCAGGGAGATCGCCAGCGGCATCAGCTCCGGCGTCTCGTCGCAGGCGTAGCCGAACATCATGCCCTGATCGCCGGCGCCGTTGTCCAGCGCACTGTCACCGGACTCCTTGGCCTCCAGACTCTTGTCCACGCCCATGGCGATATCGCCGGACTGCTCGTCGATGTTGGTGATAACGGCGCAGGTGTGGCCGTCGAAGCCGTACTTGGCCCGGTCATAGCCGATGTCCAGCACCACTTGACGGGCGATCTTGGGGATATCCACGTAGCAGTGGGTGGTGATCTCGCCCATGATGTGGATCAGGCCCGTGGACACGCAGGTCTCGCAGGCCACACGGCCATTGGGGTCCTTCTCCATGATGGCGTCCAGAATCGCATCGCTGATCTGGTCGCAGATTTTGTCGGGATGTCCCTCCGTCACGGATTCCGAGGTAAACAGTCTCTTTGCCATAGCTTTTCCATGCTCCTTTATAAAATATTTTCCATACGGGTGAAAGCTCTCTCAGGTTGACCGGAGCATGAAAAAACACGCTCCGCCATTCGACGGATCGTGTTAGAATAACGCTCCTCATCTGTCGAAGGACGAATGCGGGACTATCACTTCCGCACTCAGCATACGCCGGATTTGGCACCTTGCTTCGCAGGTTGCCGTGGCTTCATCGGGCCGATCCCTCCGCCACTCTTGATAAGGTATGAACTTGTAAGAGAACTCTACAATTGCTTATGATAGCAAGAAGAGACTGTTTTGTCAACCCCTGATACACAGATTTTATCGAAATGTCCGGGAAAAACCGACGAAAAGGGGAGGAGCGGGGAGAAAAGTGCGGAAAAGGATTGCCTGTTTCGGGGAATGATAGTATAATGGTATGCAGCACACCCAAAAAAATTTACTTGAGGTATGAAAATGAAAACTGAGGAAAAGCTGAACATGACCATGCTCTGCGACTTTTACGAGTTGACCATGGGCAATGGCTACTTTGAAAGCGGTTACAAGGATCATATCACCTACTTTGACGTCTTTTTCCGCCGGGTGCCGGATGGCGGCGGCTTTGCCATCGCCGCTGGTCTGGAGCAGCTGATCGATTATATTGAGAATCTGCACTTCTCTCCGGAGGACATCGCCTATCTGCGGGGCCGGAACCTTTTCAGCGAGGAATTTCTGTCCTATCTGGAGGACTTCCATTTCACCGGCGACATCTACGCCATGCCGGAGGGAACCCCGGTGTTTCCCCGCGAGCCCATGGTCATCGTCCGGGCCAAGGCCATCGAGGCCCAGCTCATCGAGACCTTCACGCTGCTGACCATCAACCACCAGAGCCTGATCGCCACCAAGGCCAACCGCATCGCCCGTGCCGCCCGTGGCCGCACGGTGCTGGAGTTCGGCTCCCGCCGGGCACAGGGGGCGGATGCCGCCATCATCGGCGCCCGTGCCGCCTACATCGGCGGTGTCGCCGGTACGGCCTGCACCATCTCTGACCAGATCTACGGCGTTCCCGCCGGCGGCACCATGGCCCATGCGTGGGTGCAGATGTTCGATTCGGAGTATGACGCCTTCAAGACCTACTGCCAGATCTATCCCCACAACGCCACGCTGCTGGTGGATACCTACAATACCCTGAAGTCCGGTGTCCCCAACGCCATCCGGGCCTTTAACGAGGTGCTTAAGCCCATGGGCATCACCAAGTGCGGCATCCGACTGGATTCCGGCGACATGGCCTATCTGACCCGGAAGGCCCGGAAGATGCTGGACGAGGCGGGCTGGACGGAGTGCCAGATCTCCGTATCCAACTCTCTGGATGAGTACCTGATCCAGGATCTGCTGCTGCAGGATGCCAAGATCGACCTCTTCGGCGTGGGCGAGCGGATGATCACCGCCAAGTCCGAGCCGGTGTTCGGCGGCGTGTATAAGCTGGCGGCTGTGGAGGATCAACAGGGGAACATCACCCCCAAGATCAAGATCAGCGAGAACGTGGAGAAGATCACCATTCCCCACTTCAAGAAGGTCTACCGGTTCTACGGCAACGACACCGGCAAGGCCATCGCCGACTACATCACCGTCTATGACGAGACGGTGGACGACACCAAGGATCTGGAGATCTTCGACCCCAGCGCCACCTGGAAGAAAAAGACGGTGTATAACTTCACCGCCCGGCCTCTGCTGGTGCCGGTGTTTCTGGGGGGCAAGCGGGTGTACGACAGCCCCAGCCTGCCGGAAATTCAGGCCTACTGCCGCCAGCAGGTGGACACCCTGTGGGACGAGGTGAAGCGCTTCGACAATCCTCACAGCTACTATGTGGACCTGTCCGACAGGCTGTGGAACATCCAGCAGGATCTGCTCCGCAATCGATAATAAGCAAAAAAGCAGAGCTGTCCGATTTGGCGGACAGCTCTGCGTGGTATCCCAAAGGGAACAGGAGGTGACCCGTTGAAAACGCATCAGGTACAACAGAAAACGGAACGTCGTATCTCGGCGGCGCTGCGGCTGGTTTTCGTGGCGGCGCTGCTGCTGGGGCAGATCGCTTTGGCATTCTTTCTCAGCACGGAGCTGCGCCAGCGGGCTGCCATCATCTACACGGTGCTGGAGCTGGCGGCCTTCGGCTACGCCGTGCGGATCTATAACCGCACCGACGGCACCAGCTATAAGTTCGGCTGGATCTTCCTCGTTCTGACGGTGCCGGTGGTGGGACTCATTCTATACTTTCTCTGGAACGGTGACCGGCAGCAAAAGCGGCTGGATTTGAAAAAGCTGCCCATGCCGGAGGAGCCGGAAGCCCAACAGGCCGCCCACCGCATCCAGATGGAGAAGCTGCGGCGAAAATACCCCCAGTGGGAGCGGCTCAGTGTTTATCTGGGCCGTCAAGGATATCTCCTTTACGGTGACACGGAGGCCAAGTATCTGCCCACCGGCGAGATGTTCCTGCAGGATATGCTGGAGAAGCTGGAGCAGGCGGAGCATTTCATCTTTCTGGAGTTCTTCATCATTGCGCAGGGACAGATATGGGACCGCATGGAGGAGATCTTCCGCCGGAAGGCGGCGGCAGGTGTGGAGGTCAAGATTATCTTCGATGACTTCGGCAGCATGATGCGCTTTCCCGCCGGACAGATCGAGGCCCTGCGGGAGAGCGGGGTAGAGGTACAGGTCTTTAACCCGGTTCACCACTACGTCAACCGCCTGTACTTCAACTATCGGGATCATCGGAAGATCGTCTGCATCGACGGCAGCACGGCCTACACCGGCGGAGCCAACGTGGCAGACGAATACGCCAACCTTACCGTCCGTTTCGGCTATTGGAAGGACTGCGGCATCCGGCTGGACGGCGCCGGCGCATGGGGCCTGACACGGGAGTTCCTCCATATGTGGCAGCGCAACGGCGGACAGCTGATGCAGGAGCGGGACTACTACCGCCCCCACGACCACCGGGAGGCGGCGGGCTTCTGCCAGCCCTTTGTGGACGGGCCGGACAACAATCCTATCTCCACGGCGGAGGACGTGTTCCTGCACCTCATCAACAACGCCCGCCGCTCCGTCCATATCACCACGCCGTATCTGGCCATTGATGAGCCCATGCGGCAGGCCCTGTGCTCTGCCGGGGACAGCGGCGTGGATGTGCGGCTGCTGCTGCCGGGAATACCGGACCACAAGTTCGCCTATCTGGCGGCCCAGAGCCACTACGGTGAGCTGCTGGTGCATCATGTGAAAATTTACATCTACGAGCCGGGTCTGCTCCACGGCAAGACCGTGCTGTCAGACGGCGAGGCGGCCTTTGTGGGGTCTGTGAACATGGACTACCGCAGCTTCCAGCTGCACTTTGAGTGCGGTACGGTACTCTACGGCGTACCGGCCATTGAGGGGCTGGCGGAGGATATCCAGCGTATCACGGACCGTTCCCGCCGGGTGACGTATCAGGAGTGGAAGAGCCGCCCGTGGTACCGCAAGCTTTTGAGTACCCTGCTGCGGCTGTTTGAGATGTGGATGTGAGTAACATACAGCCCCGGACGCTTCAGCGTCCGGGGCTGTGTTTCTTCTGGCTGCCGTGCGGGACAGGGGATGCTTACAAATTAGGCAAAAGTCCGGCATCATGGAGCTTTTGCAGGCTCATGAGGACCCCCAGCTTGGCGTGATACCACGTCAGGCCACCCTGAAAATACACAGCGTAGGGGGGACGGATGGGGCCGTCGGCGGAGAGCTCGATGGAGGCCCCCTGCACGAAGGCTCCGGCGGCCATGATAACGTCGCTGTCGTAGCCGGGCATGTCCCACGGCTCCGGGGTCACATAGCTGTCCACCGGTGCAGCGGCCTGGATGCCCTTGCAGAAGGCACACATGGCCTCCCGGCTGCCCAGCTCCACCGCCTGAATGATGTCCCGGCGCACCTCCCGGCTGCCGGGAATCACACGGAAGCCCAGCGCTTCATAGCATCCCGCTGTAAAGATAGCACCCTTTACAGCGGAAGCCACCACTGTGGGAGCCAGAAACAGCCCCTGATAGAAACTGGTGAGCAGACCCAGATTGGCGCCCACCTCCTTGCCGAGGCCCGGCGCACTGAGCCGGTAGGCGCAGCGGTCGATGAGATCCTGCCGGCCGCAGACATAGCCGCCGGTGGGAGCCAGACCGCCACCCAGATTCTTAATGAGGCTTCCCACCACTATATCGGCCCCCACATCCGTGGGTTCCTGTCGCTCCACCAGCTCGCCGTAGCAGTTATCCACCATGCAGATGATGCCGGGCTTACAGCTCTTGCAGAAGGCGATCAGCTGACCGATCTCCTCCACGGAGAAGGAGGGGCGGGTGGCGTAGCCCTTGGAGCGCTGGATGGTCACCAGCTTGGTTTTTTCGTGGATGGCGGCCCGGATGCCGTCGTAGTCAAAGCTGCCGTCCGGAAGCAGATCTACCTGGCGGTAGCTGACGCCGTATTCCCGCAGGGAGCCGGGAGAGGGGCGGATGCCGATGACCTCCTCCAGGGTGTCATAGGGCGCCCCGACGGGGCTCAGCAGTTCGTCGCCCGGCAGGAGGTTGGCCCCCAGCGCCAGTGCCAGCGCATGGGTGCCGCAGGTGATCTGGGGCCGAACCAGCGCCGCCTCCGTGTGGAACACGTCGGCATAGACACGCTCCAGATTGTCCCGGCCCTCGTCGTCGTAGCCGTAGCCGGAGGAGAGGTTAAAGTGGGTGGCATTGAGACGATTCTTGTGCATGGCGGAGAGAACTTTGGCCTGATTATACTCGGCAATGTCGTCCACACGGGACATTTCCTCGTCCAGTCCGTCCAGTACTCGCTGTCCAAAATCCAGCACCTCCGGACTGATGCCCAGCTGCTGATACATTTCGTTGGTAGTCATGGGATCGTTGCTCCTTACTTAGATTCATTTCCTGGGATATGCTCCGGGAACCGGATGCCCCGGCACTTCATTAGCATCCGGATGGGGTAGTCCCGATCCAAATAGTTCTTGCTGTACCACTCATAGGTGGCGGCGGGCAGATGCTGCAGCTCCGGGGCCTGACACCGGAACAGCTCGAAGGTCCGGCGGTCACCGGAGAGCAGTGCCGCCATCAGCTCCAGCTGTCCCTCCTGCCGCAGCCGCTCCAGACAGGCATCCATGATGACGGCGCAGGAGCGCTCCTCCTCGTCGGCGTAGAGCTCCTTGTTGCCCAGCCAATAGAGAAATTCCTCCGGGTCCAGATCCAGCTTGGTGGTGATCTGGCTGAGCTTGTAAAATTCCTTCCAGTCCCGTTTTTGCAGCACCTCCATCAGGTACTGCACCAGACCGTCATCCAGCGCCACGCAGTCCAGAAACACCTCGAAGGCGTGCTTGCCTGCATCGGGATCCGGGGCCGTCTCGGAGGGCTCCTCCGCCGGGGGAGCCTCCTGTACGGGGGCCAGCTGTACGGCGCTTTGCAGCAGCTGCTGAAGGCTTGTGGTATCGTCCGCCTGCCGGTAAATTTCCTCCGGCAGCGTAACGCCGTCCTGCCGGGCGCAGGCCCGGACAAAGGCGGCGGTTCCCACCTGCTGCAGCTGGCGGCTCAGGGAGGCGACCTTCTCCGTCATGTCCCCCTCCGGCAGAGTGATGCCCTCCGGCGGCGTGCGGCGGCCCTCCATCAGCTGGGTCATGTATTCCAAATAGTGGTCAAAAAGAGTCATACCTTCTCCTCACTTTCCCCAAAACTCTATCACATGGCGGTTGTAATTGCAAGGGCATCCGTGCTATACTGGGAAAAAAGGAGGTGGGAGCGTGTATTTCGTATACATGGTATACTGCGAAGGAGATACCCTTTACACCGGAGTTGCACAGGACATTTGCCGCCGGATGCGGCAGCACACCGACCGGGGAACAGCCTGCGCCCGGTATACACGAGCCCACCCGATACAGGCATTGGCGGCGCTGTGGGAGGCGGAGGACAAAGGGACGGCCCTGCGGCTGGAATACCGCATCAAGCAGCTGACCCGGACGGAGAAGGAACGCCTCATCCATGAGGATACCGCATTTTCACAGCTGCTGCCGCAGCTGGAGGTGTCCCGCTACCGGCGCAGACCGGGCATAACGCTGGAGATGTGTTTGGAGGGGAAAATCGATGCATGAGTGGTATGCAGCCCCTATGGAGGGGCTCACCGGCTGGCGCTGGCGGCAGGTGCAGCACGAGATGTTCGGCAGGGCAGCGCTGTATGTGACGCCCTTCGTGTCCCCCAACGGGAATTTCAGCTTCCAGCGCAAGGAACTGGAGGAGCTGGACCCGGAGCGAAACCGGGGTATTCCGGTGGTGCCGCAGATCCTCACCAACCGGGCGGAGTACTTCGTCTGGGCTGCCAAGGAGTGCCGCAGCCGTGGTTGGGCGCAAGTGGATCTGAACTTGGGCTGCCCCTCCGGTACCGTGACGGGAAAGAAAAAGGGAGCGGGGCTGCTGCGCCAGCCGGAGCTGCTGAGACAGCTGCTGGACGGCATTTTCGATGCCCTGCCGGATATGAAAATTTCCGTCAAGACCCGTATCGGATGGGAGAGGGCGGAGGAGTGGCCGGCGCTGCTGGCCCTGTTGGAGACATACCCTATCTGCCGCCTGACGGTGCATCCACGGGTGCGGACGCAGTTCTACAAGGGGACAGCAGACCGGGAGGTGTTCCGCTGGACGGCAGAGCACACAGCGCTGCCTCTGTGCTACAACGGGGACGTCACCACCGTCCGTGACCTGTGGGAGATGGGGGAGGCCTTTCCCGACGACGCCGTCATGGTAGGCCGTGGACTGGTGGCGGACCCGTCCCTGCTGCGGCAGGCGACGGGAGGCCCGGCAGCGTCTCTGGAGGAGCTGCGGGAGTTTCACGACCGGCTGTACGGCCTGTACTGCCGGGACTTTTCCGGCGACGTGCCGGTGCTGCACCATATGCGGGAGCTGTGGAACTATTTCTCCCGGTCCTTCCGGGAGACGGACACCCTGCTGCGGCAGGTGCGTAAGGCCGGGGACTGCCGGGCATATGAGACGGCGGTGCGGCAGTTTTTCTATGACGCAGAGCTGTACCATTGATGATATCTGTAAAGGAATCATGTTTTACACAAAGAACCCCCGCTTCCTCTATGGAAAGCGGGGGTTCTTTTTTGCAGAGCTTCAGTTGAGAACATAGACGGTGCAGTAGCGCCGACCGAAGGAACAGGCATCGTCGTAGGAGTCAAACCACAGATCCAGCTTTGTTCCCTTGATGGCACTGCCGGTATCGGAGGCTACGGCCATGCCGTACTCCAGATAACCGTCGTTGGTCAGAATATAGAACCGTGTGCCGAAGGGGAACACCGAGGTGTCCACGGCGATGTTGCCGTAGGCGGTGGGCCGCCCGGAGGCCGTCCAGCCGTGGATGGAGTAGGCGGTGGATTCGCAGGAGCCGTACACGGAGGAGAAGGCCATGGTGTCGCCGGAGGCGAACAGCAGATAGCCGGTGCCGTCATCAAAGGTCGTCACGTCCACCATGTAGTCAGATCGCTCCACGGAGGAGACCATGGTGCCATACTCGACGATCTCGGTGACGGCGTTGTCCTCGGTGGTGCTGACCAGCTCGGTGGAGACCAGCTTGCCGTCCCGGTAGGTGTCCTTGTAGGTCTCGACGACGGTGCCGGGAACGCCCTCCTGCACCACCTCTTCCGTTCCCTTGGCCAGCATATGGTTCACCACACGCTCTGTTTTGTAAGGGGTGGTGACGGTGACGTCACGGGTCTGGGAATACTCTGCCATAACGGAGACGGTAGGCGTCTCACCGGTGGTGTCCACCACGACCATCTCGCCGTCGCCCACGGTGACGTCGGACCGGCGCAGCAGGTTATCCACCGTTTCCCGCCGGGTGGTCACCAGATAGGTGGCGCCCTGAGCGTCGGCTACCTGCACCTGCTGGCCCTTTACCAGCAGCAGCTGGGCGTCCCGGCTGCTGTTGTCGGCCCGAATGTCCAGCAGACCCGTGGTACGGTCACCGTCGGGCCGGCCGTCGATGATCTGCATTCCGGTCTCGTCCAGGATCATGTATACATAGCTGGGGTTTTCGATATCCTGCTGACAGAGGATCACGGTGGTGGCCAGCAGAGCCACCAGAGTAATTGCCAGCAGCAACCCCTTCAAGAGTCGGGGAGATGCGGATCGGTCCGTTGTTGGCCGGGCCGTCGTCTCCATTCTAATCACTGCTTCTTTCATAAAAAACCTCCCAATTCCGCCCTTCATTTCCGGGGTCCGGGGCGGTGGAAAATCACCTCGCAATGCATTTGTAACTTTTGTTACTTTTTTGAAATATGGGAGGAGTATATCACTTCCACCCACTTTTGTCAAGTTTTTTGGATTTTTCATGGGGTTACACACCACTTTTCACGGTTTTGTGCGGGTATCTGACAGGTAAAAAACGGCAGCTGCCGAGGCATTGGTTACAGAAAAGTTACCGACGGTGACAACGGTTGTAAATAAAGATTGAAGAATGGGGCGGGGCGTGGTATAATGAAGAAAACTATCACAGCGGAGGGGTTCTATGCGGCCTGAATTTATCCCCGTGGGGCAGATCGTCAACGCCCACGGTATCCGGGGCGAGGTAAAGCTGAATCCGGCCGGGTTCGATCCGGCCTTTCTTGCGGCGTTTGACACGCTGTATATCGGCGGAAAAGAGACAAAGGTGAAGAGCGCACGGGTCCACAAGTCCACGGTACTGCTGGCGCTGCCGGGAGTGGAGGATATGGATGCTGCGCTGGCCCTGAAGGGAAAGCCCGTCTTCATCCGCCGGACGGATGCCCACCTGCCGGAGGGCGAATATTTCGATGCCGAGCTGGAGGGGCTGACGGTGCTGGACGACGAGAACGGGGAGGAGTTGGGAAGGCTCACCCGTGTGCTGAACTATCCGGCCCACAAGGTCTACGAGGTCCGGGGGAAGCGGGAGTATCTGATCCCGGCGGTGCGGGAGGTGTTCATCCGTGGGGTGGACATGGAGACCGGCACCATGCGGGTGCGGAACATGAAAGGACTGGCCACGGATGAGGATTGACATCATGACCCTGTTCCCGGACGCCATCGACGCCATGATGGGGCAGTCCATTATCGGGCGGGCGCAGGCCAGAGGATTGGTGACCATCACTGCCCACCAGATCCGGGAGTACACCACCAACAAGCAGATGCAGGTGGACGACTACCCCTACGGCGGAGGCCGGGGAGCCGTCATGCAGGCGGACCCACTGTACCGCTGCTGGGACCATATCTGTCAGGAGGCGGGGGAGCGGGTACACACCATCTATCTTTCCCCCTGCGGGCGGGTGTTTGACCAGCAGGTGGCCAAGGAGCTGAAGGCGTCCTATGAGCGGCTGATCCTGGTGTGCGGCCACTATGAGGGAGTGGACCAGAGGTTCATCGACGAGTGCGTGGACGAGGAGATCTCCATGGGGGACTTCGTACTGACCGGCGGCGAGATACCGGCCATGGCGCTGGCGGACTGCCTGTGTCGGATGGTGCCTGGGGTGCTGCCGGAGGAGAGCTGCTACACCGACGAGTCCCACTGGGACGGCCTGCTGGAGTACCCACAGTACTCCCGGCCGGAGGAGTGGCACGGTCGGAAGGTTCCGGAGGTGCTGCTGTCGGGCCACCATGGGAAGGTGGATGACTGGCGGAAAAAGGAGTGCTATAAGCGCACCATGACCCGGCGGCCGGACCTCTTTTCCCGGTTTGATGAGACCAGTCTCACCACCAAGCATGACCGAAAGGTGCTGGCGGAGGCCAAGGCGGAATGGGCGGCGGAGCAGGAGTCTCCGGCTGCGGAATAAGACATAAAAAACCGCTGCGTGAGCGTCACGCAGCGGTTTTTTCGGTTATTCGACATCGTCCTCCCGGAACAGCAGGGTGATGCACCACAGTCCGGCGATGCCCACCAGTGTATAGATGATGCGGCTCCATACCGATAGCTGTCCACCGAATATGGCGGCCACGCAGTCAAAGCGGAACAGGCCGATGCTGCCCCAGTTCAGAGCGCCGATAATGACGAGGATCAGGGCAATGCGGTCTACGATCTTCACGGTCAAACCTCCCATCTGTGAGATTGCTCTGTCAGTTTGCCCATTTGACGATGGATTATTCAGAAAATTCGTCAGCACGACAAAAATATTTTCAGATTCTGCGGAATTGACGTTGAAATAGCCGGGGGGACTATTGTATAATACAGGAAGAACAGGAACGAATCAACGGGCGGCCGGCGGCACAGCTCCGGCGGCGTCCACACACAAGGAGGAACAACATGAACAAGACCTTTGAAAAGCTGGGCTTTTATCCAGCAGATATCCTGCTGCCCAAGGATCAGGACATGACCAAGTGGGCTGTGGTGGCCTGTGACCAGTTCACCTCCGAGCCGGAATACTGGCAGGCGGTGGAGGAGAAGGTGGGCAAGGCCCCGTCCACCCTGCGGCTGATCCTGCCGGAGGCCAACCTCAAGGCCCCCAACGTGGACGAGTACATCTCCGGCATCAACGCCGCCATGGAGCAGTATCTGAAGGACGGCGTATTCCGGACGCTGGAGGATTCCCTGATCTATGTGGAGCGCCAGCAGTCCGACGGACGCATCCGCCATGGCCTCATCGGCATGGTGGATCTGGACGCCTACGACTTCACCCCCGGCTCCGGCGCCCTGATCCGTGCCACCGAGGGGACAGTGCTGGAACGCATCCCGCCCCGTGCCAAGGTGCGCCGTCACGCTCCCATCGAGCTGCCCCATGTGATGCTGCTGGTAGACGATCCCGATAAGACCGTCATCGAGCCGCTGACGGCGGCAGCCGATACCATGGAGAAGCTGTATGACTTCGACCTGATGCAAAACGGCGGCCATATTCGGGGCTACAAGCTGTCCGACAAGCAGGTGGACGCTGTGGCCAAGGCGCTGGAGGGCCTTGCCTCCGACGAGGCCATGCAGAAGAAGTACGGCGTTTCCGGCGTGGCGCCCCTGCTGTTCGCCGTGGGCGACGGCAACCACTCTTTGGCCACCGCCAAGGCCTGCTATGAGGAGCAGAAGAAGGGCAAGACTCCGGAGGAGTATCTGGCGCTGCCCTCCCGGTTTGCGCTGGTGGAGGTGGTGAACAACCACGACGACGCCCTGCAGTTCGAGCCTATTCACCGGGTGCTGTTCGGCGTGGATCACGAGAAGTTCATGAAGGCATTTCGGGCTGCCTACCCCAACGCCTACGAGGGCCGGGGCGAGGGCCACACCATTGAGTTCGTGTGGAACGGTGAGAGTCATTTCATCACCGTCCCTGATCCCAAGGTACAGCTGGCGGTGGGTACCCTGCAGGGGGTCATCGATCCGTACCTGAAGGAGAACGGCGGCGAGGTGGACTATATCCACGGCGACGACGTGACCCGTGAACTGGGCTCCAAGCCCGGCAACATGGGCTTCCTGCTGCCGGCCATGGGGAAGGAACAGCTCTTTAAGACCGTCATGGCTGACGGCGTGCTGCCCCGCAAGACCTTCTCCATGGGCCACGCTCAGGATAAGCGCTATTACATCGAAGCCCGCCGTATCACTAAGTAAACAGAAACGAAAAAATCTCCCTTCTATCGAAGGGAGATTTTTTATGCGTATCAAAGGGGATATACTCACGCCTGCGGCACCGCACCGCTGGCGATGAACATGGCGTCGCCAAAGCTGAAGAACCGGTAGTGCTGCCGGACAGCCTCCTCGTAGGCCGCCAGAACGTGCTCTCGTCCCGCCAGCGCCGACACCAGCATGATGAGGGTGGACTCCGGCAGATGGAAGTTGGTGATCAGCCCGTCCAGCACCTTGAACCGGTAGCCGGGATAGATGAAAATGTCCGTCCAACCGGCGGAGGCGGTCATGGTGCCGTCCTCGGCGGCCCAGCTTTCGACGGTGCGGCATGAGGTGGTGCCGACGCAGATGACCCGTCCGCCGCTGCGCTTGGTCTCGTTGATAAGATCCGCCGTCTCCTGTGGGATGACGCAGTATTCACTGTGCATCTCGTGGCCCTCAATGGTGTCCTCCTTCACGGGCCGGAAGGTGCCGAGCCCTACATGGAGTGTCACGTATCCAACCTTTACACCCATTGTCTGCACACGCTCCAGAAGCTCCGGAGTGAAGTGAAGTCCGGCGGTGGGGGCGGCGGCGCTGCCGTTGACCTTGGAGTAGACGGTCTGGTAGCGCTCCCGGTCCTGCAGCTCCTCCTTGATGTAGGGGGGCAGGGGCATTTTCCCCAGTCGGTCCAGCACCTCCAGAAAAATGCCCTCGTACTCGAAATGCACCAGCCGGTTGCCGCCGGGCAGCTCTTCGGTGATCTCGGCGGTGAGCTGCCCATCCCCGAAGGAGACACGGGCGCCGGTGCGCAGCTTCTTACCGGGCCGCACCAGACATTCCCACGTGTTCTCACCCCGGTCAATGAGCAGCAGGATCTCACAGGCTCCGCCGCCGGGGAGCCGATGACCCAGCAGCCGGGCCGGGAGAACACGGGAGTTGTTGAGGATCAGACAGTCGCCGGGCCGCAGATAGTCCGGCAGATCGTAGAAGTGGCGATGTTCCCATGCGCCGGTATCCTTGTCCAGCACCAGCAGGCGGGAGGCATCCCGCCGGGGAATGGGGGTCTGGGCAATAAGCTCTTGGGGGAGTTCAAAATTAAAATCACTGGTTTTCATAAAAAACGACCTGTTTCTTCCGTAGTTTCCGGGAAAATTCCGTGACTTATATTATACTATACGTTTCCCGCCGCTTCAACCTTTTTATCTCTCTCTTGACTTGACGGCGCAATCTGGTAAGATAGGGGGAGTATAACCACGATGATAAAGGAGAAATTCCATGTTTGAGGTCATTAAAACGGAGGGTACCGCCCGTCGGGGCCGTTTCCGGTGCGCCCACGGCGGCGAGGTGCAGACGCCGGTGTTCATGAACGTGGGAACACAGGGGGCCATCAAGGGGGGCATAGATGCCTTCGATCTGAAGGAGCTGGGATGCCAGATCGAGCTGTCCAACACCTATCATCTGCACCTGCGCCCCGGTGATGATGTGGTGCGGCAGATGGGTGGACTGCACCGGTTCATGCGGTGGGACGGCCCCATCCTGACGGACTCCGGCGGCTTTCAGGTGTTCTCTCTGGCGGGTCTGCGGAAGATCACGGAGGAGGGCGTCACCTTCGCCAGCCATCTGGACGGCCACCGCATCTTCATGGGGCCGGAGGAGAGTATGCAGATCCAGTCCCATCTGGGATCGGACATCGCCATGGCCTTTGACGAGTGTGTGGAAAATCCGGCCCAGTACGACTACGCCAAGGCCAGCTGTGAGCGAACCCTGCGGTGGCTGGAGCGGTGCAAGGCGGAGCACGATCGCCTGAATGCCCTGCCGGATACGGTGAACCCCCGCCAGATGCTGTTCGGTATCAATCAGGGGGCTACCTATCGGGACCTGCGGATCTGGCATATGCAGCAGATCGCCAAGCTGAACTGCGACGGCTACGCCATCGGCGGCCTGGCGGTGGGGGAGCCAACGGAGGTGATGTACGACATCATCGAGGCGGTGGAGCCCTATATGCCCAAGGACAAGCCCCGGTATCTCATGGGTGTGGGGACCCCCAGCAACATCATTGAGGGCGTGGCCCGTGGTGTGGATTTCTTCGACTGCGTCATGCCTGCCCGCAACGCCCGACACGGAAAGCTCTTTACATGGCAGGGCTCCCTGAACATCAAAAACGCCAAGTACAAGCTGGATGACCGGCCCATCGATCCGGCGTGCGACTGCCCGGTGTGCCGCCGGTTCAGCCGGGCCTATCTCCGTCATCTGTTCACGGCGGAGGAGATGCTGGGGATGCGTCTGGCGGTGATGCACAATCTGTACTTTTATAACAAGCTGACCCGGCGCATCCGGGAGAGCCTTGACGCCGGCTGCTTTGCGGATTTCCGGGCGGAGTACAGCCAAAAACTCGGTGAAAAGCTCTGATCTGGGTGTTCTGCAGCGGATTTCCAAAAAACTGGCCTGTCCCTCTTGCAAACAGGAACAGAATCCAGTATAATACATACCATATTGTGAAAAAAGGAGTTTTGTCCCATGATTCAGTTCGCATATGCTACAGACGGCACGACGGCTGCCGGTGCCGGCAACATGACCTCCACGATCATTATGATCGTCGTGATGATCGCTATTTTCTATTTCCTCCTGATCCGTCCCGAGAATAAGCGGAAGAAGCAGGCAGAGGAAATGCGCAACAGCCTGAAGAAGGGCGACTGGCTGACCACCATCGGCGGCATCTATGGCCGTGTGGTGAGCATCACCGACCGCACCGTGGTCATCGAGACCAGCGAGGATCGGGTCCGCATGGAGTTCGTCAAGTCCGCCATCGGTTCTGTGGGTACGCTGGATCAGCAGATGGCCGCTGCCCAGCGCCCTGCCAAGAAGTCCAAGGGTGAGCCTGTGGTAGAGGAGAAGGTCGAGGAGACCACCGAGGATAAGACCGAGGAATAAAAGCGAATAAAGCACCCTCCCCTGAATATGCTTGCAGTAAGAGCGATTCAGGGGAGGTATTTTTATGTCCGCAGGGAAACTGACGTGGGGCCGGCGGGACTGGCTGGGGTTGATGGTGCTGTTTCTTTCCAGCATTACGGCGGATGTGATCGGGGCGCTGCTGGCGGTGAAGGGCATCCTGCCCATGGGGAGCGTGGCTGCGTGGGTTTATGGCGGTTGGGCGCTGGGTGCATTTCTGGGCGTGCGGGTGGCGGCGCGGGGGCGCAGCGGCACCGTGCAGGCTTCGCTGCTGCTGGCGGCAGGGGCTTATGTGTTGATCTGGCTGGTGGGTCTGACGGTGTTCGGTACGGCGGCCTTTGCCCATCACGGTCTGGGGATCACGCTGGCGGTGGTGGCTGGTGCGCTGCTGGGAGCCGTGCTGGGGCAGGGGAGACGGCATCGAAAAAAGAAGCCTGTTCGGCGGGGACGGCAACATCGAGGGACGATATAGAGTGTTCCATGGTGAAAATCACGAAAATCTCTCTGTGAGACATTTTTTGCTTGACGGGCCATGACGGCGGCAGCGGATGAAGTATCCCTGCGCCGCCGGGACGGGGGAGGGCAAGATGTGGTGGCGGTCTAAAAAAATCCCGCCCCATATCTTGTCCTTCCTTTGCGTGGGGGAGGAGGGTATTTTTCGAGGTTTTATAGATTTACATAACACACTTTACATAACTATTTAACATAATTTACAAAAAACGGCGGCGCCAGCAAAAAGCTCTTGCGAAAATGCAGCGTTTGCCCTATCATATGTTATGGCAACCTCGTGAGTTATGTCGTGCTGCGGCAAGACCGCAGAACTTGCGCTTCTATCCGGCCGGCTTGTCTCATAGGATGAGACGAGGTGACTGGCCGCATGAGACGAGCATCACATTTTCACAGATGGCCCGGACGGCACACCGGCCTATGGCGGCTGGCGCTGCTGGGGTTCTGCTTCTGCGGGGGCATCCTGCTGGGGCAGCTGGCGGCCCGGAGCGTGCCGGAGGCATCCCGGACGGAGCTGGCCGCCTATCTGCGGCAGTACGCCGCCGTATGGGGTGAGACAACGGATCGCACCGCCTCGCTGCTGCGGGTGGCAGGGGTGTACCTGCGCTATCCGCTGCTGGTGACGGTGCTGGGCTTTTGCGGCGCCGCCGGGGCGGCGCTGATCCTGCCGGTTCTGGCGGCGGAGGGATTTTTTCTTTCCTTTTCTGCGGGCTGCTTCGCTGCTGCGCTGGGGCGCAGCGGCGTTTTACTGGCCTTGGCGGCCTTCGGCGTGCGGTGCCTGATCGTGCTGCCGTGCAGCATTTACCCGGCCATGCTGGTAGGGGAGAGGAACCGCTGGAGGAAGCTGGCCGTCTGCGGGGCGCTGCTGCTTCTGGGTATGGCGCTGGAGCTGACGCTGGTACCGAGGCTGGTGCAGTGGGCACTGGGAACATTATCATGAGAGGAGTTGAGGACCTTGGCGGATCATATTGCGGCATACGGCAGCTATCTGGAGCAGGAGAAGCACGCCTCCGCCAACACCGTCAGCTCCTATTTGCGGGATCTGAACCAGTTCCGCAGTTGGCTGCTGGAAAACGGGGCAGCCGATCTGCGGCGGGTCAAGACCGATACCATCAACGAGTACCTGAGGTATCTGGAGCGGCGGGGGAAGTCCCCGGCCACCGTGACACGCAGCGCCGCCTCGCTGAAATCCTTTTATGGGTATATGCAGGCCTCCGGGGTCATGAAGGCCAACCCCGCCAAGGCGGTGGTGACCCACCGGGCAGAGCGGAAGTACCCGGAGATACTGACCAACAAAGAGGTGGAGCTGTTTCTGGAGCAGCCCCGCTGCGTGGACGAGAAGGGCTTCCGGGATCATGCCATGCTGGAGCTGCTGTACGCCACCGGCATACGGGTATCGGAGCTCATCGGGCTGAACGTGACGGATGTGAACCTGACAGCGGGCTTCATCCGCTGCAGCAGCCGGGGCAAGGAGCGCATCATCCCCCTGTACCACGGTGCGGTGAAGGCCCTTCAGGACTACATACGGGACATCCGGCCCCGGATCATCGCCAACGAGACGGAGACGGCCCTGTTCGTCAACATGAATGGCGAGCGCATGAGCCGTCAGGGCTTTTGGAAGATCATCAAGCACTATCAGGAGACGGCGGGCATCGAAAAGGACATCACGCCCCACACCCTACGGCACTCCTTTGCAGCCCACCTGCTGGAGAACGGAGCAGACCTGCGAGCCATTCAGGAGATGCTGGGCCATGCGGATATCTCCTCCACACAGATATACACCCACGTGATTCAAAAGCAGCTGAAGGATATCTACAACAAGGCTCATCCCAGAGCATGAGAGACTGGCGGAGAGATACCTCTCCGCCAGTTTTGCATCCCCTGAAGGGCCGCCGTCATCTCCAATGTTTTTGCCGCTGTGTGCAAAGCACGAACACTCTGAAAGCTGATAAATAAACTTGGCATAGAAAAAAATCGGATTTATAATCAATTTATCCGTTTATTAACTGAGCAGTAAGGCCAGAAGCGTAAACACATACCACGAAAAATATAGTTCATAGAGCTGCAAAAAATAAAGCACACAGGAGGATAAAAGTTCGGCCGGTCGTGGTGGATTCAGATTGGAAATGGAAGGAGAAGATCAAGCAAAAAAGGCGCTGCCAATCGTTCAGTCTTACTTTAAAGGAATTGATGCCTACGAGGAAGAAATTGCCCAAGACGGCAATATCATTGAGGTGGACTTTGAAATTGGTCTTGACGCAGATGAATAGGATGATATCTACTCCTCATTGGGAGAAATGCCAAAGAGGGTAGCTGAGGCATTCCCTGATTTTAATTTCTACTGTATAGAGCAAACTGATGCATACGGGGTTGCTGCAAATTCAGAAGCGACGATGAAGCATGGTGAGTTTGTATGTGTTTCTGGTGATTCTGATGGAAATTTTGGTAAACGGGTCATTGGACATGTAATCGATGGCAATATAGTTTTTACAGAAGAAAATATTGACATGGATGAAGGAATGCAAATTTTATTTGAGGAAGAATCATGGAAAACAGGGAGCATCACGCCCCCTGTTTTTTGTCCTTATCAAGAGCGCTGTGTTCAGAATGTCGAAAACCTTCTTCAGGCAGTCTGCGGCTCGATGGTAACCGGTCTTCATAGAAGCTTCACCTCCGTGAGCGAAACTTGGCGCTTTACAGGGTGTGACAAATACGGTATAATAAACTGATATCATATTTTCGGCAGACGGTATGCCTGCCCGGAAGGAGATGACTTTTTGCAGGTAAATCAAGTGCGGGCGGGTGCGATCCTCTCCTATGTCTCCATGGCAGTGAGCACCATCCTCTCGCTGGTATATGCCCCCATCATGAAGGGGCAGCTGGGGACCAGTGAATACGGCGTATACGGCTCCGTAGGCCCCATCATTGCATATCTTCTGCTGCTGAGTATGGGACTGGGCAGCGCCTATATGCGGTATTACTCTCAGGCCAAGGTGGCGCAGGACCGCCGGACCATGGCCAAGCTGAACGGAATGTTCCTTGTGACCTACACGGTGCTGGGTCTGGTGCTGCTGGTGCTGGGCTTCACACTGGCGGCGCATCCGCAGAACGTGTTCGGTGCCAAGTGGACGGAGGAGGAACTGGCGCTGGGTGCCAAGCTGCTGCGGATCATGTCCGTCAATGCGGCTCTGTCGTTCCCCATCAGCGTGTTCGAGTCCAATGTCAATATCAACGAGCGGTATCTGTTTTTGAAGCTGGTGGCCATGGCCAAGTCGGTGCTGAGCCCCATGATCTCCATCCCGCTGCTGCTGTTGGGGTATCACTCGCCGGCCATCGCTATCCTGAGTCTGATGCTGACCATCGTCAGCGGCGTGGTGGAGGCCTTCTACTGTCTCATCCGTCTGCGGATGCCCATCAGCTTCCGTGGCTACGACTTCGCCCTCATGAAGAGCATGATGGGCTTTACTTTCTATGTGTTCATCGCCGTGGTGGTGGATCAGGTGAACTACGGTATCGGTACCCTGATGACCACATGGATCCACGGCACGGAGCTCAGCGCCGTATACTATAACGCCAATCAGCTGAACGTGTACTATCTGTCCTTCGCCATGGCCATCTCCAATGTGCTGGCCCCCCGAGTACACCGCATGGTAGCCTCCAACACCCCCACCCGTGAGTTGGGGCGGCTGATGACCCGTGCAGGCCGTTTGCAATTCATCATGCTCATGTGCGTGTTTCTGGGCTTTGTGGCGGTGGGCCGCCCCTTCGTGGTGCTGTGGGCCAAGGGCGACGCCAGCTTTGCCATCGACTATCCCGTGGCGATTTTGCTGTTTCTCTCCACCATCATGTCCTCCATCCAGTTCGTGGGGCTGGAGATCCTGCGGGCCAAGGGGATGCACAAGTTCCGGGCCTGGGTCTATCTGGCGGCGGCAGGCGTCAACGTGGTGCTGATGATCCCCCTGTGCCGGAAGTGGGGTCTGCTGGGCGTTGCCGGCAGCATCCTCATTGTCACACTACTAGGAAATGTCCTGCCCATCAACTGGTACTACTGCAAAAGGATCGGGCTGGATGTGAGACGGTTCTGGCGGCGCATCGCCCAGCTGCTGCCCTCCATGCTATTGCCGGCCATTGTGGCGGTGCTGATCGCCCGCTTCGCTCAGGTGGGCACTTATCTGCAGATCGCTCTGTGGGGCTGCGTGTTCGTGGCCGTCTATGCCGGAAGTCTGTGGATCTTCGGCATGAACCGCTACGAGCGGGGACTGGTCAGCAGTATGCTGGGTAAGATCTTCCGCCGTGGCAGGAGATGATCCTTACAACGTAAAAAAGGACCGAACGGCTGTGCCGCTCGGTCCTTTTTTACAAAATCAGCAGCAGTCCGATGGCGATCAGGACCTCCTCATCGGCCTCCTCCCGGAACAGGAAAAAGAGGATCAGCAGAAGCAGCAGATCCCCGGAGTCGATGTCCCCCAGATGGAGCCGGGACAGCAGCCGGTCCAGAAACCGTCCCTCCGGCGGACGGGGAGATGGCTCCTGCGGCTTGGGCGGCGGCCCTCCCGGCGGAGGACTGCCCGGTGACGAGTTGCCGCCCGGCGGCGGGGGAGGGGGCGGTCGCCCGGAAATGGGCCCCGGAGCCGGTTCCTGTTGGGGGATGCGGCTGTATGCCCCCTGCTCGTTGCGGATGTACCGGTTATACACGCTATCCCTCCCATTCCGACAGGAATTTTTTCCCCAGATGGATGAGCCTTGCCAGATGTGCCGCCCGTTCCACCTTGCCCTGCTTTTCCGGCTTCAAAAACGGCCGCAGGGCGTTCAGCAGCTGCATGGAGGCGCTGTTGCTGCGGCCGTATTCCTGTGCCAGCGGCAGAAGCTTCCCCAGCAGCGCCGGGTCCAGCCCGCCCGATCCGCCAAAGCCTGCCGTCCCTCCGCCCGTCTGATCCGCAGGACCGGCGGGCGGAGGAGGTGGCGGTGTGCTCTTCTCTGCACCGCCCATAGTTCCGGAGAGCTGCTGAGCCAGCTGCATGATCCGGGCCATGCTGCCGGGGTCTGACAGCAGTGTATTCAGTTTCTCGTCCATCTCCGACACACTGCCGTCCTCCTCTCTATCCCTGCAGACTGTCCCGGATGCGCCGCAGCAGGGCGGACCCCTCCGGGGTAGACATGACGCTCTTGAGCATCTGCGCCATCTGCAAGGTGTTGCCTGCCGCAGCCTCTCCGGCGGCCTGCTGAAGGGTGCGCCCACCGTCCCCGCCAGATAGAAGCTGCATCAGCCGCTGACCGTCGGCGGAGGTCATCAGCGACTGCACGGCGTTAGGGTCCCGGCGCAGTCGGTCGATAAGTTCCTTCTGATCCATAAGCTGCCTCCTTGGATAGGTCTTGATACTGCCAATATATGTGGCGGCAGCGGGAAAAGTGCCTGCTCCTCATGCAAAAAGCTGCCGGAAGCAATGCGTACTTCCGGCAGTCTGATATAAGTATTCAGTTTTCTGCGCCCTGCCCAAAGTCACAATAGGGCCGCAGGGTACACTCCCCGCACCTGGGAGAGCGGGCGGTGCAGACGGCCCGTCCATGGAGTACCATCCGGTGGCAGAAGTTATTGGACTCCTCCGGCGGGATGCACTGCCGTAGCTGCCGCTCTACCTTCAGCGGGTCCTTGCTGCCGTCGGTAAGGCCAAGACGGCCGGTGATGCGGATGCAGTGGGTGTCGCAGACATATCCCTCCTGCCCGTAGATATCCCCCAGAACGAGGTTGGCGGTCTTACGCCCCACGCCGGGGAGCCGCAGCAGCTGCTCCATGGTGTCCGGCACTCTGCCGCCGAACTCCTCCCGCAGCATACGGGCCGAGGCTACGATATCCCGTGCCTTGGCACGCCAGAAGCCGCAGGAGTGGATGTATTGTCCCACCTCATCCACGTCCGCCTCCGCAAAGGCCTCCAGCGTGGGGTAGCGGGCAAAAAGTGCCGGGGTCACCAGATTCACCCGTGCGTCGGTACACTGGGCCGCCAGGCGCACGGAAAACAGCAGCTCATAGTCCTTGCCGTAGTCCAGAGAGCATTGTGCATCGGGGTACAGGGCCTTCAGCGCCGCGATGATGGCGGAGATATCCTGTTTGCTTTTCATCTGTGCATCACCTCTCACCCATTGTACCAGACCGGCGGGAAAAATGCAAATAGGGGGTGCAAACCGGAAAAGAATGTGGTATAATCCAACTGATTTTGCGGACACGGAGCTTCCGGCCCGCAGCGAAGAGGAGGTGCCGTGATGCGGCCGCTGGCAGATGAAATACGACCTCAGACACTGGACGAGGTAGCAGGACAGAAGCACCTGCTGGGGGAGGGGGCGCTGCTGCGCCGCCTGATCGAGAGCGGGGCGGAGGCCAACCTGATCTTCTACGGCCCCTCCGGCACCGGCAAGACCACCATTGCCAACATCATCGCCCGCCGGACGAAAAAGACCCTGTACCACCTCAATGCCACCACGGCGTCCCTGCAGGATGTGAAAGCGATCATCGGCGACGTAGACACCATGATGGCCCCCAATGGGGTACTTCTGTATCTGGACGAGATCCAGTACTTCAACAAAAAGCAGCAGCAGAGCCTGCTGGAGTTCATGGAGAACGGCAAGATCACCCTCATCGCCTCCACCACGGAGAATCCTTTTTTCTACGTGTATAACGCACTCCTCTCTCGAAGCACGGTGTTCGAGTTCAAGGCCCTGACACCGGAGGAGACGGTACCTGCCGTGGAGCGGGCGCTGGCGCTCCAGCAGCAGCGCAGCAGCCTGCCCCTCTCGTGGGAGGAGGAGGTTCCCCGGCTCATTGCCGCCGGGTGCGGCGGGGATGTCCGCAAGGCTGTCAACGCTGTGGAGCTGCTGTATCAGTCCGCCAAGCCCAGGGACGGAGGGCTGCTCCTGACGACGGAGGATGCACAGGTGCTGGCCCAGCGCAGCGCCATGCGATATGACCGGGAGGGGGATCAGCACTACGACCTGCTGTCGGCGCTGCAAAAATCCATCCGTGGCTCGGATCCGGATGCGGCGGTGTACTATCTGGGGCGGCTGCTGGCGGCGGGAGATCTGCTGAGCCCCTGCCGCCGGCTGCTGGTCATCGCAGCGGAGGACGTGGGGCTGGCCTATCCACAGGCCATCGTGGTAACGAAGGCCTGCGTGGACGCTGCCCTGCAGCTGGGCCTGCCGGAGGGACGGCTCCCGCTGGCAGAGGCGGCGGTGCTGCTGGCCACAGCTCCCAAGTCCAATTCCGCCCACAATGCCATCATTGCCGCCATGCAGGACATCGACCACGGCAAGGTGGGGCCGGTGCCACGGCACTTGCAGAATGTCCACGCCGACAGCGCCGGAACGGGAAAGGTCCCGACCTACAAATATCCCCACGTTTACCCCAATCACTATGTAAAGCAGCAATACTTGCCAGACCTTGTAAAGGACGCTGTTTACTACGAATACGGCCCCAACAAAACAGAGCAGGCCGCCAAGCGCTACTGGGACGAGATCAAGGGCGATAGCGCCAGCCGCTGACGCTGCCGCCGGTGATTTGATAGTGCAGCGGCGTGGGGAAGTCAGGCTGCCCCAGCTCCTGCACCATCTGCAGCTTGATCTTGCCGGTCTGGGGCTGGATGGAGCGGATGTAGACCGACACCAGCCGTCCCTCCGGGATATCCTCCCGGCTGTCCGCCAAGCCCGACAGGTTGGGCGTCAGCTCCACGAAGCAGCCATAGGGCTTGCAGCTGCGGACAATGCCCGGCACCGTCTCGCCCACCCGGAAGCGGGCGGCGTTCTCCAGCCACGTTCCCAGCAGCTCCCTGTGACTGAGGACGATGCGCTTTTGCTGTGGGTCGATGCTCTGCACCACGGCACGGATGCGCTGGTGCAGGGCGAAGCGCTCCGCCGGATGGCGGATGCGTGCCACGGAGATATTCGCCAGCGGCAGCAGGGCCACAAGGCCACAGCCTACATCCACGAAGGCCCCGAAGGGTGCCAGATGTGTTACCTGCCCCCGAATCACCATGCCGGGCGTCCCGTGGCGCAGGATGTGCTCCATGGCCTCCTCCTGCGCCAGACGGCGGGAGAGGAGAAATTCCGTGCTGCCGTCGGCTGCTATGCGCTGACCTGTCACCTGAAAACAGACGCTGCACCCCACGCAGGACAGCGCAGCGATATCCCGCTGAGCGCCGGATAGAAATGGTGCCGCCACCTGATCCCGTGGGATGATGCCGCCGCAGCCTCCCGGCCGAAGGTGCAGATTGCGCTGGGCATCGCACCGCAGGACGGGAGAGGCGAGTGTTTCGTGGGACGATAGTGCCTCCTGCAGCTGCCGGAGCGTACAGGGCTTCCGGAATCCCTCCGGCAGCGGCCATTTATATTCTTCCATTATGACACACCCTTACATTCAGATATCCCATACTATGCGCCGGTACAGGCGTGCTTGAACGAAAGGAGCGCCTATGGATCTGAAGCTGCACGATATCGTAGAGATGAAAAAAGAACACCCTTGCGGCAGCCGCCGCTGGGAGGTGCTGCGGGTAGGGATGGACCTGAAGCTCCGCTGCTGCGGCTGCGGACACGAGGTCATGGCCCCCCGCCGAAAGCTGGAGAAAAGTATCAAACGCATGATCACAGAGGAGGAATCGATATGAGACCCAAATGGACCCGTTATCTGGCCATGGGCGTGGCTCTGCTGCTGGCTGTCTTGATGCTGGCAACGCTCATTGTGCCATACCTGAGCCTGTGAACCCACGGCCGGGGATCGGCGTATGCGGTACATGGGGAGAGGACCGATGGGGTCCTCTCTTTTTTTGACGCTTTTTTCCGGCGGCGGACGGTATAATGTGTCCAGCGGAAGGGGGGAAGCGGCGTGACGGTGGTGTATCTGGACCGGGTGCTCCTGCTGAATCTGTTGGTAGACTATCTGCTGCTCCTGACCACGGCCCGGCTGGCGGGTATCCCCCTGCGGAGGGGAAGGCTGGCTTTGTGCGCCGCCGTCGGGGCGCTGTACGCCGGTGCGGTGTTCCTGCCGGGGCTTAGCTGGCTGTCGCACCCTTTGTGCCGGACGGCTGGG
>OLQX01001090.1_pt1 | contig 26503 bp, 52 predicted proteins | sample 1672581 | NCBI WGS metagenome assembly OLQX01 (sample SAMEA3136701, study PRJEB25190) | human gut metagenome | reverse complement strand
GGCCAGTGCGTGCAGCTGGTCCAGGTGCTCGGTCAGGGTGCGGCGGCAGGTCTCGGAGGCCTCGTCGATGATATAGAGCACGTGGTCAGCGTGGAAGCCCTGGAGGGCATCGGGCTTGCTGGCGGTCCGGGCCACCGCAAACCATTCTTCAGGGTAGCCCCTCATATAGACCTTTTCTCGGGTCCAGATAAGGTCGTTGCTCAGTACGGGGTTTGACCTCAGCCATTTGGCGATTTCGGCCCACAGAATGTCCCAGAGCTGGTGCTGGGTAGGGGCCGTGCAGGGTATCTTGGGGAAGGGCCTGGTTGCCAGAAACCAGATGACGGCCCAGCTCTCCACAGCAGACTTGCCGATGCCGTGGCCGGACCGAACGGAGGTCATAGGGTATTTTGCAATGGAGTTGAGTATGTCCCGCTGGTTCGGGTCAGGCTTCGCCCGAATAATGTCCTCCACAAAGTCCACGGGGTTTTCCGCATAGTACAGGATTGCCTCCGGGTCTATCATTCATCGTCACCGCCCGTCTGCTCACGTTTGAGCCGCATTTGGTAGGCCGCCTGGATAGCATCAGCCAGGGACGCCTTCTGCTCGTCTGCGGCCACGGTGCGCTCGTCCATGGCCTTCTCATGCTGGAACTTCTCACGGGACAGCTTCAGCTCATCCCGTCGGAGCTGGATGGACGGGTCCTCTCCCAGCAGCTCCCGGCAAAAGACAGCGGCCTTGACGTTGCCCTTCATGGCCTGGTTGAGCATAGCCACCATGACGGCGGTTTGGTATGTGGCCTCATCCGTGTTAACGCCCAGCAAGGTCAGCTTTTGTTTCAGCTCCTTGGAGGTGATAGGGAGGTCAAACAGCATTTTGGCGGTGGCCTTCATGGTGCTTTTCCTCCGGCGGGCGGCCCCGGACGCCTTCCCAGCTTTTACGGCGAGTTCCCTACGTTCATCCTCGGTTCGCTCATTGAAGGGGATAAGGTTCTGCTCGTTGTTCTGATGGGCCACTCTCACCACCTCTCGTTCCTTGGTCAGGTGCCGGCTCAGATAAAGCAGACATCTTTACGCTCGGCCATGGTCCGGGCTACAAAGGCATTGGGAGCGGTCATCCGGCAGGGAATGTCACAGGTCCGCATATCGGTTACGGCGGCGGCCTTCTTCTCCAGAATATCCTCGTCCAGCACATGGCCGATGACCTGATAGGGCTTGTGGCAGCAGTACATGACCTCGCCTCGCTCATTTAGGGCGATTTGAGCCCAGGAAGCGACGCAAGAGGGTTCCTGCTCTCCCAGCAGGTGCCACTTGAAATTGAGCACCACGCGGGGGTCCTTGGCGGCCAGCTCATTTACGGCCCGGATGATACTGGCGGCAATGACCTTCCCAGCTTCCCCGGCGTACTCCTTGCCCCCGGTGCTCTCCTTGGGGCGGAATACCATGTAATCGACCTTCAGCCCATGGTTGGCCTGATAGAACTTCAGAACGTCCCCCACGCTCTCCACCACGCACTGGACCCCCAGGGAGGTGCCGGGGCTGTGCTCCTCCTTCCAGGCAGCATAACGCTGGATATTCTCCAGGACGGTATCGTAGCGCCTCACCCCCCGGCGCCATTCGTAGCTGTCCTCATCCCACCCATCCAGGCTGACCTTCAGATAGTCTGGCTTTATGAAGTGCAGCTCATTGAAGTTGGTGTTGACGCCATAATGAAGCCCCTGGCTCTCCAGCCATCCAGCAATGGACGGAAAGTCAGGGGCAACGGTGGGCTCCCCTCCTCCAGTGAGGATAAATCCCAGCACTCCGAGGGCCCTCAGCCGCTCGGCATAGGTTTTGAACTCGGCCAGGGTCATGGAATAGGCCCCGCCCTCCAGGTCCCACCGCCTGTATGTGCAGTAGGGACATCGGTTATTGCAGTAGTTCGTCAGGAAGATGTCGGCAGTAATGGGCCGGTGGTCTCCGGCTATCCTTCCAATGTGGGCCAGCATCTTATCGCCAGCTATGCCCTGCATGAAGCTATCTCTCCTTTCGGTATTTCTCATTCAGTATCTTGGGGACGCAGCACTCCCAGTCGATGCGGTGGTGTATCCGGCTGTTCTTGCTATACATCATCCCGGCCTTGATACAGGACGGCATAGACATGACTGAATAGAAGGTTTTCAGGTATGTCCCACTCTCGCGGTAGGCAGCCGTCATGCCACCGCCCAGGGATTGCGTAGGGATTTGGATGATATGGACATCAACGAAGGTGAAAAACAGCTCCCCGCGGCTCCCCAGAGTGGTGTAGGTAGTCACGTCCTCGTTCATGGTCCCCCGGAACTGGATGGGGCGGTCCACTCTGCAAAAGAAGCTGTTCATAGCCTTTCGGAGGAGGCGCTTCTTGAAGTTCCCACCTTTCAGGCCCCCGATAAAGTCACCGCCCTGGGCAAAGGCCACGGTTGCAGCCCCGGAAGCGTCCAGGAAGCCCAGCATGGCCTCGAAAATCCTCTCCAAGGTCTTTCCCCTCGGGGTCTTGGAGGCCAGCTTCTTCCCTTCAGGGAAGCGAAACAGGAAGTCGCTGTAATCATCATCCAGCATGAGGAAGTATTTCAGGCCCAGCTCCCGGGCGATACGGAAACTCTCATTTCGGGCATACAGGATGGCCCGGTGCTCATTCAGGTTGTCCATGGTGTCTGCCTGGTCCACAGCTTCCTGCTTGCAGAATGTGACGATATGGTCCTCTCCGAAGTTCTGGCGGTAGTCATCGGCCATATCGTCCTCGTCATCAATGACCATGTACCACTTCCCAGAGTATCCCTGCCGCTGAAGGGTTTTCAGGGTGACCACATTATCGGCCCGCCCATGGGTCAGGATGAGCACGGCGAAATCATCACGCATCGTCCTCGGCCTCCCCCATAGCGTCCAGGACCTCACCCATGAGGGTGGCATACCCATTGGCAATGGCATTGTCCACGTCGATGATGACCAGGGCCGACTTCTCCATGAGTTCCTGCATCTCCGGGGAGGCGTGGGCGTAATACTCAGCTATCAGGCCATAGTTGAAAACCGTGTGCCTGCCGGCGGCCCGCAGCAGAAAGCCCTTCTCCTCCTTGCTCAGGCCGGAGGCCTCAATCTCGGCTATGAGGTCGTCGGTCTTTTCGGCGTCATAGAGCTGGGAGAGGGAGGGCTTTGCCCCGGTGGGCTCATACTGGGGGATATTCGTGGCCGTGGTATAGGGGTTGTCCTCCAGCTCATCGGCAAGGTCGCTCTCCTCATCCCCGAAACCGAATAAGGTCATGTCGATGTCTGCAATATCGGCCAGCTCCTGGGCCAGAAGGTCCTCGTTCCAGTCTGCCAGCTCCGCCGTCTTATTGTCGGCCAGCCGGAAGGCTCTGATTTGCTCGTCGCTCAGGTCATCGGCCACAATGCACGGGACCTTCTCCAGGCCCAGCTTCTTGGCGGCCTTGTACCTGGTGTGTCCGGCCACGATGACCCCCTGGGCATCTATCACGATTGGGACCTTGAAGCCAAACTCCTTGATGGAGGCGGCCACAGCGTCCACGGCTTGGTCATTGTCCCTGGGGTTCTTTTCGTATGGGGTGATCTCGTCCAGCCTTCTCCACACGATGTCCACGGCGATACCTCCTTTTCCGGGCTCAGAAATAGCATCAGCGGCAGAAGGCCCGAAGGGCTTTCTGCCGCTGTGTGCTATTTCTCTATTGTCTGAGATTATATCACAGTAAATTGCACCAGTCTATTGCATCTTTTTTGCACCGATAAATTGCACGGAATAGGGACCGAGGAGGCCTATCGAACAGCCTCAGCCCCGTAAAGCCAAACAGCCATACGCTGCACCAGCCGCTTGCGGTTCCGCCATACGGTGGAGGTATCACAGTGCAGCCCATCAGCCACGGCATCATCGGGCAGATTTTTGAAGTAGCGGCCAGGGATAACAGGGTAATACTCATCGTCCTGGACGGTCCGCAGGGCCCCATGGAGCGCGTCGATTTCATACTTATCGGAGGCAATCTTGGCCTCCAGGTCAATGACCTGGGCCTCGAATATCTCCTCCTTGGTCAGGCGCACCCCAGTCTTGAAGAAGCGGGTAATGCTCTTATCGCGCTCCCTGGGCCCGTAGGCCTTCAGCTCGGCCAGCTTCTCCAGGTCATCCCTGTACTTCAGCTCCAGCGTGGGGAGGCCGTACAGACGGCGCTCGGTGGCTTTGAAGGCGTCCTTTGCGGACCTCTCAGCAGACTGGCGGCCAGCTTCAACGGCCCGCCGGATAATTTCCTCCACGCTATTCTGTTCAACGGTCTTTCGGCTCCCCATTGACTATGTGCCCCCTTCGTGGTATAGTTTCCTTGCCACAGGTCGTTCCCTCCTCGGAGGGGGCGGCTTTTTTTATTCCTCTGGGGCCTTTCCAGCCCCACCCATGATGACCCTGAAGGAGGCCCGGAACTTCCTGGCCTTCCGGTCATCAGCTTTGTCCTTGGCCTCCTTCGAGCGTTCAGACATCTTGTAGTGGTCACAGTTCAGGCGCTTCGTGTGGACAGCTCCGGGAATAGACCCTATGAACATGATACAAGCGTCGCAGTAATAGCAAGGGAAAGAGGCTTCGCCGGGCCTGGTGTTCAGGCTCTCCCCATTATTGCCACAGGTGAGGCAGAGGCAGTTTTGGCAGCTCATACCCCATGCACGGCAGTCTGGAGGAGAAAGCCCAGAAGATACCATACCCTGTCCCGGATTTTTCTCATGCAGATGTCGCGGCCCATCTTCTCGTCGTAGTTCTCAGGGCTCACACAGGACGAAGCCTCCACCAGCTCAAAGCCGTTCCGCAGCAGGGCCCGCACGATGGTAGTCTTATCTCCGGCGGTCTGGGTCCAGGTTTCAACGATGAAGTTGTCCACCATCTCCTGGCTGATGCTGGGTCGGCCAGTTTTCAGGTTGGAATTTGTGGAAAGTGGGAGGTATGCCTTCTCAAAGACAGCCGCGGGGCTCCAGCTCTCGTATCCGTCAGCATAGCGGACGGTGTACCCCTTTTCTACTTTAGACCCGCTCCTGGCCTCTCCCTCAATGATGATGGAGGTGGTCCCATCAGGCTCAGTGATGCGGAAGGATGGCTCCGCCTCAATGAGCTTGGTTCCGATGTACTGTTTCATGTCTCATCTGTCCTTTCTGAAAATATCCACCAGACGTTGCCAGAGGCCCCGGTGGGCTGTCTCCACGCTAAAGGCAGGAACAGGGCCACGCTCCGGGAGACGTGCCCACAGAGCGTCTATGACCTCGGCTCGCTCTTTTTTCTCCAGAGGCCGAGCCGGAACGAGCCCCATATAGGCAATGCTTTCCAGTTCCGACACCCGGCGCTCCAGGGCCCGGAGGCGCTTTTCCCGACGTGCGCTCACTTCTCCGCCACCTCCGCTATGAGGTCCATCAACCGCTCCTTGGCCTGCTTCAGGGCCCGAAGGTTCTGTTTGGCCTTCTTCACGCTCTCCGGCATGGCCGCTTTCATGGCAGGGTGCAAGCTCTCCAGGATGGCAGAGGCAGCAGGGTTTGGGTGGGCCTGGGCCTCAGCCGAGGCAATCATCCTGTCGAGCTCCTGAAGCAGCTCCCCGTCGCTCATCTTTTCCGGCTTCTTCTTTCTGAACTCCATTGCTCTTGTCCTCCTCATTTCTCTGGCATCTTAAACAGCTTGGGAGGCTCAAACATCATCGGCTGAACATAGCCGCCTGGATGGGTAAGGATAGGGCCGCCCGAGCATTTGTAATACTTCGCATACTCTTCCGCGATTTCAGCTAAAACAGCCACCGCGCGAGTGGTGTCCTCATATTCCCCCAGCAAATTGGTGTCCTTGTTCAGGTCCACGGCCAGGACCTCAGCCCCAGCATTGAAAATGCGGACGATATGGTCCACGTTCAGAAGGACAGCTTTGTTTTGGGATACAATCAGCATTTTCTCTCCTCCTCCAGTCCCTCCAGGAACAGCAGGACCCCGGGCCCCCCGAAGGTGATCCGAAAGGGTTCTGCCTCCTGGACGGTTATGTATTTGTGCCCATACCGGGCTTTCATACTTCGCCAGACTTCCCAGGGCACCCGGAAGAAGTCCTGCCCAGAGAAGGAGCAGACCACAAAGGCGGCGGCTCCATACCTGAAGGCCCTCTCCAGGCGGTCGGCCTGTTCGGGGGTCACCCGGTCCTGCTCCATCCTGGGGGTGTCGGTGTGCTTGGCCTCGAAATTGACGGCCAGGCCGCCCCGGAGGAAGCCCTTGAAGTCTGCCTGGGCCTTCTTCACATAGACCGCGGCAAAGTGCCCTTTCCCCATATTCTTGATGGGCTTCATCTCCTCCGGGGTCTTTTCGATGTCAGCCACGCCCCGGCCCCGGTAGTAGTCACAGGCCGCCCTTATCAGGTCCTCGAACTGGGCTCCCCGGTGCCGGTTGAGCTGGTTCTGGCGGCGGAGGAGAAGGGCCTTCTCTGTCTTGGTCATGCGCTCACTTCCTTGGCTCGTAGGTTATCTCCGGCAGCCATTCATACCGCTTCTCGAAGGGGATGAATTTCTCCGGCGGGCAGATGTTCTGCATGATAGCGTCCATCTTTACCCTGGCATAGTCGGCCTCGGCGTTCTTGGTCAGGGCGTCAAAGAAGCGGTCGTAGTTGGCCTCCACCGCCAGCAGCACCCGCATGAGGCGTTTGTACCCCAGCACGTCCTTTCCCATCACGGCGGGGTCATTCAGGGCGATTATGAACATATCCGTCATGTACTGCTGATAGGTCTGCTTGTAGGCCCGCTCCAGGACATCGTCCCTGACCTTCTGGCGCTTCAGGTATCCGCTCTGCTTTGCCATGTGTGGCCCTCCCTTCAGTAGGACACGGCCAGGGCCCAGGGAGCGTCCATGTCGTAATCGTCATCCATCACGAAGGGCCAGACCTCCAGCTCTCCGCCCAGGTCAACATCGGTGAAGTGGGTCCGCAGATAGGCGCCGGCTCTCTCCTTGGCCTCCTCCTCGGTCAAAGCGATAACCACACCGCTGACCTGCCCATCGTAAAACCTCCATAGGTCTTTCATACCGCCACCGCCTTTTCGAGTTCTTCCATCGTCGTGATGGTCTGGCCGCACCATTCCGGGAGGTTGGCCCTGACCAGGGCCGTGGCAAAGGGAGGGGGTACGGCGTTCCCGCACCTTGCCACCTGCTTTGCCTTCCCGTACTCCTTCCCGGTATAGTCCCGGTCGATGATGTAGTCATCAGGGAAACCGTTGGCACGGTAGAGCTCCCTGGGGGTCAGCATACGGAGGCCGATGTCCGCCATGAAGTACAGGCCGCCGGCGATCTGAAACAGTATGACCTCGTCCTCCTTTAGACCATATCCGCAATAGGTATTCAGCAGCTCCCGGATTTTGGGCCAGTTCTTCAGGTCAGCCTCAGGAGATACAGGGGCAACCATAGTCGTGACCACGCCGAAGTGCCCGCCCCCGGCGGTGATGGTCTGAACCGGCTCAGATACAGGGCCGCCCAGGTTCGTGCCCTTTAGCTTGACCATGTGGGCCATCTGGACAGCATTATGGTCGATAGAGGTCACCGTGGGAAGTGGTTGGGACATTTCTGCCCCTACCACGCCCCCGTAGAACTTGGATAGGCTGGCAGCCACTACCCCCTCGCGGTCCTTTGCTGTGATGGTGTGCAGGGGCTCTCCGGCGTCCTGGCCGGTGGCAGTGCCGTAGTATTTCTCCAGGCAGACAGCAGACAGGCCGTAGCGGTTGGAGGCGTCCACGGTCAGGAGAGGAGCGTCAAGTCCCTGGCCCCTCACTCGCTCCCCCTGCTCCGTGTGGTACTGCACCAGGCTTGCGGATAGGAACATCTGGCCCCCGCCGCCCCCGGTCCGGGCGGTGTCCACGGGCTCAGAGGCAGGGTGCCCGGTGGAGTTCGTGGTGTTGGTCACTGTCCAGGGGGCCAGCAAGGGGGAGGCCACCCCATACCCATGCTTGGCGGTCACGGTCTGAAGGGGCTCCCCGGGGTCCTGCCCCCGGAACTCCCCCGAGTGGTTGACCACCACCAGGAAGGGGGAGGCGGTCTTGATGACGAACTTATCCACCCCGCGGGCTACACGGGCCATCGTATTGGGCCGTAGGGGACGCTGTGCGGTCAGGTTGTACTTCTCCCGGATACTTTCCTTGGTATCGAAGATAGAGGGCGTGGGAAGGCTCCAGTCTATGATTTCCGCCGCGCTCCGCCAGGGCAGTTTCTTCCCGGCCACTACCTCCGGGCTGTCCGCCGGGGCGTGGGTGGGGGTAGGCCACACAATGGGCCGCCCGTCACACCTGGCAATCAGGAAGAACCGCTTGCGGGTGGTGGGGGCTCCATAATCGGCGGCCACCAGCTCCCGCCACTCCACGGAGTAGCCCAGGTTGCGGAGTTGGCCCAGCCATTTCCTGAAGGTCTGGCCGGTGAGCTTCTTCACTGGCTTGCCCTTGCGGACAGGCCCCCAGGTCTGGAACTCCTCCACATTCTCCAGAATGATGACCCTGGGGCGGACGGTCCCAGCCCACCGCAGCACAATCCAGGCCAGCCCCCGTATGTTCTTGTCCACGGGCTTCCCGCCCTTGGCCTTGCTGAAGTGCTTACAGTCAGGGGAAAACCAGGCCAGCCCCACCGGGCGCCCCCGGCAGACCTCCACGGGGTCCACGTCCCAAACGCTGGCCTGGTAGTGGGTGGTGTGGGGGTGGTTGGTGCGGTGCATCAGGATTGCGTCCGGGTCGTGGTTGATGGCAATGTCCACCACTCGGCCAGTCGCCAGCTCCATGCCGGTGGAAGCCCCACCCCCGCCGGCAAAGTTGTCCACGATGATTTCATCAAGGAGGTTGATTTGGCCGGTGCTCATGGGCAGGCCTCCTTTCTCAACCATTCCTGCCACTTTTTACGCTTATTCTCGATGATTTCTGGGCGGGGGTTATCGCATATCGTGAACAAGTCTCGCAGAAGGTCAGCCGTTTCCGGTTTCCGCAACTCTTTCATGTGCGAGCACTTCTCGGGCTGCTCCAGGCTGATGGGGCGCAGGGCGAGCATACGGTCCCGCACCAGCTTGTCAATGACCCGCCCAGTGCTCCCGCAGCCCTCCATGTCGGCCAGCTTCTCCAGGTTCCCCATGGTCTGAGCGGTGACGAGCACGCTCAGGCGGCGGAGGTTCTTTTTCTTACTCATGGGCCGCGCCCCCTTTCCAGTATTCGACAAAGTAGGCGTACTTGGTAGACTTCGGATTCGGCTTCTCCCTTACCTGCCGGACGGCATACCCATTCCGGGCCAGAATGACCACCAGGGCGTCCCGGTCCTCTGCCTTCTCGCACTCTATCCGTGCGGCGGTAATCATCCCTCCGGCCATACCATGCCCTCCGGGTGCTCCCGGATAAGCTCCGGGCCCCACACGTCTTTGAGGCTGTCCTTCATAAAGACCTTGGCACCAGTCAGGGAGGCGGCCTCCACGATTTTCTGTACCCATTCCCGGCGGGGCTGGTGATCCCGGCTGCCCGGTCCAGTCATGGCCCCGACGATAATCCAGCGGACACCGCCGAAGCTCCCCAGGCCGGGGTCGATGTCCTCCAGCAGAGGCTCAATGCTCAGGAAGGTGTTGAAGTGGACACTCTCAGCAAAGGCCGGGGCCCCTTTCCCTGTCACCGTCGTTCCATACCAGAAATTCGGCTCCGCCGGGAGCTTCCCGGCGGTGGCGAGGTCACAGTACCGCCGGGGGTTCTTGGTGAGAAAGAGATAGGTGTGCTGGGGTGCCCTCTTGCAGGCCTCGAAAACCTCCTGTATCCACGCCGCCGGTACCCAATCCCCGAACAGGTCCCCCATACTGGACACAAACACCCTGGATGGGATGAACCGCTTTTCGGGATAGCTCAGGGTGTAGGTGTGGTAAGTAGGGGCGAAGTCTTTGGGGTAGGGGGTGCTCCGTACATAGGCCCCGGCCTCATCCACCAGCCGGGAGGGGGCATCGGCCACAAAGAGACCTGACCCCTTGGGCAGATACTCCAGTGGCTCAGGCTCCGGCCTCTCACAGGCATGGGGCGCAAACCGGGAAATGAAGCGCCGGGCGTAGCAGTATTCGCACCCACGGCGGCACCCAGTAACAGGGTTCCAGGTATGCGTCGCCCACTCGATTTTGGTTTTATGCAGGTTCATGGTTATTTCTCCTCCGTATCCTTCAGCCCATCAAACAGGCTGTATTGGTTCTCGGCCATCTTCCGCTCGGCCTCCTCCCGGCGCATCTTCTGGAGGCAGCAGGGCCCGTATCCATCCCGGAGGCCCTGCTTGCTGGTCAGGAGGCCGCCGCACCGCTTACACCGGCGGGCGGGGATGGTGAAAACGTCATCCTTCTGCTCGCTCATGCTCTCGCCGCCTTCGACGCGCCATCTCGTGGCGAATATCGCTTTGGGCCTCAGCAGCTATGAGGCTGTCCTTCAGGAACTTCTCAGCTTTGCTGGCGGAGGCCCGGACAAATGCGTCGTAGGCCTCGCTCTCCCTGGCCCTCCATTTCTCCAGCTCCTCCAGAAGCTCCTGGTCGGTCATCTCCTTTGGGCCCTTGGGCTTCATTTCCCGTCACCGTTCCCGGAGGCTTCGTCCAGGAACTCCCGAAGGTGCTTCAGCTTCAAGCACTCGTCCTCGCTGTTGTCACCGAAGATGACCTCCATTTGGTTGAGCATGATGGACACGTCGGCCCGCTCCTCATTGATGCACTCCAGAATGTCGCCCAGGTCCCCGTGGCCGAAGTCCTTGTAGCGGATATACTTCAGCAGGGCCTTGGTGAGCTCGGCCATCTCCTCGACGGCCTGGAGGATTTGGGCCTTCTCCCCGAAGTGCTCCACGGCCTCCTCATAAAGGGCCATCTCCCGCTGCTCCGGGGTCATCTCAACAAGTTCAAATTCCATCGTCATTTCCTCCCGTTCTTGGTCTGGTTGGTTTTAGCTCTCGGCAGGACCTGGCCGCAACGGTCCGGCCCATTCAGGCAGGGGTTTTTGCAGGCCCCGCTTGACTTAAAGCCGCAATCAGCGCAGCAGACATTCCCGCGCCGGCGGTCACAGTTGAATATGGTGCAGCCCCTTGGAAATAATCTCCCCATACCTTGCCCCCTACTTCTGAAGGCTTCTCACACAATCCCTGGCGGTTTCCAGGGCGTCCAGAGCCTCCTCGATAGCCTCGTCGGAGCGGCGGGCCTCGTTCCGGATTTTCTCCAGCAGATACTCGGTTAGGCTTCCGGGCTCCACCTCCAGGAAAAATGCCGGGCGGTCAGGGGTCTGCATATTGTACTCCTCGACCTTCTTCTTCAGGTCCTCCGGTCTCCACCCTTCAGGAGCAAAGTGATGGCGGTAGATAGCCCCGTCCTTGCGGTAGTAAATCAACAGCGGCATGGTTCTTTTCCCCTCCTATGACAGGTAGTCACTGGCAAGCTCCAGCAGCTCGGCCGCGTGTTCCTGGTCCACAATTTTGACCTTCCCAGGCCGCTTTTGGTCTTTCTCAATGGCCCAGGTTGTTTTCTTTGCCATAAATTCCCGCTTTTCGGTTTCCTTGTCCAGTTCCTTTTCGTAATAGTCCCGGTCCTTTTTCCAGGCCATGAACTCCAGAAACTCATCTGCTGTCATGGTCACAGTTACGGTCGTTTCATTCATTCGTGCACGCCTCCTCGCCTTCAAAATAGCCGGTAATTTATCCCACCGTCCTCCAGCATGGACCACAGAAACCGCTCCCCGGGCAGTATCAGCCCTTCATCTTCCAGTTGGAAACGCTCGTCGTAGTCATGGACTGTCTTTCCATCAGGCTTGAACGAAACGGGGCTATCCGTGTCCCATTTCAGCAACAGCGCCCAGAGCTTTGGATAATCCTTCCGAAGTTGCCGGAGCTGGTTCACGCCCTGGTTGTGGCACATCCAGCACCCATCCCGGCAGCTCGTTTCGTATGAGGGGGAGAGGATACCGTTGTACTTGCAGTACAAGCCGCACAGCTCCTCCTCGATTCCAAACTCCACCAGAGGGGCCCGTTTCCGCTCGTTCAACTGCCCGAAACGCTCAGGCTCATCAGCAGCTATGCCCAGATATTCCACGATATTTTTACCGCCCCTCGCGGCGGGGCTTTCTAAAAATCTGGTTTTGAGCTTCTGGCACCACTGGCCCTTCCTGTTGAGTGAGACCGGGAAGCCGTATATAGTCGATTTTGAGTTTCTTGCACCAGCTCCCAATTTGTGCAGGAAAACCCTGCGGCCTGGTGCTTTGCGCTCCGTTTGAGGTCTGACTGGCACCATGGCCCCCACAGGGTAGGAAAGCCCAGGATTTTTCCCTGTTTCCAGCCCCCCCCCGCACTTTTACGCTTCGGGACATGGTAGAATAATTTCTCGTAGGTCACTTTCTCGCCGTTGCGCATAGCGCATAGGTGCTCCACCTCGATGTGGTACTTCCTCCAGATAAACTCGTCCGCCTGTTCTTTGAAGGCCACCATTTTGGGGTGTTCACCGCGGATGGTATCAGTGGCCCAAACGTCAGTCGTTGTGATACGGTCCAGGGGGAGGCCCCTGGAGACAATAACATCGAGCATTTTCAGGCTGTCCTTCCCGTGGCTTATCCGGGCAATGTACTGGAGCTGGCCCTGGTCAATGTGGAGGCTGTCCTTGCACTTCATCGTTATGCCCCATAGGGGTCCGGGAGGCTCCAGTCCCAGGTGCGCCCCTGGTCCTTCTCCCACTCCGTCCTGAAGTGGTTCCGCTCTCCGTCCCCCTCGAAGTACAGGTATTCAGCGGGCAGGGTCCGCCCCACATCAGAGGCCCCGGCCTTCTCAGCGGCCCACCGGCGGCACACGTCCTCGGCCAGCTCCACGAACTCAGCTTCCACGGGGCTGGCAGGGTCCCAGGCAAATTGGCTGGGGTATGTAACCACCTGGGAGATGGTGTCGCCCCAGGTCCCGGCGTCCACTCGGTTGAGGATACACCACACCACGGCGGCCTGTTCCGCCCTGCTCTCCACGCCCCTGGCCTCGGCCCACACAGTCTGGGCTATCAGCTCCAGGTCGTCCTCAGTCCAGAGCTCCGGCGCCTCGGTTTCTTCTTCCGCTTCCTTGGCCTGTTCCCGCCCGCTGGAGGGTTCTGCCTGAACGAGGGTAATTTCCCACCCAGGAGACGGAAGCGCGGCTTGTGCGCTCTGCTGGGCCCCTTTCTGAACGCCCTGGTAGTTCTCCCCCTCAGCAGGGAAGGAAAATGACAGCAGGGCCAGGGAGGAGAGGGCCACCACCAGCACCACGCCCAGAATGGGGCGGCGCTTTGCCAGCCTTCGGCCTCCTCTCGGTCTGATCTGATTTCTCATCGGTATTGAGAACTCCTTTTCTCGTCATATTCATGCGCTTGCTCCACGGTCTTGATGCCCCTGGCCCCCAGGTTCCTATATACTCCGGCTATATAGTTCCAGTTGACGGCCCCAGCTCTTGACGCCGCCTCGAACGCATAGGCCAGCAGAGCCTTCCGCTCCTCTGGGAAGCTCATGGTCCACTCGCCGTCCTCGTCCTGCCTCTGGTCCTTGATGTAGAAGAACACCCTCTGGCGGTCCCGGTCATCCGGGGACCGCCCAGGCCAGTACGCGGTGAACAGGTCACGGGTGATTTTCGCAAGCTCCCTCCCGGCGGCCTCGGTCCATCCGAAGTAACGCTCCGGGGCCTCCACGTCCTCCATGTACTCGGCGCCCTCCTCATAGGGAAGCCCAGCGGCGTCCCCATGGCTCTCCTGGAGCTCCACCAGGGAGGGAGGTATGAGCCTGTATGTGCTCGGCTGCCCCTTCACCCCCTGGGAGAACTCCAGGAGGCCGGCGTCAGAGAGGGCAGTCCGGGCCTTGATAAAGGCGTGTATTGTAACTCCTATCAAGCTCATGGCAGTTTTATTATCCAGTGCTATTGCTTCAGGCCAGCGTTGCCGGTTCGCCTCGCGCATCAGTTTGTACCATAGGAGCTGGGCAGTTCCGGGGAGGGGGTGCCGGTCCATCAGCCGCTCGAAAGCATTGATTTCGGTCAGATAGCGCACCCGGCAGCCCCTCCCTCCGTATCATTGCTTTGGCGTCAGCCCAGGAGGTCACACCGTCATGCGCTGCTGGCCGTCCTCCGCGCCCTTATCTTCGCGGGGCTTGGGCTCCCCATCCTTGGCGGGCTCCTCCGGCCCCCTCACGATTTCCCCGGTGGCCGGGTCCACGTCGTAGTCAGCCTCCACGTACACGTTGGGGACCTCGTACATATCGGCGCTGAGGTCATTCTTGATGACCTCGTCCTGGGTCACCGCCCGCATGAACTCAGACTTCAGGGGGGCATACTTCAGCACCCGTTTGAGCACGGTCTTTTTCGCCATCTCCTCGAAGTTGGTCTGCCAGGGGCCAGAGTTGAAGGCCTTACTGTATCTCTGAGCATGGGCCCGGACATCAGCAATGGACATGACCTCGTATCCGTAGCCCCCATCCTTGGTGCGGAACATGGCGTAGACATACTTCGGGTTGCCCCGGTCCTCCATGGCCGGCCGGTGTACCAGCTTCGGCTCCAGGCCGAAGGAATACTCAAACTCGTCGTTCTCATAGACCACCTGGGCCATGACGGTGGAGACTTCCCCGGAGCGGTAGGCCAGGTCGAGGAGGCCCTTGTATCCGAGCTGGAACTGGCATTCGAGGGCGCGGGCCTTACTGTTCCAGAAGGGAATGAGGTAGGCCTGCCCCAGGGAGGTATTGGGCTCCACGCCGAGCTGGGCGGCGGTCATCATAGCCCCCAGGAAGGATTGCGGGGTGGTCTCTGCCAGCTTCGGGTTGGTAGAAAGGGCAGACAGCACAATGCGGCTGAACCGCTCCGGGGTCATCACGGCGGGCAGGGCCTTCTTGATTTCCCCCTGCATCTGCTTGATGTACTGCTGCATGGTCGGGCCTTCAGAGGTCCGGGCGGCGGTTTCCTGGGTGCGCCGCTGGATGGTATTGTTGGTTCCCATGGTCAAATAGCCTCCTTGTTAACAGTGATCCGAAGCACCCTCGATTCGCTGGTCTTATAGAACGGGGACAGGTCAATATTTGGGTGCGCTTTCTCAAAGGCCGCGGTCTGGAAGGTCCGGCGGGCCTGGGGCCTCCAGGTAATCCCGTAGCCTTTACAGGCTCCCCTCTCGGCCTCCTTCAGGTCCTGCTTGATGGTGTTCTCGATTTCTTCCTTCCGGCCCTTCAGGGCCTCCATCTGCTCCTTGATGCCGCTCCACTCCTGAAGTAGCCCCTCCCGGCCAAAGAGCTGGACAACATCAGCGTCCGAGCTCTCCCGGTAAATGGTCTGGAGGGTTTCAGAGGTGGGCTCAGTCCCATCAGCAGAGGGCGGGGTATCCTTCTCCACCAGCTCCCAGAACTCTCCCTCGGCCTTCATCAGGGCGTCGATTTCGGCCTGGTCCCGCTCCAGCACGAAGTTAAACAGGCCCCGGCCAAACACCAGGACGGACAGATACCATCGGTCGTAGCCGGTGACGGCCAGGTAGTGGACGCATTGGACGTAATACTTCACCGGGAACTCCACCCCCTGGAACTGCTTCACGTCCAGGGTGGAGGTGGTCTTGCACTCCAGGCCAGCCCGTTCCCCAATAACTTCCCGGTCAATATCAGCATGGGCGAAGGGATAGAGCTCGTTGTAGAGCATGGCGTTGAGCCGCCGCACCTTCTTCCCGGTGGCCTCCATCCACCGGCGGGCAACGTAGCCCTCCAGGTCCCGGCCCAGCCTCATGGCCTCGGTGTCCGGCTTATCTGGCAGCCTCCCGGTCTTATCAGCCCACACGCTCACGGGGCTGGACCACTTGGACAGGCCGATGATGCCGGCGGCGTCAGACCCGCCAATGGTGCGCCTCCGCTGCTCCAGCCACTCCTCCCGGCTCATGCCCACGGTGGACACCTTCTTGATGCCTCGCATTTGTCACTCCTCCTCGTAGTAGTCGTACACGTCCTTGGCCGTCAGGCAAACGTCACAGCCTACGGGCTCCCGGACAAAGTTCAGATAAACCGTCTCGCACTCCTCGCCGCAGATAGGGCAGGTGTAGGCCTTCGGCTCCATCCCAGGCGGGTATCCTGTCCGCTCACAGGCCACGATAACAGGGTGGTCCGGCACGTCCCATCTGCTCATTTCTTTTGGAGAGAGGGGTCGAAGGTGATTTTGGTCTGGTCGGCGCTATTGAGGTTCCAGAGGGGGGAGGTCTTATCCAGAGCGGCCTTTTCGAGCAGGTCATTGAAGATAGCGCCCTCCAGCGGTCCACACTCCCTGATGCTGGTGCAGATGGTCCCGATGGCCAAAAACGCCTCGGTGACCAGCTCCTTGAAATTGCCATTGACGGCCACCATTACGCTGTGGCCCTCTCCCTTGGGGTTTACTTTGACTTCAATCATGGTTATTTCTCCTCCTTCTCAGGTTTCCGCCAGACGGGCGAGTCCTTCCTCTGGACGCCAGCCTTCACCATCTCGCGGAAGAAAAACAGCTCACTAGGGCTGCAGGTCTGACGCAGGGTGTCGTAAATGCACTGGATGGCATTGAGGGTCTGGTTGCAGATGTCGTTGAGGTTCCCTTCCGCCTCACAAGAGCACTCCAGCTCGTCCTCTTTCTCCTGAATGGTCACTTTCAGCATGGGTTATTTCTCCTTTCAGCAGCCGCTTGACAGCGGCAGGTCGGTGTGGTACAGTAAACATGGTTATTTCTTCATGGAGCCGCTTCACCCGTTCCCGGCGGGTGTGGCGGCTTCTGCCATTCCTACCCGCATACCGAGCAGCAGCATATCGTTGATGGTCTGGTCCAGCTCCCGGAGGAAGGCCAGGGCGTTCTCGAAGTCCGCCTTCTCCCCGGCGTCGATTTGCCCATCAAAGGCAATGTCCTCCAGCCGGTCGGCAATCTGCTGGGCCTCATCCAGCATACGGGTGACCCTCAGCGTGGCAAATGGGAGGGGGCGGTCGGTGACCTCCTTCCCGGTCCTCTTACCGATGGGGCAGTCCGCACAGTAGCGGACCAGGATTGACGGGTCCCGGTACTTCTCGGAGTAGAGTATGGCGTCCTCTGGCGCCATATCCACGTCGCCCCGCTCATGCCGGCCTATGGTCTCAGGGGAAAAGGGTACGGCCATAGACGCGGCCACCCGGTTTGCATATCCAGCCCTCGAACGTGCCTCCCGCAGATACGCGGGGGGCTTTTTTGCTTCTGTCACAGGCATAGTGCAGAGCCTCCTTTCTGGTATCATGGGAATGGTTGCGGGGGGTCAGCCCCTCTTGACCGCAGCCCTCTTGGTTTTCACGATGCAGATAATATTGTCCCGGCGGTAAAGCTCAAAGACTTCCTGGAGCTTGTTGTCGCTCCTGAACTTGCGGAGGGCACCGTACCGGCTCTTGGCGGCCTTCTCCTCCTCATACTCGATGAGCATATTCTTCTGGGTGGTAGCGAGGAAGGCTTTCAGGGCCACCAGCTCCTCGCTCTCTTTCCGGCTCGGTTTCCGTTCCGGCAGGTGCTCAACGTCATAGAAAAATTTCATCGGTTATCTCTCCTATGCGGAATACACAAGGTTTTCCTCGGTGATGATGTCTCCCCAGGTCATCCCGTTTGCCCCAGGGATGGGGTCCTCCAGGCTCACGGTCTTAATGCGGCGCCCCAGCTTCCGCCTCTCATTGCAGACGGAATTTCTCATGGCCGCCCACGCTATGGTGCTGAACTCATACCGATAGAGCTCAGGGCGGTTGAACCACTTCTTAATCGCCAGCAGATAGCCGAACACCACTATGTCGAAATATTCATCACGGGGCAGCCTTCTCGAAGCGATAAATCGTTCAATCAGCAGGAAGTTTTGGGCGGCAACGTCCTGTTCCGCTGGGGATAGCGGGGCTAATTTCTGGCGCTGATACATAGCACCCCCCCCCGCAATTCCGGGCGGTCATTTGGCGGCCCAGCCGGAGGCCCGGACCTTCTTCGGCTCGGTAGACTTCCCAGCAAAGCAGTTGCCGCAGTAATACCAGGCCTCGCCCCGCTTCTGGAAGGTGGCGAAGGTGGCCCTCCAGTGTCCAGTCTCCGGGTCATACTCATGGCTATACGGCTCCCCGCACTGGATGAAGCCCCACTCCTGACGCACAGGCGGCAGACAGTTCAGGAACTCGTCCACGATGCGCTCCTCCACAGCGTCGCCAGGTCTGGCGGCCTTCTCGAAGCTCCCGGCAGCTTCCCAGTCGGCGTAGGTGATCAGCTTCGGCTCCCGGCAGTCGCAGGTCTCCCCGGGGTCCAGGTGCGCCCCGCACACGGGGCACTCTTTGAAAATTGACATGGTTATTTCTCCTTTCGGTTCTCTCAGGCCGTCCGAGCCCGCTTGCGGCCCGGTTTCGGCTCCGGCTCAAAGTTCATGCGGCTGTCAAAATACCGCCGGTTCACACGCCCAGGGACGGTGAAATAGCCCTGCTCCTCCAGCTCAGAATTGAACTGCTTGATGATGGAATAGGCCTTCGACCTGGACAGGCCGAGCATATTCATCACGTCCTCGACGAAATAGAAGGTCTCCTTGGCGGTCCTCATACGGCAGCCTCCTTTCCGCCGCGGTGCTTCTCCATATAGCCCTTGACCACTGGCACCAGGTCATGGCCGGGGGTCTTGCCGACCATGGCCGCAACAAGGGTGTTCTCCTTGACGCCAGAGGCCTGGGCCAGCTCCCGGACGGTCATTCCCGTCTCGGCCATAAAGATTTTGCACTCCACGCCGAACTCAGTTCTCGGCTTCTTCACGCCGTCTCGCCTCCTTCTCTTGTTTTTTGGTCTTGTTTTTGGTATATTGGGAATATCCACCGCAACGGTGGGGAAGAAAAGCCACGTCCTGGCCGGTATGGTCGCCGGTGGCCGGCGCAAGCCTTCCCTGGAGTATTCCACCCTCATCCGTAATGAAGGTGACCTCTCCGCCGCTCAGGTCCACGAATACCGGCTCGGCATCGACCTTCACATAGCCTCCGCGCTCCTGGCTCCATATCCAGTCGATTTGGGCCCCGCAGAATTTGCACCGGCTCACTCTGGCCCCTCCTCGTCATCCATCATGGGGAGGCTGTCCAGGAAACGCTCCAGGGGCTTGATGTGGGGGAATATGTAATCGGCCACCAGGCCGCCAACGCCCAGGGTGAGGAGGATGCCGGCCGCATAGAGCAGAAACACCACGGCGGCGTCCAGAGCTTCAGCGGTCATCATTCGTCCGCCGCCTCTCTCCGGGGGGAGGCCCCCGGCGGACCCCCAGCAGCCCCACGGGGGCGGCCAGGGTCAGCAAGGGGACGGATACCTGAACGGCTCCCCCGAACAGGGGCGCCAGCCGGTTACCGGCCAGCTCCAGGGCCTCCTCAGAGGTCTGGGCCTCCACGGTCTGGACAACCGCCTCCGGGCGGTCCAGGCGGTACAGCTCATACAGTCCCATGGTTTTCTCCTTCCTCAGCGGGCGAACTGGCCCGGATTTCATCATCGAACACTACGCTGTCCCCTCCAGGGAAGCGGTAGATGGCGGCCACCTCGCCGCCGGTCAGCGGCTGGAGGTCTACCAGGTAGGCGTCGTGCCCCCGGCTGTGTATCTTCAGGGGCCAGCCGTACCGGGCGCTCAGTTCCTCCCGGTAGCTCATCAGTCCTCGTCCTCCCCGTAGTAGTCCTCCATACTGCTCTCGTTGTCATCGAACAAGTGGCCGGGGGCGTAGCAGTTACCCCCGTAGCCGCTCTCGCAGATGTAGGCCTCCCCGCCCCGGACCTTCAGATGGGACACAGGGGCCGCCAGGGGGTAGTGGGGCTGGTAGGCAATGTTGACCTCCATATCGGGGTCATGGTCGCAAAGCTCCTCCAGGAGCTCCAGCAGCTCGCAAGCTCTCATGGTTAAAACTCCTTTCCCTCGATAAAGCGGATGACGTTCTCATAGTGGGCGGCAATTCTCTTTTCCCGCTGGACTACTTCGCTGTCCTCTCCAAAGTTCCAGATATTCCGCTGGATGGTCTCGGTGATCTGCTCCAGCTTCTCCCGGAAGTGGCCCAGGACCCCAGACATATCCGGGAGGGCCACGACCTCAATCTCGGAGTGCTCCCGGTTCCAGGCATCAGCCTGGGCATTTTTGGCCCGGTCATTGGTGAAAACAGCGATAGGCCAGAAGCAGATGTTCCTCGCGGAGCTGCTGAGGCGGCCGTTCCTGCACACCTTCTTCAGGCAGTGGTCGCTTCCGCTCCAGGAGGGGTCGCCGGGGGAGTTTTCCACGAAGTACAGGCCGTTGTCGTTCTTGAAGAAGGCCCCGGTGACCTTCACGACCTGGCCGGTGCGGATTTCTACGCCGTTCTTATCGAACATGGTTATTTCTCCTTTCAGGGGGCCGGGGCGCTCAGGCCCCGGCGGTCATGTAGTCGTACAGCTTCGCCTTCAGGCGGATGATTTCTGCCTGGGCTTCCCCGGACCGGGCTTCTGCGTTTCCGGCCTCCTCGTTTGCATCTTCAAGGGCTTCTTCAGCAGAGGCCAGCTTTTCGGAGAGTTCCTGGACCTGGGCTTTGAGCCTCTGGATTTCGGCGTCCTTCTCATCAGCTACCAGGTGGGCGGCAGCATGGGCGGCCTCGTAGTCCTTCTCGCTCTCGGCCAGCTTGTCCTCCAACTCCTTGACTTTCTCCTTCAGGCGGGTGTTCTCGACCACCACAGCTTCAACTCTCTGCTTCATGGAGCAAGCGAAGTCGTTCTCGATGTTCTCCTCGGCAATCTCCAGGCACCCCTCGAAGGCGGTCCCCACATAGCTGTCCGGTCCCAGGGTATCCAGGATGGCCTTGATTTTCTCCAGGGCCTCACGCTCCTGGTCCTTGGTGGCCGGGGTGTTCTCATCCACCAGCTCCACATCGAAGATGTCGGGGGCCTTCAGGCCGGTGCCCTTGAAGGAAGCCTTAAAAGCCTTCTCCGCCGCCCGCTGGTCGGGGGCAGTTACCACGGCGTCCTCATAGGAGCTGCCAGGGAACTGGTAAGAGATTTTGTAGGTGTTCATGGTTATTTCTCCTTTTTGGTATCAGGGTTTGAATATATCTAACTTTTGGTATGCCCCTATTATATACCAAAAAATATATACGTCAAGCGTTTGTATCTATTTTTCTATATTTCGTCATCTTGTATAATTGGTGGTGTTCAATTATGTATAAATCGTCAAGTGTAGCAGACAGAATTAAAAGAGTTGCCAAGTACAGGGGCATCACTGTTCGCAGTATGCTCGAAGATTTAAGCATGAGCTTGAATACCCTGGTCAATATGAAGGGCTCCATGCCGAGGGCCGATACTCTGGCAAAGATAGCCGATTATCTCCAATGCTCTGTTGACTATCTTCTGGAGCGCACAGAGGAAATACCGACGGCGGGGACGGGACAGCAGGCCCCCACTCTCCCGGAAAATTCCAGGGAGATGCTGTCCCTTTTTGAACAGCTCCCGGAGCGCCAGCAGCTCATATTGATTGGCCGCCTCCAGGAGATGGTTGCGCCCATGGCCCCAGACGATACCATTGAGACAGCAGCCCCCCGCCACGGCGAGGGGAAGGCCGTATAATCAGAGTGGACTTCAGGAAGGGTCGCTGAGTTTTCCACATTTCGTCCACATTGTTTTCCACATAGTCGTTTCCTTGCGGCATGGCATAAAAAAATAGGGTGATAAAATATCACCCTATTTCTACAAATTCGTTGATAAAATATCACCGCATTTTCCGACTTTTGGTGATAAATTATCACCGAATACGCCCTTTATACCTTATTTAATTTTTAAGACAGTGTATGTATATAGACAATGATTATTATGTTCTCCTCTCCTAGCTGGGAGAGGAGAGCGAAGGAGGTTTTCCACATGGCAGGAATTGACCTTGGGGGTATCCTACGGGATATGTTTGGGAAGGACCCCAGCGAACTGAGCGACAAGGAGCTGGCAGAGAAGGTCGAGGCCATCAAAGCAGCCCCCAAGAAGGAGACGGTATCCTATGAGGACCTTCTTTCCATCCCACAGGATAGGTGGGGGGACTACGATGTGAAGATGGTCCGCATAGTCTCAGCAGAGGGAGTGGAGCCCTGCGAATTATGTGCCCCTCTCATCGGGAAGTGCTTCACCCTTGCGGATGGCCGCTTTTACCTCAACCACGGGAGGGCAAACCACCGGGCCCCCTTCTGCCTGGACATGGTCCCGGCCTTCAGCTCCAGCCAGGGGTGGAAGTGCGACTTGCCAGAATACCCGGCAGAGGGAGTGCCGGAGGCCCCGGGTTATCAGGTCTTTCACAAGTGGGCCGAGGAGGTCTATGGGAGGGACCAGGCGGGGAAATAAAAAACCCGCCCCGTGAGGGGCGGCAGTGATCTAAATGAGTGGCTCATCCCTTCTGGGGCTTCCCCAGGGGGACGATTGCCAGGGTTTTCCCAAGGGGGAGGAGGAGCTTCAGGATGGTATCGAGCTGGGGGCTGGTGTAGCCCTTCTCCATCCGGGCAATGACAGGCTGCTTGACGCCGCTCAGCTCCTCCAGTTGCTTTTGGCTGATGCCCTTCTCCTGGCGGGCCTTGATGAGCTCACCAATGAGGGCCACACGGAGGTCGCTTTCCGCGATTTCCTCCGGGGTGAACAGCTCCTTCTCTACATCGTCCCAAGTAGTCCACTTGGTTCCGCCTAACTCAACGCTCATTGTAAACCGCTCCTTTCCTTAAAGTCGGCCAGCTCCCGCTTGGCCTGCTCAATCTCTCTGGCTGGGGTCTTTTGGGTCCGCTTCAAAAATTGATGCAGCAGGACGAACCGCCCGCCGACCACCCCGGCAAAAAGTATCCTGTCCCGGAGGGGGCGTAACTCCCAGATTTCGCCGTCCAGATGCTTGACAAAGGGCTCGCCGGCATACGTTCCATGCTCTCGAAGGACCTTCACATAGTCCTGGATTTTAGACAGTTTGATACGGCTGTCCTTGCTCTTACTCTTGCTGAGTTCCTGCATATACTCCAGGACCGGCACTCTGCCGGAACGGTCCTCGTAGAAGATTATCTCGTGCAATATCTTTCCCCCCTCTGGCTCCATTATACTTAAAAGTTATTGGCCTGTCAATATCTTTTAAGTTATTATTTTAGAGGCCTGTCCGGGGGCTCGGAGGTGGGTTGAAATGCCAGCATACAAAGACCAGGAGCGCGGCACCTGGTACTGCCAATTCTACTACGTGGACTGGACCGGGAAGCGCAAGAAGAAGAAAAAGCGGGGCTTCGCCAGGAAGAAGGATGCCGAGGTCTACGAAGAGGAGTTCCTGAAGAAGGGGACCATGACCTGCGACATGACCTTTGGCTCCATGGTGGAGCTCTACATGGACGATATGCGCCCCAGGCTCAGGGCCACCACCATGAGAAGCAAGGAGTATTTGATAGACCTGAAAATCCTCCCATACTTCCGGGACCTGCAGGTGAACGACATCACCCCGGCCCATGTGCGGAAGTGGCAATCCGAGCTGCTGTCGAAGGACTACTCGCCCACCTACGTCAAGACGATATATAATCAGCTCTCGGCCATCTTCAACTACGCCGTCAGGTACTATGGGCTCCGGGAAAATCCAGCCAGGGTCGCCGGCTCCATCGGGAAGAAGAAGGCCCAGGAGATGCACTTCTGGACCTTGGAGCAGTTCAACCAGTTTATCGAGCACGTCCCGAAGTTCCCGGCCAGGGTGGGCTTCTCGGTCCTGTTCTGGACCGGCCTCCGCATAGGGGAGCTGCTGGCCCTCACCCTGGAGGACGTGGACCTGGAAGCTGCCACCCTGACAGTGAATAAGAGCTTCCAGACGATAGACGGGAAGGAGGTTGTCACGGAGCCCAAGACGCCAAAAGGAAACCGCACCGTGCCCCTTCCCCAGAAGCTATGCGATATGATCCGGCAATATGAGGCCGCCCTGTATGAGCCCCAGCCAGACGATAGGCTGTTCCCCTTCACGAAGCACTATTTCCACCACCAGATGAATTTGGGGTGCAAGGCCTCCGGGGTGGAGCGTATCCGGCTGCACGACCTCAGACACTCCCATGCCTCGCTCCTCATCAACAGCGGTGCCCCCATCCTCCTGGTGTCCGAACGGCTGGGCCATGAGGACGTAGAAACCACCTTGAGGACCTACGGCCATTTATACCCCTCCACGACCAACGAAGTGGTCAAAAAGCTCGATGATTTGATGCCGTAGAGCCACCGTAGAGCCACAGGCAAAAAAAGAAAGCCCCTGTCCGAACTTTTTCAGCTCGAACAGGGGCTTATTTCAAAGCAAAATGCGGAATATCAAATAATATTTTGGCGTTTTTTCAAACTGTCTACTATTCCCACTCCACCGTGGCCGGGGGCTTGCTTGTGATGTCATAGACAATGCGGTTGATCCCTTTCACTTCATTTACGATCCGCACAGAGACCTGATCCAGGACCTCATAGGGGATCCGGGCCCAGTCGGCAGTCATAAAATCATCGGTCGTGACTGCCCGGAGCGCCAGCGTGTGGTCATACGTCCTTCCGTCCCCCATGACGCCCACAGAGCGGGTGTCGGTGAGGACAGCGAAGTACTGGTTCAGGTTTCTGGCCTCGCCGGCCCTGGCGATCTCATCCCGGAAAATAAAATCCGCCTGCCGCAGCGTATCGGCTTTTTCCTTTGTGACCGCTCCGATGATCCGGATGGCAAGGCCGGGACCGGGGAACGGCTGGCGGCTGACCAGATACTCCGGCAGGCCGAGTTCCCGGCCCAGTTGACGCACCTCGTCCTTGAACAGCAGGCGCAGGGGCTCGATGATCTCCTTGAAATCCACATAGTCGGGCAGGCCGCCCACATTGTGGTGGCTCTTGATGACGGCGGCGGCGCCCGCGCCGGACTCGATCACATCGGGATAGATGGTGCCCTGTGCCAGATAGTCCACTGCGCCGATCTTTTTCGCCTCTTCCTCAAAGACACGGATGAATTCTTCCCCGATGATCTTGCGCTTGCGCTCCGGATCGGACTCGCCCGCCAGCTTTGTCAAAAAACGCTCCTCTGCATCGACACGGACAAAATTCATTGACCACTTTGCGAAAGCCGCCTCGACCTCGTCGCCCTCATTCAGCCGCATCAGGCCGTGATCCACAAAGACACAGGTGAGCTGGTCTCCGATCGCCTCGGCCAGAAGCGCCGCGCACACAGAGCTGTCCACGCCTCCGCTGAGCGCCAGGAGGACCCTGCCTTGTCCCACCTGTTCCCGGATCTGACCGATCGCGGTGTTCTTGTAGTCCGCCATGCTCCAGGTACCGCGGGCCCCACATACCTCATACAGGAAGTTATGGAGCATCTGCGTGCCGTATTCCGTATGGCTGACCTCCGGATGAAACTGAACGCCGTAAAACCTCCGTGCCTCGTCCGCGATCGCCACATGGGCGCAGGCGGCGGAATGGGCCGTCAGCCGGAATCCGGCCGGAACGCGCGCCATATAGTCGCCATGGCTCATCCAGGAGACGCTCTTCTCCGGGAGCCCCTGAAAAATGGGACAGGACCGGTCATACCACGTTACGGTTTTCCCGTACTCTCTGGCGGAATCCTCCTGCGCAGGCGTCACCTGGCCGCCCAGCACTTGGGCCAGCAGCTGACAGCCGTAACAGATGCCAAGGACTGGGATCCCCAGTTCAAAGATCGCCGGATCCACCTGGGGAGATCCCGCTTCATATACGCTGTTCGGACCCCCGGTAAAGATGATCCCGATGGGGGAAAACGAGCGGATCTCCTCCAGCGGCATGGTGTATGGGTGGACCTCGCAGTAGACGTGACATTCGCGCACCCGCCGGGCGATCAGCTGATTGTACTGACCGCCGAAATCCAGGATCAATATGCGTTCCATTTGGTATCCTCCTTGTCAATCCATGTCATCCAATTCGCCCGAAGTCTTCTCAAGGCCGGGATATGCCTTGCGGGAGCTGCGTGGGCACCGCAGCAAACCGCCTCGTGAAGCACCCTCTGCTCAGACTGCCAAAAGCGATTACGTTCCATCCTCTGACCGCTCCAGCCGCTCCCGGCCACGACACAGTCTCTCATAGGTTTCCCTCCTTGGCCTGGATCCTTTGCCGGATTTTTCGTTCAAACCGGTCCTTATCGCCCCGTCTCGGGATCGCAGTGGGGTATGCGCCCCCAAAGCAGGCGGTGCAGAAGCCCTCGCACCCATCCACGATCTGCAGCAGGTGCTCCACGCTGAGATAGCCCAGGGAATCTACGCCGATGATTTCAGCGATCTCCTCCACCGTGTGGTGGTTTGCGATCAGATGTTCCGCATCGTCAATGTCCGTGCCATAGTAGCAGGGGGCCACGAACGGCGGCGCGCTGACCCTCATGTGGATCTCTCTGGCCCCGGCCCTGCGCAGCAGATCGATCACGCCCCGGCAGGTGGTGCCCCGGACGATGGAATCGTCGATCAGCACGATACGCTTGCCCTCCACCAGCGCGCGGATGGGGTTGAGCTTGATGTTGACGCCCACCTCCCGCAGCTCCTGGGTGGGAGAGATAAAGGTGCGCCCAATATACTTATTTTTGGTAAAGCCGATCCCATAGGG
>OLQX01001088.1_pt1 | contig 26539 bp, 23 predicted proteins | sample 1672581 | NCBI WGS metagenome assembly OLQX01 (sample SAMEA3136701, study PRJEB25190) | human gut metagenome | reverse complement strand
ATATTTTTTCTCATGTGGAATGGCATATGACCGGATATGTGGTGAAGATTGCCGAGCCGGAGACTGCGTTTGACAGAGAACTCATTTTTGTCGAAACCCAGGAGGCTCAGGAACATTATCCGATGCCGGCGGCGTTTGCCGCCTATGCCAGTTATATGGACCTGCGCCTTGGTCAGGAAAAATACCAGGATAAAAAATAAAGAAGGAAAAGGAATCATGAAAATACTGACTTTTGCCGTACCCTGTTATAACTCAGAGGCGTATATGGAAAAGTGCATCGATTCTCTTTTAGTTGGGGGAGAGGATGTGGAGATCCTGATCGTCAATGACGGTTCCAAAGACCGTACTGCGGAAATCGCGGATGCATACGCGAAAAAGTATCCGACGATCGTGCGGGCGATCCATCAGGAAAACAAAGGGCACGGAGGTGCTGTAAATGCGGGACTCGCCAATGCCACAGGACTTTATTTTAAGGTTGTGGACAGCGATGACTGGGTAAACGAAGAAGCTTACCGGAAAATCCTCGGGATTCTCGAGGAAGCAGTCCGGGGTGACAAGACACTGGATATGCTGATCAGCAACTATGTGTACGAGAAAGTGGGAGCGAAGAAAAAGAGAGTGATGCGCTATGTGCACTCGCTTCCGGAAGATACATTTTTCGGATGGAATGACACCAAGTCGCTGGGCAAAACCCGGTATATCCTGATGCATTCCCTGATATTCCGGACCCAGCTCCTCCGGGACTGTGGACTGTGTCTGCCGGAACATACTTTTTATGTGGATAACCTGGTAGCGTTCGTTCCGTTCCCGTATGTTAAGACCATGTATTATGCGGATGTGAACTTTTACCGTTACTTTATCGGCCGCAGCGATCAGTCCGTCAATGAGCAGGTGATGATCGGCAGGATCGATCAGCAGATCCGGGTCAACCGTCTGATGATCGACTATATGGGACAGCAGAAAAACCTGAATAAGCAGCTTAGAAAATATATGGTAAATTATCTCAGCATCATCATGACGGTGTCTTCGGTAATGATGATGCGTTCAGAGATGGAAGAGAATCTCAAAAAGAAAGAGGAATTGTGGAAATACCTGAAAACGCAGGATCCGAAGGATTATTTCAGGATCCGCCATGGATTTCTCGGTTCGATCATGAGCGCCAAGAGCCGTCCAAGCCAGAAAATCGCGGTTTACGGCTATAAGCTGGCGCAGAAAATTTATGGTTTCAATTAAGGTTTTAAAGGGAAGGAAAGGGTGAAGAGAATGGAAATAGACGTGGAGCAGTTTCAGGGTCCCTGTTCCTGCAGGAGACAGCATGAGATCACGGTGAAGGGAATCTGGATCGAATCCGGAGCCTCAAGAAAACTGTATGAAATGCTGACCGAAGGGGAACTTCGGGATTTTGCCGCTCCGGCAATCGTCTGGGATGAAAATACAAAGGAGGCTGCGCTGGAAGCGCTGGAAGACGTGGAGGAGATCTGCGAATCCGTATGTCTTGACTGTGAAGATCTTCATGCGGACAACCATGGCGTAGAAATCCTGGAGGAGACACTTCCGGAAGAGACAGATTTGATCCTTGCGGTAGGCAGCGGAACGATTCACGACCTGAGCCGTTATGTGGCACATAAATGGGGTATTCCGTTTATTTCTGTGCCAACGGCCGCAAGTGTGGATGGTTTTCTGTCCAACGTTGCTGCAATGACATGGAGTGGGATGAAAAAGACAGTTCCGGCGCAGGGACCGCTGTATGTTTTTGCGGATACGGATATTTTTTCCAAAGCTCCGTATCGGTTGACGGCATCGGGAATGTCAGATCTGCTGGGCAAGTACATTGCGCTGGCGGACTGGAAGATCGCGGCGCTTGTGACAGACGAATATATCTGTGAGAAGACGATCGCGCTGGAGGAAGAGGCGCTGGAAAAGACCGTCGGACTGATTGAGGAGCTGAAGGAAGGTGATCCGGAGGCATTTGAGCAGCTGATGTATGCGCTTCTGCTGTCCGGTATCGCGATGCAGATGGTCGGGAATTCCCGTCCGGCTTCCTGTGCGGAACACCATGTCTCTCACCTGTGGGAAATGGAAGTCATCAATGATAAGGTAGATGCCCTTCACGGAGAAAAAGTTTCCGTGGGGCTGGTGATGGTCAGAAAGCGGTACGAAGAGATCGCACAGGCTATTGAAAAAGGAGAGTGCCGTCTGAAACCGTATCACGGACTGGAGACGGATCTTCTACGGGACACTTTTGGGAAAAAGGGTCTGATGGAATCGGCTGTGCAGGAGAATACGCCGGATCCATTGGATCTGGTGGAGCCGGAAAAACTGATGGAACTTCTTCCGGAGATCGCAAAGATCCTGGATACAGTTCCGTCTTCCGGAGAATTGGTCAAAATCCTGCAGAAAGCCGGATGCTGTTATGAGCCGGAGCAGGTTGGAATTTCCCGGGAATTGGTTCCGATGACCCTGCAGCTTTGTCCTTATGTAAGAAATCGTCTGAGTTTCCTGAGAATCAGTAAGATGCTTCAGTGGACCACAAAATAAATGAAACAAGGCGGCAGCCTGTGTTTCTGGAGCCTGTCTGAAAATGATTTTCGGGTATCGTTTGATCCGCTTTATGCGGACATTGCAGACATTGCAGACATGCTCCAGGAGCACAGGCAGCGGTGCCTAGAGAAGGGAGGTGCTTGAATGAGAGTTGGAATGGGATATGATGTACACCGTCTGGTGGAAGGCAGAAAGCTGATACTGGGCGGGGTGGAAGTTCCCTACACCCACGGGCTGCTGGGACATTCGGATGCGGATGTGTTGGTACATGCAGTGATGGACGCGCTTCTTGGAGCGGCGGCCCTTCGGGATATCGGGCGTCATTTTCCGGACAATGACCCGGCTTACGAGGGAGCTTCCAGCATCGGGCTGCTCCGGCAGGTTGGAAAAATGCTGGAAGAGCGGATGTACCTGATTGAAAATATTGATGCGACCGTGATTGCGCAGCAGCCGAAACTTCTGCCTTATATTGACACGATGGTGGAAAATATCGCGGAAGCGCTGCATCTGGAGAAAGATCAGGTGAACGTGAAGGCGACTACGGAGGAAGGTCTCGGCTTTACCGGCAGCAGAGAAGGGATCTCAGCCCATGCAGTATGTTGTATCACAAAAGCGCTGGATTATCTGGCGGATGACCGGATCGCGTCCGGCTGCCCAGGATGCTCCGGATGTGCCGGACAGTAACAGAAAATCAAGAGCGGCAGTAGGGAAGCAGGAAACTGCTCACAGAGAATACTGCCGGAATGGAGGTAACAGAGTTTGAAGGAATACTTACAGGAGAGCCAGGAAGTACTGGAATCTTTGAAGAGCCAGGAAAACGGTCTGAGTTCCGCGGAAGCGAGCGCAAGACTGGAACAGTACGGCAAAAACAAACTGAAAGAAGGAAAGAAAACACCGCTTATCGTTCGTTTTCTTGAAGAGCTGAAAGATCCGATGATCATCATCCTGATCGTTGCGGCTTTGATTTCAGGTGTGACAGCGTTTTACTCCGGAGAGTCATTCGCGGATGTAATCATTATTCTGATCGTTGTTATTATTAATGCGGTTCTCGGCGTTGTACAGGAGAGCAAGGCGGAAAAAGCAATCGCCGCGCTGCAGGAAATAACGGCGGCCACGTCGAAAGTCATCCGTGACGGACATCAGGTCACAGTAAAAAGCGAAGAACTGGTACCGGGCGATGTGATCGTCCTTGAGGCCGGCGATGCGGTTCCGGCAGATGCCCGTGTACTGGAAAGCGCCAGCATGAAGATTGAGGAAGCTGCGCTGACCGGAGAGTCTGTGCCGGTAAACAAGAAGGCGGACGTTCTCGAACTGAACGGAGAGAAAGACATTCCTCTGGGCGACCGGAAGAATATGATGTATATGGGAAGTACTGTGGTATACGGACGCGGACGCGCCGTAGTTACCGGTACCGGAATGAATACCGAAATGGGTAAGATCGCCGATGCCCTGGCAAATGCAAAAGATGACGCGACACCGCTGCAGATCAAGCTGAACCAGCTGAGCAAGATTTTGACTATACTGGTTATCGGTATCTGTGCGATTATTTTCGCGGTGGATCTGTTCCGTGCATATCCGGATATCACCGGAGAAGGCATGCTGGATACCTTTATGGTAGCGGTCAGCCTGGCGGTAGCTGCGATTCCGGAAGGCCTTGCAGCTGTTGTAACGATCGTTCTTTCGATCGGAGTTACAAAGATGTCCCAGAGAAACGCGGTAATCCGAAAACTTACCGCGGTGGAAACACTGGGATGTACCCAGATTATCTGCTCCGATAAGACAGGTACTCTGACACAGAACAAGATGACGGTTGTGGAGCATTCCGCTTCCGATGAGATGGAACTTGCAAAAGCGATGGCGCTTTGCTCTGACGCAGAGCAGGACGAGACCGGAGAGGCGGTAGGAGAGCCGACTGAGTGTGCCCTGGTCAACGACGCGACAAAGATGCAGTGCCCGAAGAACGAACTGAAAAAAGAGTATCCGCGTATTATGGAGGCTCCGTTCGATTCCGGACGTAAGATGATGTCCACGGTACATCAGACATCGGACGGCACGATCGTTCAGTTTACCAAAGGTGCGCCGGATGAAATCCTGAAACGGTGTACCAATGCATGGGTTGACGGAAAAGTAGTTCCGATGACCGAGAAAATGCGAGAAGAGATCCTTGCAGCGAACAAGGGAATGGCTGACCAGGCGCTTCGTGTGCTGGCAGCGGCTAAGAGAATGTGGGACAAGGCGCCGGAGAACAGCGAACCTGCATTTCTGGAGCAGGATCTTTGTTTTGTAGGACTTTCCGGCATGATCGACCCGATCCGTCCGGAGGTTAAGGATGCGATCGAGGAATGCCGCAGCGCGGGAATCCGTCCGATCATGATTACCGGTGACCACAAAGATACAGCGGTTGCCATCGCGAAACAGCTTGGAATCATCAAAGATGCCAGCGAGGCAATCACTGGCTCCCAGCTGAATGAAATCAGCGACAGCGATCTTGACAAAGAGATTGAAAAATATTCTGTATATGCCCGCGTTCAGCCGGAGCATAAAGTACGTATCGTAGACGCATGGAAGAAGAAAGGCAAGATTACCGCGATGACGGGCGACGGCGTCAACGACGCGCCTTCCATCAAACGCGCGGACATCGGTGTCGGCATGGGTATCACCGGTACCGACGTTACCAAGAATGTTGCGGATATGGTTCTGGCGGATGATAACTTTGCGACCATCGTATCTGCAGTAGAAGAAGGAAGAAGAATTTACGACAATATCCGTAAGGCAATCCAGTTCCTGCTTTCCGCGAACCTTGCCGAGGTACTGTCTATCTTCTTTGCGACACTGATGAGCTTTACGATTCTGCAGCCGGTACACCTGCTCTGGATCAACCTGATTACAGACTGTTTCCCGGCTCTGGCTCTTGGTATGGAAGAGAGCGAAAAAGACAGCATGCAGAAACCGCCGAGAGATTCCAAAGAAGGTATTTTTGCCGGCGGTATGGGATTTGACGTATTTTATCAGGGTGTATGGATCACCATTCTGACCCTGGGATCATATTTCATCGGACATTATATCGAGTCCGGAAGATGGGAGATCGTCAACAGCGCGGATGGTATGACAATGGCCTTCCTGACACTGTCCATGGTGGAAATTTTCCACTCCTTCAACATGCGTTCCAGAAGAGGATCTATTTTCCGTCTCAGCAGCAAGAACAAATATATCTGGGGAGCGATGATTCTCGCTCTGCTGCTTACAACGGCGGTTATTTACATTCCGTTCCTTTCCAATGCATTCTCCTTCGAGCATATCAGTCTCATGGAATATGCGATTGCGATGGCACTCGGATTTATTATCATTCCGGTGATGGAGATCACGAAACTGATCCAGAGAAAACTGGGCAAATAATATAACAATGAAGAAGGCTGCTGTCCCAAAGGTGATTTTTGGGCGGCAGCCTTTTTTCTGCATGGAGGGAACGGAATTTGAGCAGAAAGAAAAAAGAGAAAGTAGAGTTCCGGTATTATGAAATGCCTCCCGGCATACCGCTTCTGGCATTGCTCGGGGAAAAATGGATTCATAGTTTCAACGGGCAGAAAAGAGGGGATTGTCTTCATTTTCATAATTATATGGAGATTGGATACTGTTATTCCGGAAGGGGTGAAATTCTTCTGGAGAATACGGAACATTCCACACGATTTGAGGGAGACATGCTGTCAATTATTCCAAGAAGCTACCCCCATGCCACGCTCAATGAACCTGGTACGGAAAGCAGCTGGGAATATCTGTTTATCGATACCGATAATTTTCTGCGGGAACAGTATACGGATAATCCGCGAAAGGCGCAGGAACTGATCCGGAGGATTTCGAAAAATGCCCATGTCTGTCATGTGAGTCAGACACCTGTCATGGCGGGGCTTATCCGCCATATCATGGAACTTATGAGACGGGTGGAGGAGTATTATCTGGATGAGGTAAAATGTCTCCTGCTGGAAATTGCCAAAATGAATGCAAATGAGACAGAAAACCGGACGGGACTGGAAAAGTATCAGCCGATGATCTCTGTGGCTCTGGATTATATCAGCGATAATTATGCTCAGGAGATCCGTATTCAGGATCTGGCACAGCTGTGTCATATCAGTGAGACGCATTTCAGAAGAGTATTTCACGCATGTATGCAGATGACGCCGGCGGAATACATCAATCTGGTGAGAATCCGGATGTCCTGTGAGTTGATGCAGAAAACCAATGATCCTATGAGCGTAATTGCAAACTGTACCGGATTCTACGTTTTGTCTACTTTTAACAGGAATTTCAAGAAGATTATGGGTGTTTCGCCGAGTGAATGGAGACGGTCGTCGGCGAATTACAAAGGCAAGTTGTTGAATTGTGACGTGAAAACAGAAGAGGGATGGTGATATCGCCGAATCACTGAAAGTCAAAGAAAAAGGGTTATGATGTTCGAATTTGCACAGTATGTGGTTGACCACGCTTACATAATTGATTTTTATTGTGGTATAATATGCCCATAAACATCGATGGGAGAAACAAAAAAATATACATATCGACGAAATGGTAACGCGCGCGACAAAAAATGATACGTCAATATGTATAAAAAAGACAAAGGGAGGTATATCAGAATGAAAAGAAAAGTAATTGCATTGCTTCTTGCGTCAACCATGGTGCTGTCAATGACAGCCTGCGGCGGATCGGGCGGAGACAGCGGAAGCAGCAGTGGAAGCACTGCGTCTTCGGAAGGCGGCGGATCCGGTGACAACACCCTGACCGTATGGACCTGGGACCCGAACTTCAATGTATACGCGATCGAGAAAGCGGCTGAGATTTATGCGCAGGATCATGAAGGATTCAAGGTTGAAGTTACAGAAGTTCTGTCCGATGATATCGAGACAAACCTGACAACAGCGGCATCCGCAGGTGATTACAGCACTCTGCCGGACATCTTCCTGATGCAGGACAACTCTTTCCAGAAATATGTTGCCAACTATCCGGATATCTTCACCGATCTGACAGATTCAGGCGTTGATTTTTCACAATTTGCAGAAGCAAAGGTTGCTTACTCCGTAGTGGACGGCAAGAACTACGGTGTTCCGTTTGATAACGGTGCGGTAATCGCGGCTTACAGAACGGATTATCTGGAGCAGGCAGGATTTACGATTGATGACTTTACGGATATTACCTGGAGTGATTTCATGGAGAAGGCAAAAGTTGTCAAAGAAAAAACAGGACAGCCGATCCTTACTTCCCAGGCAGGTTCTCCGGACCTGATCATGGAGATGCTGCAGTCCTGCGGAGCTTCTCTGTTTAATGAAGATGGAAGCGTAAATATTGTTGGAAACGACGCACTGAAAGAGTGTATGGAAATTTATGTACAGATGGTAGAAGACGGAACTCTGGTAGAGGTTACCGACTGGGATCAGTACGTAGCATCTCTGAATAACGGAACAGTAGCAAGTTCCATCAACGGCTGCTGGATCATGGCCTCCATCACGGCACAGGAAGATCAGTCCGGAAAATGGGCGATCACCAATATGCCGAGACTGGAGAGACAGGAAAATGCTACCAACTACTCCAACAACGGTGGTTCTTCCTGGGCAATCTCTTCCAACTGCGACAATCCGGAACTGGCAATGGATTTCCTGAATGCTACCTTTGCAGGAAGCACAGAGCTGTATGACGATCTGCTGACCGCAGGTACCGGAGCAATCGCTACCTGGTCACCGGCAAAAGAATCTGACGTATACGCAGAGCCTTCTGAATTCTTCGGAGGAGATGCGGTGAACAGCAAGATCCTTGGATTCTCAGAGCAGACTCCATCCAATGTTACCGGACCGTTCTACTATGACGCACGTAATGCTGTAGGAACTGCATTGTCTGCAATCACACAGCAGGGTGCAGATATGGATTCTGAAATTGAAAAAGCTCAGGATACTGTAGAATTCAATATGGGCGGCTGAGTATAGACGACGTACGGAAGGTCTGCTGTCGGAGATGGCAGCAGGCCTTTTCCTGTATCATCTGGTATGCAGAAAATTTTCTGCTCTTCACATAGTAAGGAGGAAGTCCTATGAAAGGTTCAGGAAAGAAACTTTCACTTGAGAGAAGACATAATCTGACCGGATGGGTTTTTCTGATCCCTGCCTCTGCATTGATCGCCTGGATGAGTTTCTATCCGATGATCCAGGCATTTATTCTGTCGCTGCAGACAGGTCTGGGCATTAATCTGAAATTCGGAGGTCTTACCAATTATACCCGTATTCTTCAGGATGCCACATTCCGTCAATGTCTTTTCAACACCATATTTTATTTGATCATTCAGGTACCGGTGATGTTGATCCTGGCGCTGATCCTGGCATCCATGCTGAACAACAAACATTTGAGATTCAAGGGACTGTTCCGTACGATGATCTTTCTGCCGTGCGCAACATCCTTGGTATCTTATTCCATGATTTTCCGTTCCATGTTCGCCAACGATGGCCTGGTCAACACACTTCTCCGTGGAATCGGTATGGAACCCGTGATGTGGTTTGCCAATGCGTGGACAGCACGTGCGGTTATCATCATCGCGCTGATCTGGCGCTGGACCGGATATAATATGGTCTTTTATCTGGCAGGTCTTCAGAACATTGAGTATTCTGTTTATGAGGCTGCGAAAATTGACGGTGCGAGCCCGAGACAGTCTTTCTTTAAGATTACTGTGCCGCTGCTGAAGCCGACGATCCTTCTGACGGCGATCATGTCAACAAACGGTACTCTGCAGCTGTTTGATGAGTCTATGAACCTGACTAACGGAGGTCCTGGACAGGCAACCATGACATTGTCCCATTACATTTATAACATGTCCTTCGTGCAGAGCCCCAACTTCGGATATTCGGCGGCAATGTCGATTATCGTATTGATCATGGTGGCGGTTCTGGCAGTGATTCAGATGAAAGTAGGTGATGAACGATGATGAGCAAAGGTAAGAAATTTTTCCAGTATGCATTTCTGACCATCGTATCTCTGCTCTCCGTTTTTCCGCTGTACTATATGTTCTGCGGTGCAACCAACAAGAGTACGGATGTTGTAGCCGGACGGCTCTATCCGGGCGGATATCTGGTCGAAAACTTTAAAAGCCTGATCGCAAATCAGGATCTTGCAAGGGCACTGTTCAATTCCTTCAGAAACGCGATCGTGCTGACATTCCTGGCGCTTCTGATTTGTTCGATCGCCGGATATGGTTTTGAGATCTATCATGACAAGGGCAAAGATATCGTGATGACAATTCTGCTGATGGCAATGATGATCCCATTCGCAGCGATCATGATCCCGCTGTTCCGGATGTTCTCAACCATGAAACTGACTAACACAATGACGGCGGTTATGCTTCCGTCATTGTCCACACCGTTCCTGATCATGATGTTCCGGCAGAGCGCGAGATCTTTCCCGCATGATATGATCGAGGCGGCACGAATGGATGGACTCAGCGAGATCGGAATTTTCTTCCGCATGTTTATTCCGACCATGAAATCTACCTATGCGGCAGCTATGACCATTACCTTTATGAACGCATGGAACAATTATCTGTGGCCGAAGGTAATTCTGAAAACCAATGAGTCTATTACCATGCCAATGCTGGTAGCGAACCTGCTGGGCGGATATTCCGTAGATTACGGTATGCTGATGCTTGGTGTATTTATCTGTACTGTTCCTACTGCGATCGTATTCTTCTGCCTGCAGAAGAGCTTCGCGGAAGGTATCACAGGTTCTGTCAAATAGTATTGAAGTAAATGAGCGAAGCCTATGGATGGGCATTGGAGCGATTCGCCGGGGATTTTCTATAAATTCCCGGCGAATCGCTTTTCAGGTTTGGGTGTGAAGCGTGTTTGAAAACAGCTTTTTGGTTGACAATGGCATGTATATCGGTTAGAATAAAATTCACAGAAAACCTTTCAGGAAAGTTTCTTTTTCCAGGGCGATATTCTTTCTGTGTTCTGGCGGCTGTCGCCATAAATTCCGTAATGAATATAATTGAATAATGCTTTGATCGTGCTTTCAGGTGAGACAGGAGGTGAACCATCCTATTGTGTGAAAATCTGTCCCAAATTATAAAGTTTCTGAAGAGGAAAAGTTTGTGTCTTGAATGAGAAAGGTGGTTTTTGCACATGAGTTATGAAGATTTTACACAGGCGTTTTTGAAGGAAATCCGACGTCAGGCGGGAGAGGAGTATCAGGTTGCTCTGCAGACGATAAAGAAAAACAACGGAGTATCCAGGGATGCGGTCAGTATCACCAGGAAAGACTGTAAAGTAGCGCCGCTGATTTATATTGGCAGTTTCTATGAGCGTTACCAAGGAGGAAGTTCGGTGGTTCGTCTGGCGGCATGCCTGCTGGAAAATTATTACGAGATGGATGATTCGCTGCTGGATATCAATACGGATTTTTTTTCGGATTATGAGAACGCGAAAAAACATCTTTACTGTAAGCTGGTGAACATCGGAATGAATCGGGAAATACTCCGGGAGATTCCCTACCGGACGTATCTGGATCTGGCAGTTGTCTATTATTATATGACCGCTTCGGTTGGAAGCGGGCAGGCTACGATACTGATCAACAAAAACCATCTGGAGATGTGGGGGATCACAGGGGAAGAGCTGGACCGTCAGGCGTGGGAGAATACCGTCTCAGATCTGAAGGCGAGCCTGCGTCCTATGGGAGAGATCCTCCGGGAGTGCTTTCTGAATGCGGATGTTGATGTAGCGAAAACAGAGGATGAGGCGGAATACCGGATATTTCCCATGTATGTACTGACAAACCAGAAGAAAACCTTCGGCGCGATCTGTATCCGATATCCTGGTATGCTGAAGGAATTGTCGGAAAAATTCGGCGGTGATTTCTATATACTTCCAAGCAGTGTTCATGAATGTATCCTTGTGCCGGCAGATGAGAAAGTGAGCAGGGACATGCTCAAAGAGATGGTAACGGATATCAATCAGACCCAGGTAGAGCCTCAGGAGATCCTTGCCAATCAGGCGTATCTTTACAGCAGGACTTTGAATCAGATTGTGTTCTGAGGGATGGGGCGGATGCCGTAACAGTTCAGCTGGCTGGACTGTTGCGGTGCCATTCTGGTTTTTGACTTTTCGGCGAGAGGCAGTTGACAAGATTCGCTGAATGTAGTATGATAACAATGTTGTATCGTAAAAGTAAGAGACGCAAATGCTTTTATGGACAGCAGATAAATCAATACTTATTCAGGGAATACTCAGAAGATTTTGCTGAGAGTTTCGTGGATGTAAGCGTTTGTAGCTCAGGGGATAGAGCAACGGTTTCCGGTACCGTGTGTCGGGGGTTCGAATCCCTCCAGACGCGTGTGACAGCCCCTATCTCCAGAAATGGAAATAGGGGTTTTGTGCTATCGTAAAAAAGAAGGAAAAGAGAGGGTAGAATATGGCAAAACCAATGTCGAGAAAAGACCGTTTCAGGGAATGGGTTTCGGATAATCTGCGTTATATGCTGTTGATTCTGGCGATTCTTGTGGTAGTCGGCCTGATACTGCTGGTTGTACATCTGGTTTCTTCCAATTCGGATCAGGAAGGGGCCGGGGGAAATGCTCAGGTCACTGCGACGCCAACGCCTGCCGGTGAGTCCGGTCAGGAGGATGGACAGCAGAGCGCCGGCGAGCCGGGACAAGAGTTTGCGGCGGAAAATAATGCACAGGTAAGCGCGGTGGCGACCACTTATTTTACTGCGCTGGCTTCCAAGGATATCGGGACGATCAAAGAGGCAGTCGATACGCTTCCTGCCGAAGATGAAGCCCAGATCACGGCAGAGGATCAAGTGGAAAGCTACAATGATATTATCACGTACACACTGGATGGCCCGACGGAGGGAACGTACGTTGCGTTTGTCAGCTATAATTGTAAATATAAGGAGATTGACACCCAGCTTCCGATGCTGATGGAATTGTATATGTACACCAATGAGGAAGGGAATCTGGTGATCGCATCGGACGTGGAAAGCGATACGCAGATTGCGGAGGCGATGAGCAGCGCGCTGGAGCGGGAAGAAGTAAAGGCGCTGGTAGGAAATGTGCAGGCTTCTTATGAGCAGGCGCTGGAGAGCGATGCGGATCTGAAAGCATATGTGGAAAGCCTTCAGTAAATCTGGTCAAAGATAGAGGAAACAAAAAAGCAGCTTTGTACAAAGGAACGGACCGTCCGGAAGATGTGCAAAACTGCTTTTGTTGTCCTGTGAGGTGGAAAACAACGGATGAGAGTAAACAAATATCTGAGTGACGCGGGATTCTGTTCCCGCAGAGAGGCGGACCGTCTGACTGCAGACGGGAGAGTCACGATCAACGGGAGTCCCGCGGAGATGGGAGCCCAGGTGGGAGAGACAGACATTGTCTGTGTCGACGAAAAAAAGATCACCCCGGAACAGAAAAAAGTCTATCTGGCGTTTTATAAGCCGCGGGGGATCGTATGTACGGCGGAGAAACGGGAAAAAAATAATGTGATCGATTATCTGAACTATCCGGTGAGAATTTATCCCGTGGGGCGGCTGGACAAGGATTCGGAAGGCCTTCTGCTGATGACCAATGACGGGGACATCGTCAATGGGATCATGCGGGCGAGAAATTTTCATGAAAAGGAATATCTGGTCTGGGTGGACCGGCCGGTGACGGAAGATTTTCTGAACCGGATGGCGGCTGGAGTTCCGATCCTGGACACGGTGACACGGCCGTGCAGGGTGAGAAAAAGAAAGGAAAAGTGTTTTTCCATCGTTCTGACCCAGGGACTGAACCGCCAGATCCGGCGAATGTGTGAAGCGCTGGGCTACCGGGTGGAGCGGCTGAAACGGATCCGGATCATGAACATCCGGCTGGATGGGCTGGAGCCGGGCAAATACCGGGAGCTGACGGAAGAAGAACTGAGAGAAATCCGGAACAGAATTCAGGGGAAACAGTAGTAGGAGGCAGCATATGGATCAGACAAAGAGAATGAAAGAGCTGGTGCGGCTTTTGAATCAGGCGGCAAAGGCCTATTATCAGGAAGACAGGGAGATCATGAGCAATCTGGATTACGACAGGCTCTATGACGAACTTGTGGAATTGGAGAAACAGACCGGAACCGTGCTGGCAAACAGTCCGACGGTGCAGGTGGGGTATGAAGCGGTCAATGAACTGCCGAAAGAGGCCCACGAAAGCCCGATGCTTTCTCTGGATAAAACCAAGGATGTGGAAGTGCTCAGGGAGTTTATCGGGAACCAGAAGTGCCTGCTCTCCTGGAAAATGGATGGACTGACCATCGTCCTTACCTACCGGAATGGAGGTCTGGAGAAAGCCGTGACGCGAGGAAACGGGTTGATCGGAGAGGTCGTGACAAACAATGCAAAAGTTTTTGAAAATATTCCTCTGAGAATTCCGTTTCAGGGGGAACTGGTACTCCGTGGAGAGGCGGTCATCACATACTCTGATTTTGAGAAGATCAACGAGGAAATCGAGGATGTGGATGCAAAGTACAAGAATCCGAGAAATCTGTGCAGCGGTTCCGTGCGCCAGCTGAACAATGAGATCACAGCGAGACGTCATGTGCGGTTTATGGCGTTCACGCTGGTGCGCGCCGAAGGAGAGACGTTCGACAATTCGGTGGAATGTCAGATGGAATGGCTGAAAGAGCAGGGCTTTGATACGGTGGAATACCGGGTTGTGACCGCGGATACGCTGGATGAGGCGATGGAGTATTTTTCTTCCCAGGTTGTGAAAAACGATTTTCCGTCTGACGGTCTGGTGGTGATTTATGATGATATCGCATACGGGGAATCCCTGGGCGCTACGGCGAAATTTCCGCGGAATTCTTTCGCGTTCAAATGGGCGGATGAACAGAAGGAGACGACGCTGCTGGAAATCGAGTGGAGTCCGTCCAGGACAGGGCTGATCAATCCGGTGGCGATTTTTGAACCGGTGGAGCTGGAGGGGACTACGGTGTCCAGAGCCAGCGTTCACAATATCAGCATTATGAAAAGCCTGGAACTTGGAATCGGAGACCGGATCGAGGTTTACAAGGCGAATATGATCATTCCGCAGATCGCGGAAAACAGGACCCGCAGCGGGGTGAAAGATATTCCGGACACATGTCCGGCGTGCAAAGGACCGACGAAGATCCAGATGGTCAACGATGTGGAAACGCTGTACTGCGTCAACCCGGAATGTCCGGCGAAGGCGATCAAGACCTTTACGCTTTTTGTGAGCAGGGATGCGATGAATATTGACGGATTGTCCCAGGCGACGCTGGAGAAATTTATCGGTCATGGATATCTGCAGGATTTCGGAGATATTTTTGAACTGGACCGTTACAGGGATCAGATTGTCGCGATGGACGGTTTTGGAGAGAAATCCTATGAAAATCTGTGGCAGAGCATTCAGAAAGCCCGCCATACGGTACTCTGGAGGGTCATTTATGGACTGGGGATCCTGAATATCGGGCTTGCGAACGCAAAGATGATCTGCCGGGAATTTGACTATGACCTGGAGCGTATCCGCCATGCGACGGTGGAGGAATTGACGGGAATTGACGGGATCGGAGAAGTGATCGGACAGAGCCTGGTGAGCTATTTCGAGGATGAAAGAAACAATCGGAGGCTGGATCATCTTCTGGAGCATCTGGAACTGGAGAAACCGGAAGGCTCCAAAGAAGAGCAGAAGCTTGCGGGACTGACCTTTGTCATTACGGGAAGCCTGGAGCATTTTGAGAACCGCAGCGAGATGAAAAACCGTATCGAAGCGCTGGGCGGAAAAGTGACGGGGAGCGTGACGAAAAAGACCAGCTATCTGGTGAACAACGACACAGCATCCACCTCTTCCAAAAATAAAAAAGCAGCGGAACTTGGAATTCCGGTGATTTCGGAAGAACAGTTTTTGGATATGATCCGTTAAAAATCACAGACAGAAGAGAGGAAGAAAGATATGCCAGTAAAAGTACAGGCCGATCTGCCGGCAAAGGAGATTCTGGAGCAGGAGAATATATTTGTTATGGATGAAAACCGGGCGATCCATCAGGATATCCGTCCGCTGAAGATTTTGATCTTAAATCTGATGCCTTTGAAGGAGGATACGGAGCTTCAGCTTCTGCGTTCTCTTTCCAACACACCGCTGCAGGTGGATGTGACGTTTATGGCGGCTGCCAGCCATGAGTCCAGAAATACGTCCACCAGCCATCTGAATACTTTCTACATCAAATTTGAAGATGTGAAGAAGAATTATTACGATGGCATGATCATTACCGGGGCGCCGGTGGAGCAGATGGAATTTGAGGAAGTGGATTACTGGCAGGAACTGGTGGAAATCATGGAATGGACCAACACCCATGTGACATCGACGATCTTCCTGTGCTGGGCGGCGCAGGCAAGCCTGTATCATTTTTATGGACTGAAAAAGCGGATGCTCGATCAGAAAAAATTCGGCCTGTTCTGGCACAAGGTCAACAACCGGAAGATTCCACTGGTGCGGGGCTTTGACGATATGTTTCTGGCGCCTCATTCCCGCCACACGGAAGTGCCCATTGAGGAGATTCGCAAATGCAGCGAGCTGACGATCCTGGCGGAATCAGAGGAAGCAGGTTTTTATCTGGGCATGGCGGACAATGGAAGAAAGATCTTTGTGATGGGTCATCCGGAATATGACCGGGTGACGCTGGCGGGGGAATATAAGCGTGACAGTGATAAGGGGCTGCCCATTGAGGTTCCGAAAAATTATTTCAAAAATGACGATCCGGATACCCGGCCGCTGCTGATGTGGCGCGCCCACGCAAATAATCTTTATACCAACTGGCTCAACTATTACGTTTACCAGACGACGCCGTTTGTATTGGATGGAACACCGTTTTAAGCGGTAAATTCGGCTTTTTTGAAGTGATGAAGTATTGCAAAATATATCATATTTTTGCAAAGTGATGCAAAAAATGGGGTATAAAATGGAGATGAGCAAGATTCGGTATGGGGTACTGAATCTTGCTCATTTTTTTGTGGATATGGGGAAGGATTCTGCCGTTTTCCTGTGCCGCTCACAGGAGCCTTTATTAAAACTGTCTCAAAAAGCGTATAAGCCTGATATGGAAGAAATTTGTGCGTAAGCCTATGTGCATATGCCTAAGAAAATAAAATGCCTGTATCAAAGCAATAAGAGTATTAAATGCGATTTGTGGATATTGGAATGGCGTATATGATTGGTGATTTTGATAAGGGCATCGCAAAACGCTATACACCTGGAAGGAAAGAATGTATATGTGTTTTTGCATAAGATTGTAGTTAATGTAAAAAAGGTTGTAATATGGGAAGCTCCATGCTATGATATGAGAAAATACATACGAACAAAAGACGAGAGAACCAAGCACGGAAATCGTGTTGGGGACTAAAATTCTACTTATGGATGAGTTTTAGGCCTGGGTTCTCTTTTTTTATTTTATGAAAAAGGAGAAAGTATGAAAAAAAGAGAACTTGTACTTACAAAATATGGAATCTCCAACGCAAGGCAAAGAGAGCTTCGTGCTTTTTGTGAGCAACTTCCTGAATGGAAACAATTCCTTTCGGAACACAAAAATACGGTGGAGAGTAGTCGGTATAGGGATGTACCGGAAAAAACGATGGGGGCAATAAGCGATAAAACTGCTGATTTGGCAGTAAAGAGGGCAAACTTACAGGAGAAGATTAGGTTGGTAGAAGACATTGCCAGGGAGACAGATCCAGAGCTGTGGGAATACATTATTGCTTCCATTTGCTACGATATACCTTATCACAAACTTAATGTTCCGATCAGTCAAAATGCGTTTTATGATCGTAGACGATATTTTTATTTTTTGTTAGATCATAAGAAAAAATAATTATTTTTGTACAAAGTGAGTGTTCAGGGGACGTCGAATCATGATATACTGATAGCGTAAAGAAGCGGCAGTTTTGCATCTCAAATATATGCAGCATAATAATTTGACGGATTCGAAGTATTGAGCACTTGGGCAAAACTAGGTGCTCTTTTTTATTTGCTTTTTAAATTTGCAATCTTATGGAAGAGAGGAGAGAATACAGTGAAAAAAGATATCGAACAGTTGACAATATCCCTGCGTGATGCACAAGCGAGGTACGGGTTGTCCAGGACGTCTTTGACCAAAATCGGAAAGGAAAATAACGCGATTGCAAAAGTCGGAAATAAGTATTTGCTTTTTGTGGAGCAGATGGACGAAGTGTTAAAAAGCATGGTGTTATAAATTATAGGGAAATTAGAATATGGAGATAGAAGCTCGTTCTTTTACAGTTGGAATCATTAGGAATGATAAATATATAAGTGTAGGCAAACCTACGTCTGTAAATAACGGTGCACATATGAAATCTCAAGATGTCTGCGCAACTTAACATTCAAAAAAACGAGGTATAGGGAAGGGAGATGAGACAGATGGCAAAAAATAACTTTCCGTCAAATGCGCTTGAAGACGTCTCTGGCGAATATGCGCAGGAAACAACCAAGAGCCTCAAAGAATTATACGATATGGGAAAACCGACGAGTGACGATGATGTTGAAAAACGCATTGATGATTATTTTGCATTTTGCGAACAGTCGTCAATTCGTCCGGGCGTCGAATCTTTGGGGCTTGCATTGTCTGTGAGTCGTACAGCGCTGTGGAATTGGGAACATGGTATTAATTGTTCCCCAAGAAGGCAGGAACTCATTACAAAGGCAAAAACATTCATTATCGCGTACCTGGAACAGGCGATGCTTAATAATAAAATTTATCCAGGTTCGGCAATTTTTATGTTAAAAAATTGGGCGGGATACAGGGATCAGATGGATATTAATACAACACAAAGTGTAGCTAATAACACCCCTGCATTATCACAGGATGAGATCCACCAGATAGCAGTACAAGCTGCGGAAACAGATGTGTCCAAGCTATTAAGGGACCTACCTGATTGACGGAAAATACGCAGAATTGTAAAACAATTATAACGGTGTCTTAACTTATAAGTATTGACACCGAAAACTCGATGTAGTAAAATCAAGGCATAGAACGGTATCATAATATAGTGTCATAAATCAAGGAGGAAATAACATGATATACGGATATGCACGAGTATCTACACGGGGTCAAGCGGATGGCAATAGCCTTGAGGCACAGGAGAAGGCACTAAAAGAGGCAGGTGCAGCGGAAATCTATTCGGATGTTTTTACTGGAACAAAAACAGATAGACCAGAGTTTGATGCGCTTCTTTCCAAGCTCCAGGATGGAGATACACTCGTAGTAACAAAACTGGATCGCTTTGCCAGATCGATGATGCAAGGGAGCGAGTTGGTGTCTACTTTAATAGCTAAGGGAGTTAAGGTTTACATACTTAATATTGGAATGATGGACAATACGCCGGCTTCCAAATTGGTGCGCAACATATTCTTTGCCTTTGCTGAATTTGAACGCGATATGATTGTAGAACGTACACAGGAAGGGAAAGAAGTTGCCAAAAAGAAACCTGGATATCGAGAGGGACGACCCAAAAAATACAGTAAGGCACAAATAAGTCATGCACTGGAATTGCTGGAAGATCACTCATATACACAGGTTGAAGATCTTACAGGCATTTCAAAATCAACATTGATAAGAGCAAAGAAAAATAAATAATAAATGAATGAGGGCGGTGCGTTGGCACTGTCCTTTTTACGTATGACGAGTATGTCGTCAGTCTGTGGTGAAAGTCCATAAGGAGCGTAGTTGTCAACGTACTTCATGGCGATTCCAAGGGATTGTGTTGTGAGATATAGGTGAAAAGAAGTGTGAGAGGGGAGAGAAAATTTCCCTTACTCTATTGCATTGACATATGGTACAGGGGTCTGTTACAAACGTAGAATTTACCCCTTTAACCTGTCCAATCTTTCGCAGGATAAAAAAATTTCAAAATAAAAAAAGTAATAGCCGGAAAGGAGAACAGAGAAATGGCATTAACAAAACAGGAACTTGAGGATTGTAGAAATTTTAAGCGAAAATTAGATATGGCGCAGACACCAGCGGGGAAGATTGCCGTGAGACTAGCACAGGCTGAACGCCGGGAGAGGGAACGCCGGGAGGATATTTTAAAGCGGTACATTGAGCCAACCGCGCCGCCATTGAAGCAGGAGCCAGAAGTAAATCCGATTCTTAAACAGTACATTGAAAATTGACAGGAGGTTTAGACGATGAAAAGAACCAATTTTGAAGAAATTTTGAATGAAGTAAAAGATTATCAGCAAACTGCTGACCGTCATTTTTCGGAATATTATAAGAAAGTTAGTAAAATGAAAGCAGAACTGCGAGACGAAGTTTTTCAGCATGAAATAAAGACGAGCATATATCCAAGTTACAGCGGTACGCTAATGGCGGAACGGACGGTGGCAAAGTCCAAAATCCATGAAATTTGTGAAAGCATTAAGGACGATTTGAAAAATTGGACATTGAAACCGATTAAGCCGGAAACTATGCAGATTTTAAACTGTATCAATAGCTTTAACATCCGTCTTACCAAAGATGAACTATCTATTTTGGAATCGGATGTAAGGGAAAATCTGTTTGCTGCTAAAATCTTTTCTGAAATTGCTAAGTCAAACGGATACATGGCAAGTATGCCGGATGCTACAGGTTATTTAAAGGCGTTACGGATTGCGGAAGCGGATGCTTGTCTTGCTATTGATGCTTATTGCGGAGCGGCACCAGATTTCCCGGGGCGTGATTTGCTGGATAAGCGTAGAATAAATGGTGTTGCTGTTGGGGAGTATGAAGTTTGGCATAGGATGTATGCCGCCAATTATGTTAAAAAGCATAGTTCACTTGACGAAGCTGCCGATATGTGGGAGCAGTCCAAAGTTGATATTGCTTATACTTTAACCGAAGCAGAAAGAAACCGTATTAAAAAAATTATAGATGATGTGGAGCAGATGGACGAAGCGGGAAAAGCTACAAAAATGATAAGCCTGTTAGAAGCTGAAAAGGATTTGCCGGATAAACTGCGACTTATGGGTGATGATTACCGGGAGTATGCCACAAAATACGCAGCAGTGGAGCAGCAGAGAGCATAAGGAGGGAAAGCAGATATGCAGGATTATATTAAAAACCAACGTTTCACAAAGATTGATAGGCAGAGGGGCGGAATTACGGCGCATAAAGTCCTTGAGGTTAAGGGGGATGATGTAATTATCGGTGTTCCCCATGTTCTTTCAAAAGATGGAAGTATTTCTGTTGCTATGTCTGATACATCGGGCATTAAGCCCGGAACTTACCTTGATTTCCAATTTGCCTACACCATAAGCGATGGCAAGGCTAACAGCTATCAGGCGAGGTTCTTAGGCGAAACGCCACTGCGGTTTATTCCAGAGGAAGAGATATAGTCAGAAAACGTGGGGAACTCTTTCGGCAGTGGTGACGAAAATTAGAAAAAAAGGAGATAAAAAATGAATGCATTGTGTGCAATTACATCAATATTTTTAATTTTTTGTGCGACTGGCTTTATGGCGGCGGCTTGGAAAAAACGTGAAGATATTTCTAATGTTATTGGCAATACCGTTGCGGCGGCGTTTATGACATTATCGGTTTTTTTGATTTGGAGGTGATATCTTGTTTTTCGAAAAAAGAATAATAAAAAATCTGAAAATGGAATCGTCTCATATTGTTTCGATCGATTTTTCTTTGGATTCGGAACTAAAAAAAAAGATAATAGAGGGATTCGGAAAAGCATCAAATCTTCCAATGATGCGGATTGAGAAGGATGGAGAACGCATGATACTGCTTAATAGTCATGTCGATACATATGATACATTATTAGTCTATCTGACATCATTAGACAAGCTGCCATTATGCGTGATTAAAGATATGTATAAGTTATATCTTAAGCGATACAGGGCGCTTACAACGGCAAATCTGCAAGTTCAGGATTTGGAGGAAACATGTCGTAGGATAACTTTTGTACTGAGCATTGAAATACTGTGGTGCAATGGCAGCGATATTAAAAGCCGCATTTTTAATTAAAACAAAAAAATAATTTCGGAAAGCACTTACTTGTGATCGGGTAGGCGCTTTTTTACAACCGGTTATCCCGTAAGGGTGGATAATCGCTGACCTCAAAAAAATGGAGGTGAATGTATATGGAACCTAATGTTGATAACCTTAATATACAGTTATCTGCGGATGCCAGCAATGCAGAAAAATCACTAATAAAATTAAGTGATACATTACAGCAAGTTGGTAAGACATTGCGTGGTATTTACGCTCCGAGTTTGCAGGACTTGGAAAAAGACAGCGATGCATTTACTAAAAGTTTAAATCAGATTAATGCCCCATTTAAACAATTTAAAAAGAACACGCAAGCCATTGAGGATTCTATCGAAGGGCTGCGGAAACTGTTTAAAGATGCTGGTAAAGATTTTGTTTTTACCGGGGATTCCAGGCAATTAGAGAAATCAATCAGCCAAGTAGAAAAGCGATTAGATAAACTTTTTGACCGTGAGGATCGATTAAAAAATATCGGGGCAAATGTTAATACGCAAGCTTTTCGTGCGTTGGAATTTGACATCTCTAAAGCAACAAATCAATTAGACATTTTAAGAAATAAATATAGTGAATTTCAGAAAGCTTCATCAAAGAGAATTGCAGAAATACCAATATATCGTGGTGATGATCTTGAAACAGGAGCGACAGACAAACAGAGAGAGACGATAACGTCTGCAGCGAGTCTTAATTACGATCCGGCAGCCATGGAAGCGGTCTTCGGAAATGTTGCCGAGAAAATAAAAAACTGGCGTGATGCAGTGAATCAGTTCGGCAATGCTGCAGGTATGACGCTCAATAAGGTCACTACGAACGCGGAAAAAGCCGAAGATGCATTAAGCGATCAGGACAGTGCAAGTGGCACATGGAAGAAATTATGGCAATATGTTAATCAGGTCAATAGTAGGTTGCTGACCGTAAAGGAGGGTATGAGTGAACTTCCTAAGATTGGGAAGCAAATACAGAAAAGCTTTTCGGGAGTTGCGAAACTATTCCAAAATATTTCTCGGAATTTAAAGGGGCTTTTTTCCAAGTTTGGCAATATTTCGAAGATCTTTCCTAAATCCGGAGGAGGGAAGAAAAACAGTTATGGATTAGGCTCTATGTTGGGGACGAGTGTTTTGTTTTCAACAGTGTTTGCGGCGATTGGTGCAGTTAATGATGCTATTATTGAGGGGTCTGATAATTTGACGCAATACTCAGCATCATACAACGGTGCAATTTCTTCCATTGTCTCATCTTTAACAACTTTGAAGAATGCGTGGGCTGTTGCATTCTCTCCAATCATCCAGGTCGTAACACCTTATCTGACTCAATTTATTAATGCGGTATCGAGTGCTCTAAATTCGATTGGTGCTCTTACTTCTGCTTTAACCGGAAAAAGCATGTCTACTGCGGCGGTCGGAGTTTCGCAAGATTATGCGAAGTCACTGGCGGATACGGGAGATAATGCGGACAAAGCTGCCGGCGATGTATCTAATCTTGCGGATGCGTTATCGGTCTTATCGTTTGATGAGTTGAATCAATTATCAGACAATTCGGCAGCACAAGCGCCAGCGACGGAAGTAGCCGCGCCGGTTGCTGCGGAAGTATCTCCGTCGGAGATGTTCACGGAAGTTCCAATTGCCGAAAGCATTAAGCGGTTTGCGGAACGACTGAAACAGTCATGGGAGCAAGCGGATTTTTATTGGCTGGGAGAGTTATTGGCGCAAAAAATCAATAATGCCTTGTCCAATATACCGTGGGGTGAAATACAAGCTACAGCGGGAAAATTAGGAAAAAGTCTTGCAACGTTTCTGAATGGAAGCTTCGAAAATATTGATTTTGCGTTGATCGGACATACCATTGCCGAAGGGCTTAATACGGCTTTATCATTCCTATACAGTTTTGCTGATAACTTCAATTTTTCTGCATTTGGAACGGCTATTGCAGACGCCATTAATGGTCTTGTGAGCAGCATTAATTTTCAGCTTTTTGCGGACACTTTGCAAAAATGGGCGACAGGAATAGCTGCTACAATCAACAGCCTGGTTAAGGATATTGATTGGGTAGGTGTTGCCGCTGCAATCGGTGTAGGCATTAACTCTATTATATCGGCGATCGGTACTTTAATAACGGGAATAGATTGGATTGCTTTGGGTCAAAATCTCCAGATTGCTTTGATGACGTTATTCCAAACAGTCGATTTTCTTCAAATTGGACAAGTGCTTGGCTCCGCATTTATGGCGCTACCAACGCTTTTGTTAAGTATTGTCAGCGGATTGGATTTCTCATTAATTGGAACTCAGATAGGAACCCTTATTAATGGTGCATTGTCTATGATTGATCTAGGTACAATCGGCGAGACAATATCCAAAGTGGCTTTGGGATTGCTGACCATGTTTACTAATGCGATCCAGACTATTGATTGGACTGCTATCGGACAACAGATTGTGGATTTCTTCGGTGCAATCGATTGGGTTGGACTCGGTTCTCAGCTTTTTACCGCCGGTGTTTCCTTGATCTCCGGTTTGCTGGATGTGTTTGGCGAGCTGCCTGCACCCGTGCAAATTGCGGCGGCAGCGGTAGGCGGATTCTTTGCGGCATTTAAAGGGATCAGTGCGATATCCAGTATAACAAGCGGTGTTTCATCTCTGATTGGCGTCTTATCCGGTGGCTTGGGTCCGGCTATCTCTGGAGTTGTTTCTGCACTTGGCGGACCGCTGACAATTGGAATCGCAGCTGCCGTTGCAGCAGGTGCGTTGCTGATAGCTAACTGGGACGAAGTCACCGCGGCATTTAAGAAATTCGATGAGTTTTTGACGAATGTTTTTTCTGTTGATTGGACAGAACATTTCGGTCTTTTTGGGAATGTTCTTAATGTATTTTCAAATGTTATTGAAAGCTTTTACGAATCCTTTAAACAGGTTTTCGGAGGAATTATTGATTTTGTCACCGGTATTTTTTCGGCTGATTGGAGTAAGGCTCTCGGTGGTCTGAAGGACATTTTCACGGGCGTATGGAACGGAATCAAAGAGTTTACCGTTGGTATTCCGTCCGAAATGTTAAAACTCGGAATAAACATTGTGCAAGGTCTTATTGATGGTATCGAATCACTTGCGGAAAGCGCGATTGATGCTGTAAAAGACATTGGCGGAAATATTATCGAAGGATTTAAGGGGCTTTTGGGCATTCATTCCCCATCCACCGTTTTTGCTGAAATGGGCGCAAATACCGTGCAAGGATATATCAACGGCGCAGAAGGTGAGTCTGGAAATCTATCCAGCAGTATGTCCAGGATTGCCAGCAATACGACTGTTAGTTTTACCGGAATTGATACTCAGTTCGGTGCAATCGGCAGCAATGTCGTATCTAGTCTTAATGCCGGGATTGCAGCCGGTCAGGAACCTCTGATTGAACAATTACGTACACTTATCACCACAATGATAAGCACGTTCGAGCATACCCCTGAGGCATTTACGGCAGTTGGACAGTCCATCGTGCAAGGTATTAGTAGTGGTATTAACTTGGCTCAAGGGCATGTGAATGTTACGCTGCAGGTATCTGGTATGACGGCAGCAAATATGTTTGTTTCTGGATTTAACTCTGTAAATATTGCCGGAATACTTGACAACTTTCTGAAGGAGATTGAGGCAGGCATCGCCGCGATGCCTAAGATGTTTAGTAAAGTTTTCTCGGAAGCAGCGAATCAGATAGAGGAAATATTTTCCGGAATTGATCAATGGTTCAATAATAAGTGGAGAAATATCGAAAAGACTTACTCAGTAGTACCGCAATTTTTCCGCAATGTTTTCAAAAGCGGATATAATAACGTTATAAATGCGTGGAACAATGTGGATCGGTGGTTTGACACAAAATGGAGCAGGATAAAATCCACTTATAACGCTGTGCCGTCCTCATTCATGTCATGGTTTCGGTCTGCTTATCTGAACGTGATGAACATCTGGACGCCGATAAACGCATGGTTTGCAGGAAAGTGGACTGCAATAAGAAATGTGTTTTCTCCGTCCGTTGTGAATTCGTTCCGAAACTGGTTTCAATTAGCGTACTCCAACGTACAAAGCATATGGAATCCATCCAATAGTTGGTTCCAGTTAAAATGGAACCAGATCAAAAATGTATTTTCTCCATCGGTTGCTGATTCTTTCCGTAACTGGTTCCGATTGGCTTATACGAATGTTCAGAATATATGGAACATGTCTCCTGTGTGGTTTCAAGGACGATGGAATGGGATAAAAGCTGTTTTCTCTGATGTGAATTCATTTTTCCGAAGCGGATTCCAAACAGCGTATAATTCCGTAACGAATATTTGGAGTGGACTCGGAGACTTTTTCAAAAGAATTGCCGAAAACGCATTTTCTCCAATCAAAAAATTGGTCAACGGAATAATTGCTGGCGTAAACTGGGTACTCAAAGAGGTAGACAGTGGAACAAGGTTATCTTCCTGGGGCGGCGTTGCCTTTGCCAAAGGTTCCAACGGAATTCCGCGAGATACACTTGGAGTTGTAAACGATCAGAAGGGTGCGACCTACAAAGAGTTAATTGTTCCACCGTCCGGGAATGCTTTTATCCCAAACGGAAGAAATGTTATGCTGCCATTGGAAAAAGGCACAAAGATTATGCCGGCGAAACAAACCAAAAAGTTTATGTCTTCGCTCGGCATTCCAAAGTTTGCGGATGGAATTGGTGACTTAATGGGTTGGAGAGACAGATATACCGGAGATGTATTTGATTATCTTGGAAAACCTAATACCATAACTAGAATTGCACTTGATAAATTTACGGATATATCCGGAATTTTCGGCGTATGGAAAGATGTGGCATCCGGTATGGTCAACAAGGTATTCTCCAGTGTTTCAGATTTTGTCGGGGACGCCCTTGAAAAGGCAATGCCGACGGTCAACTATAACCCATCCGCAGGAGTAGAACAGTGGCGATCTCTTGCAGCGAAAGCACTTCGC
>OLQX01001073.1_pt1 | contig 26868 bp, 20 predicted proteins | sample 1672581 | NCBI WGS metagenome assembly OLQX01 (sample SAMEA3136701, study PRJEB25190) | human gut metagenome | reverse complement strand
CAGAGCATATAGAGCAGCAGCATCGCAGCCTGGAGGAAGATCAGCAGGGCCACGATCACCGACCGCTGAAAGAGCAGGGAGGCCAGTTTTTTAATATTCATCTCATCGGCTCCCCTCAACGCACGACCACATTCTCCGCGCCCAGCAGCTCGTTCAGCTCCTGGATCAGCGCGGGATGGACCAGGCAGACCGTGCCCAGCCGCTTTCCGGTATCCTCACACTTGACCACCATCTGTTCCGTACCGGGAAACATGGTGAGCACCAGCTTGATCCTCTCCCAGCGGGGGTCGTCCAGGCTGGGTATGCGGATATAGAGCTTCTTGGCCCTCTCCTCCCCCTCCACCGGAGGCAGGTTTCCCTTCACCTGATCCAAGGGGCGTACCCGGTCGCACATGAGCTGGGGCGCCTTTTCATCCCGAACGGAGATGCGTCCCTCAGCCAGGACGGCCACCCCCTCCTTCAGGTAGGGGCCTGCCTCCCCCAGCACCCGTGCGAACACAAGCATCTCCATGGAGGCGGTGTCGTCCTCCAGCGTCACATAGGCCATCAGGCTGTTGTTGCGGGTGGTCTTGGTGCGGGAGGCGGTGATGACCCCCGCCAGGGTGACCCGCTGCTCGTCGTGGTAAATGGCCGGTCCCCCCTCCTGGGCAAAGTCCGACAGGATCGCCCCCATAGAGGCCGCCTTGCACTGTTTGACCACGTCCCGGTATTCGTCCATGGGGTGGCCGGTGAGGTAGAGTCCAGTCGTCTCCTTTTCCATGGTCATGAGCTCGTGCCGGGTAAACTCAGGGATATTTTTGACCTGGAGCTCGGGGGCGCTCTGCGTCTGATCCCCACCGCCGCCGAACAGATCGAACTGGCCCGCCAGGTTCTTGCGCTTGTTCTGGGCGATGGAGTCCACAAGCTGCTCATAGGCCTCCAGTAACCGGGAGCGGTAGATACCCATACTGTCAAAGGCGCCGCAGCGGATGAGGTTTTCCAAGGCGCGGCGGTTCAAATCCTTGTCGAACATCCGCTGACAGAAGGACTGGAAGGTAGAAAATGCACCTCCCTCCTGTCGTTCCGCCACCATCTTGTCAATAAACCCTCGGCCGATGCCCTTCACCGCCGCCAGGCCGAATCGGATGCCCTCTTCTACCACGGTGAAGTCGGGGCCCGACTCATTGATGTCCGGCGGCAGCAGGCGAAGCCCCATCTCCTTACACTCGGCGATGTACTCCGCCACCTTGCCGCTGGAATCCAAAATGCTGGTCAGCAGGGCGGCCATGTACTCCTTGGGATAGTGGCATTTGAAATAGGCGGTCTGATAGGCCACGATGGCGTAGCAGACCGCGTGGGCTTTGTTGAAGGCGTAGTTGGCGAAGTCGTAGATGTCATCATAAATCTGCTGGGCGGTATTCTCTGGGATGCCGTTGGCCACGCACCCCTTGATGTTCCGCTCCGGATCGCCGTAGATGAACGCCTCCCGCTCCTGCTCGATCTGCTTGGCCTTTTTTTTAGAGATGGCACGGCGCACCATGTCTGCGCCGCCCAGAGAGTACCCGGCCAGCTGCTGGAAGATCATCATGACCTGTTCCTGGTAGACGATGCAGCCGTAGGTGACGGACAAAATCGGTTCCAGGCTGGGATGCAGGTAGCGGATCTGGCTGGGATCCAATTTGCAGGCGATGAACCGTGGGATGGAGTCCATGGGGCCAGGGCGATAGAGGGCGATGATAGCGGTCAAGTCCTCGATGGACTCCGCCTTCATCTGAACACAGACGCCGGTCATGCCGGCGGATTCCATCTGGAAGACGCCGGAGGTGCGGCCGCTATTGAGCATTTTAAAGGTCTCCGGGTCGTTGTCCGGCAGCTTGGACAGCTCGAAGTCCGGCTCCCGCCGCTGGATGAGCTTTTGGGCATCGTCCAGCACAGTCAGGTTGCGCAGGCTCAAAAAGTCCATCTTCAGCAGACCCAGCTCCTCCAAGGTGGTCATCACATACTGGGTCACCATGCTCTCATCATTCCGAGCCAGAGGTACATAGTCGTACACCGGCAGTCGGGTGATGACCACACCGGCGGCGTGCTTGGAAGCGTGGCGGGGCATCCCCTCGATAGAACGGGCGGTGTCGATCAGGTTATGGATGCGAGGGTCGTTCTCGTACTGCTCCCGAAGGGGTTTCGATAAGCGCAAGGCGTTGTCCAGGGTCATGTGCAGGCTGGACGGCACCTGCTTGGCCAGCTGATCCATCTCCGCATAGGGAAAATCCAGCGTCCGTCCCACGTCCCGCAGGACGCCACGGGCGGCCATGGTGCCGAAGGTGACGATCTGGGCTACATGATCGCTTCCGTACTTCCGGTTGACGTAGTCGATGATCTCGTTCCGGCGGCGATAGCAGAAGTCCATATCGATATCCGGCATGGTGACACGTTCTGGATTCAAAAAGCGTTCAAAGTACAGGTCGTACTGCATGGGATCTACGTTGGTGATCTCCAAACAATAGGACACCATGGAACCGGCGGCGGAGCCACGTCCTGGCCCCACCGGAATGTCCTGGCTCCGAGCGTAGGCCACAAAGTCCGCCACGATGAGGAAGTAGTCCACAAAACCCATCCGGCGGATCATCTCCATCTCGTATCGGAGCCGTTCCCGATACTCCTCCGAGGCGTCCGGATAGCGTTTCTCGAACCCCTTCTGGCACAGCTCCGCAAACAGCGAGTCCCCATCGTACCCCTCCGGATACTGGAACTCAGGCAGGTGATGCTGGCCGAACTGGAAGGCCATATGACAGCGGTCAGCGATGCGCTGGGTGTTCTCGATGGCCTCCGGCCACTGGGGGAACAGGGTGCGCATCTCCTCCTCGGATTTCACATAAAATTCTTCCGTCTCAAAGCGCATCCGGTTGGGTTCGTCCACCAGCTTCCCCATCTGGATGCACATGAGCACATCCTGGGTGCGGGCGTCCTCTTTGCGCAGGTAGTGGGCATCGTTGGTGGCCACCAAGGGGATACCGGTCTCCTTGTGGATGCGCAGGATGCCCTCCAGCACCACCTTTTGCTCCTCAATGCCGTGGTCTTGGATCTCCAGATAATAGTTGTCCTCCCCCATCAGCTCCGCCATCTTCAGGGCGTGTTCCTTTGCCCCCTCGTAGTTGCCCGCCAGCAGCCGTTTGGGTATCTCCCCAGCCAAGCAGGCGGACAGGGCGATGAGCCCCTCATGGTGCTCCCGCAGCAGGCTCAGGTCGATACGGGGCTTGCCGTAGAACCCGTCCAAGTTGGCCTGGGAAACCATGTAGGACAGGTTCCGGTAGCCAGTTTCGTCCTTGCACAGCAGCACCAGGTGTCGATTTTCGCTGTCCAGCTCCCGCACCTTGTCCGTCCGGTTCCGAGGGGCAACATAGACCTCACAGCCAATGATAGGGTGGATGTCCTCGGCCACACAGGCTTTATAGAAATCCACACAGCCGTACATAACCCCATGATCGGTGATGGCCACCGCCGTCTGTCCCAGTTCCTTGACCCGCTTCACCAAGTCCTGGATGCGGCAGGCGCCATCCAGCAGGGAATACTCCGTATGCAGATGCAGATGTACAAAGGCCATTGCGCCCCACTTCCTCTCACATTCTTTGGTAAGAAACCAGTATACCACAGTTCCGCTCGCCAAAAAAGTTAAACATCGGCATTTTTTCTTTCTCCCCCTTGTGTTCCTGCTATTGACATGGTAAAATACCAAATAATGTTCCTCTTGAACCTCTTTTTCCGCCATTCTTGCAAAATACTAGGGAGGGAACCAAAACGATCATGAAGCAACGCAACGCGACCATTGAGCTGATGCGCTTTCTCTTTGCATCTTCTATCATCTTCTTTCACATCGCCGGCACCCTCTGGGACCGCAAGCTCATCCTGTTCTCCGGCGAGGAGTTCAAGCTCACCCTTTTCCGGAACGGGTACATCGGCGTAGAATTTTTCTTCCTGGTCTCCGGCTTCCTTATGGCCAAGTCCATCTACCGCCGGCAGTCCCAAGCGTGCATCGGAAAACTCCAACCGGAGCCGGTGGGGGTGGAGACCATCCGTTTCCTGTGGGGGAAGGTCAAGGCTCTGTGGCCTTACTACCTTCCCGCCTGCGCCATCGGTTGTCTGCTCTTTCTGCTGACCAAAGAGAACCTGCACCCAGGCTGGTTCGTCCCCTATCTCCCCAGCCTGTTCTTCTTGCAGGAAACCGGCCTCTCCGATGCCAGCTTCACTGGGCTGCCCAGCTGGTACATCAGCTCCATGCTCATCGCAATGGCTGTATTATACCCAATCTGCCGGAAATTCTACTTCTCCTTTACCTCCTTGTTCGGCCTCCTGCTGGGCATCCTGATGACCGGCGCCCTCATCCAACTCAATGGCAACCTGGCCGGCACGGGACAGGACTGGTGGGCGATCACCTTTGCCTGTAATTTCCGTGCGCTGGGGGAGATCGCCCTGGGCACAGTCTGCTACGAAGCCAGCCGACGGCTCTCCCAGATCTCCTTTTCCACCGGCAAGCGCATCCTATTCTCCCTGCTGCAAGCTGCTGGATATGGGCTGGCCTTCTTCTACGCCTGCTGCTATACCGACCGCCGGTTCAGCGGACAGGTTCTGCTGGTGCTGGCTGTGGCCATCACCCTGAGCTTCAGCGAGGTGGGTTATTTCGCCCAGCGGAAAAAGCACGCCGCACTCAACCGATTCTTCCTCTACCTAGGTGCCCTGAGCTTGCCCATCTACCTGTTGCAGATCTTTCTCATCCGCTTGGTGTCCACCTATGGCTCCGCCCTGCGCCCTCGGGAACAGTGCCTCCTGATGTATGTGGGCATCCTGGCAGCGGGCGTTGTCCTGCACGCCATCGTCTCTCGACTCCAACGCCTGACCAGAGCCAAACACTTGCCGCCTTCGCACAATGCGGCCTGATATACCGATCAAAAAAGCAGATTCCGAACCATTCTCGTTCGGAATCTGCTTTTTGTCATCCTTCTTTTCCCAGCTCCACCAGCTTCCGCAGCCGGTGGTTGAGACAGGATTTGGTCACTGGCGGCATCGCCGCCTCCGCCAGCTGGGCCAGGGACAGCTCCGGATAGTCCAGCCGCAGCCGAGCGGTTTCCTGGAGCTTTTCCGGCAGCTTTGCCAACTCCCCACGGCTTTCCAGCCGGTGGATGGCCTGGATCTGTCCCTGTGCCGCCTGAACGGCCTTGTCCACGTTGGCCACGTCACAGTTCAAGCGCCGGTTGACCCCGTTCATCAGGTTCTTCTCCACCTTGGCATTCATCACCTCCATGGCCGCCAAGGGCGCGCCGATGGTGGTGAGCACGTCAGCAATGGCCTCGCTCTGTTTGAAGTAGGTCACATAATTGGATTTTCGGGTCGTCTCCTTGGGGTGGAAGTCCAGCTCAGGCAACAGGGCTTGCAGCTCTCGGTGAACATAGTAGTGGGAGGTGGTCAGCTCCAAGTGATAACGCTTCTGCGGGTCAGTCACTGAGCCGCCGGTCAGAAAGGCGCCCCGCAAAAAGGCCGCCTTCGTGCCCCGCTCCTCCAGGACGCCATAATTGATATGGTGAAAGAGCAGACTCTCGGCGTTGGCGCCGAAGGCGTCCATCATCCGGGCGATCTGCTCCCGATCTGTACACACAAACGCTCCGCCCCCCTGCTCCTCCGGCATCTGATCAAAGGTGACCTCAAAGGCCCGATGGAACAGCTTGGGCAGCCGCTGGGCGAAGTCCAGGGAACGGGTGGTGATGCGCACCTCGCTGGGCGTGTAGACATTACAGAAAAGCAGCACGCCGTAGGCTTCCGCCTGGACGCACTCCAAGTGGCTGAGCTTCTCCCGACACAGCTCCGCTTTGGTTTCCGAGGAAAAGGACATGGTGTTCGACTCCTTCGCCTGCCGGTTGGGATGGCAGGGGTTCTCTTTAGGTTTCCCGGATATAGCGGATACCGCTGTCCGTCCAGGTGCGGACACAATAGTGCTCGATGAGATCCATCACCGCTCGTGCCAGCTTCACCGGATCGTGGCGGGCACGCTCCTGGTGAGCGCCCTCGTTGGCCAGGGGACAGCAGGTCAGCTCCACCCCCAGCGCCTCCACCGCCGCCCGATCAATGAGAATGGGGGCAGCGTTCTCCACCCGATAACGGTTTTGCAGATCCTGGGAGATGGGGGTGGAATTAGCCAAGCACAGGTCTACTAAACCAGGTTTGGAATGGGCAAAGAGGGCTTTCAGATGGTCGGACAGGGTATAGCCCTCCGTCTCCCCCTCTTGGGTCATGATGTTGGCAATGTAAATGCGCAGGGCGTTGGACTGGGCTACCGCCTCCGCCACGCCGTCCACCAACAGGTTGGGGATGACGCTGGTGTACAGACTCCCCGGCCCCAGGAGGATGATGTCCGCCTTGCGGATGGCGTCCAGCGCAGCAGGCAGCGCCGCCGGATGCTCCGGCTCCATGCGCACCTGGGCGATGCGGCAGTTCTGGGCACGCTTGAAGGCGGAGATCTTGGACTCCCCTTTCACCGAAGTGCCGTTTTCAAACTGTGCCACCACGTTCACGTTCTCATTGGTCACCGGCAGCACCTGTCCCGTGATGGCCAGAACCTCGCTCATCCGAGCTACCGCCTGGTCAAAGGAGGGAGAGATGCCATTCAGCGCTGCCAGGAACAGATTTCCAAAGCTCTGCCCTGCCAGGCTGCCCTCTTGAAACCGGTAGTCCAGCAGGTCTTCCATGATGGGTTCTGCATTGGCCATGGCCTGCAAGCAGCTGCGGATGTCGCCAGGAGGGGGCATCCCCAGATCCTGCCGCAGCATTCCGGAGCCGCCGCCGTCATCGGCCACAGTGACAATGGCGGTCAGGTTGTTGGTATAGTATTTCAGACCCCGCAGCATGGTGGACAGTCCGGTGCCGCCACCTAGGGCGGTGACGCGAGGGCCTCCGCCTACGGGAATTTTGGAATCGCTCATGTCGGCTCCTCCTATTTCCGCTCCCGGGTCATATCCCGATGGCTTTCCGCCACCTGGTAGCCCAGCTCCCGGATGATCTCAGACAGGGCGTGAGCCATGGCCACCGAGCGATGCTGTCCGCCGGTACAGCCCACCGCCAGCACCAAGGTGCTTTTCCCCTCCGCCTCGTACAGAGGAAGCAGGAAGGCCAGCATATCCTGGCACTTGGCCAAAAAGGTCTTGGTCTCGTCATACCGGAACAAAAATCCCCGCACCGGCTCGTCCAGACCAGTCTGGCTGCGCAGGTTCTTCTCATAGAAGGGGTTGGGCAAAAAGCGCACATCCCACACCAAGTCCGCCTCTAAGGGCAGGCCGTACTTGTAGCCAAAGGACTGGACGTTCACCCGCAGGTGCATCCGCTCGCTGCTGGTGCCGAACATCTGCCGCAGGACGCTACGCAACTGGCCGTTGTTGGCAAAGTTGGTGCTGTCGATGATATAATCCGCCCGCTCCCGCACGGGAGCCAGCAATAATTTCTCCCCTTCCACCGCCTGAGACAGGGACACCGTGCCTCCCTCCAACGGATGGCTGCGGCGGGTCTCCTTAAAACGCTTGATGATGGCGGGGACGGACGCCTCCAGAAAGAGGAGCTTACAGTCGATGCCCATCTCCCGCATGGTGTCCAGGGCATAGAACAGCTCGTCGAAGTTCTTGCCCCCCCGGATGTCGCTGACCATGGCCACCTTGTCGTAGCCGCCGTTGCCGCTGAGGCAGAGCTCGGCGAAACGTGGCATGAGGGTGGCCGGCATATTGTCAATGGTGTAAAACCCTTCGTCCTCCAAAAACTCTCCTGCCGTGCTCTTGCCAGCACCGGAGAGTCCGGAGATGATGATCATTTGCATAGATTTTTCCACTCCTTTCGGATGTTCTCTCTCTTTCCAAAGTGGAATCAGGGCATTCGTTTGATCTCCAGCTCCAAGGTGATCCCCTTCTTCTCTCGGACGATCTCTCGGATCTGATCGGTCAGCGCCAGCACGTCAGCACAGGTGGCGCCGCCTCGGTTGATGACGAATCCGGCGTGTTTCTCGCTGACCTGGGCGCCGCCTACGGTCAGCCCCTTTAGCCCGCACTGGTCGATAAGGGCGGCGGCGAAGCCGTCAGCCGGACGCTTGAACGTGCTGCCGGCGCTGGGATATTCCAGGGGCTGCTTGCTCCTGCGCTTTTCAGCCAGCTCCTCCATCCGCGCCTGGATGGCGGCTGGGTCGCTGGACTGAAGTTTTAGGACGCCGCCGATGATGATCTCATGCCCACTGGAGAAGGCGCTGGTGCGGTAGCCCAGGTGCTGTTCCTCCCCTCGGCGGATGCCCTTTTGTCCCGCCTGAGTCAGGTAGTGGGTCTCCACCAGCACATCTTTCAGCTCACCGCCGTAGGCGCCGGCGTTCATGACGATGCCGCCGCCCAGGGAGCCGGGGATGCCAGCGGCAAACTCCAGGCCGGTCAATCCATGCTGCTGGGCAAAACCCGCCAGACGCGCCAGACTGATGCCTGCGCCGCAGGCAATGGTGGTTTCATCCAGCAGCTCCAAACGGGTCAAGCCATGGGTGGTCTTGAGGACGAAGCAATCCATGGGTTCATCCTGACAGAGCAGGTTGGTACCGTTGCCCAACAAGTAGGGGGTGATGCCCACCTTCCGCGCTGCGCGCAGTGCTTCCGCCAGCGTCTCTTCTGAGTCTGGGAGAGCCATGAGACGAACGGGGCCGCCAATTTGAAAGGAGGTATGCCGACTCATCGGTTCCTCCTGCAATAAGGTCAAATTGGGGCAGCTGTTTCGCAGCTGGGTTTCTAATTGCGTGTAACGGTCCATGTCGTGGCTCCTCCATCCATAGTGATACAAGTTTAGTATAGCAGATAATCACGGAAAATAGAATGATAAAAAAGAGAATGGCACAACTTTTGCTGTGCCATTCTGACGTCTGTGGCGGAGGAACGCCTTACTTGTCCTTCTCCGCCTGATACTTCTCATAGATGCTCACCAAGCCGTCCAGGATCAAGCCGCCATCTACCACGTCGATGGTATCCGTATTTTCCGAAATCAAGCGCGCCAAGCCGCCGGTGGCCACCACCTTGGCGTTGTCTCCGCCCTTCAATTCCTTCTTCGTGTTGCGGATCAGGTATTCTACCGAGCCGATGTAGCCCAACACGCCGCCGATCTGGATCTGGCTGACGGTGTCCATGCCCAGGAAGGTGTCCGGCACAGCCAACTCGATCTGGGGCAGCTGAGCCGTGCGCTGGAACAGGGCGTTGATGGAGATCTGGACGCCGGCCAGGATGCAGCCGCCGCGATAGCAGCCATCGGGGTCGATGGCGTCCAAGGTGGTGGCGGTGCCGAAGTCCAAAACAAGGAGGGGCGCACCGTACTTTTCCACGGCTGCCATGCAGGCCACCGAGCGGTCTGCGCCCAGGGCGTAGGGATCGACCCCTTCCGGATACTTCAAGGTGGGGAAAACGTGTTCATTGACCACCAGGGGCACTCGGCCGAAGTATTTGATGATGGCATTGGTCAATGCGTGCATGATGCCAGGCACCACGGAGCAGATGATGACATCCTGTACCTGGCAGGGATTCAATCCAAAACGCTGGAAGTAAGCACAGGCGTTGAGACCCAGCTCATCCGATGTTCTGGTCACGTTGCTGGTCAGACGAAAGCTGCCCACCTGTTTGTTGTCTTTGTACACCCCAAATACGATGTTGGTATTCCCAACGTCAATCAGCAAAAGCATAGTATTCCTCCTCAGAAAAAACTCCTTTGATCACACCACGACACTGCCCTTCCTCCAGGTACAGCACGCCATAGCTGACCGAACCCATGCCCACACTGCCTGGGTTCATCAGGTAAAAGCGTCCGCACTTCTCACAGTGCCGCTGGTGCGTATGTCCATACAGGACAAGATCTGCCCCGGTCTCCTCTCCCAGGCAGATGATTCCTCGTTGATCTCGCTTCACGCCACGACTATGCCCATGGCAGAAGGCGAGACGGTATCCGGCCACCTGGATGACACGCTCCAACTCCTCCAACGGAACGTCATCACAGTTTCCGGGCACCTGTTCGATGGCCAGCTCTGGATAGATCCAGCGCAGCTCCTGGACGTCCTCCCAACAATCGCCCAGGTGGAGCACCATATCTGGCGTCTCCTGCTCAATGGCCGTGATCATATTCGTTTCATTTCCGTGGGAGTCGGAAAAGACAAGCACTTTCATTTTTTGGTCACTTCCTATTTCGCCGTGCATAGACTGGAAAAGCACGAACATCAAAAGGGGGTCCTGTTATGAACCGATCTTCCACACCCAATCCCCTCCAGTCTCCAGAGGCGGCGGCGCTGCTGAAAAATCCCAGCGCTCTGAAAACCCTCTTAGGCTCTCCGGAGGCCAAACAGCTGCTGACCCTGCTCAATGCCCAGCACAACACCGGACTGAAGGCTGCCGCTCAGCAGGCCAAGGCCGGTGACACGGCGGCACTGATGGCCATGGTCAACGATGTGATGAACCGCCCAGAGGGAGCGCAGCTGATGGCGCAGCTCCAAGCCAAGTTGCCAGACCAGGACAAGAAACGCTGAATCCACCCTGCACACAACAGGTTTGAAAGGGAGGTCAGACTGCTGTGGATGATTTTGAAGAAAAACTCAACTCCATCCTCTCCTCACCGGAAGCGATGGGGCAGATCATGGCGCTGGCCGACTCGCTGACCGGTCAGACCGACCCGAAGCCAACGGATGCCGCCCCGCCCAGTGTCCAGCCGCCGGTTCCCTCCGGCGGCGGTGGGTCGGGGCTGCCCGACCTGTCCGGTCTGGCCTCCGCCTTTTCGGGCGGGAGCAATCCCCTGGCCATGCTCCAGAACCTGGATCCGTCCATGCTCCAGACCATCGGCGCCCTCTTTCAAGAGTACAACCGGTCGGACGATGAGAAAGCCGCACTACTCCATGCCCTTCAGCCCTTTCTGCGGCCGGAGCGATGGGCGAAAGTGGAAAAGGCCATACAGATCACCCGCTTGTCTCGGGTGATCCGAGCTGCCATGCAGCTGTTTCGGGAGAAAGGCTATGTATAATCAATTCATTCCCCCTGACGGGTTCCGCCCCGTCTCTCCTCCGTCAGGCACGCCGCCCAAGGAAGATCATCCGCCCAAAGGGCGCTCTCCCCTATCCGCTCTGCTTTCTTCCCTTCTGGGCAAGGGCGGGAGCGGCGGCGGGAACGCCACGGGAAAGACCGGTCTGGCCGGTCTGTTGGACAAATTCGGCCTGAGCCAGCTGGATCACGGGGATTTTCTGCTGCTCTTTATTTTGATCTATCTGTTCCGAGAATCGGAGGATGACGAATGGCTCATCATTCTCGCCCTGGTTCTTCTGATGGGTCTTTAGCGTACCCATCGGAAGCGCCGTCCTCCTCCGGTTCTTCCGATTCTTCTTCCTCTACATCCTCGTCCACCGGTTCGGACAAGGGTGTCTCCTCCAGCTGCTCTGTAGCAGACGCACGGTGACGCCCCACGCCCTTCCAGGTGGCGATGCCTGCCAGGCTCAGCACCACCAGCAGGATCAGCCCGCGGCTCAAGCCGCTGGCTGCGCTGACCACAGCGGTCAGACCCAATAGGCCGGAAACGCCGTAGAGGACAGCCACGGTCTGTTTCTTGGAAAAGCCCATGTCCATCAGCCGGTAGTGGACGTGCTCCCGATCCGCCTTGAAGGGACTTTCCCCATGGTACAGGCGGAGGATAACAGCAAAGCAGGTGTCAAAGATGGGCACCCCCAGCATGAGGAAGGGGATGACGAAGGAGATAATGGCGTAAAATTTGAACAAGCCCTGGATACTGGCCACGGCCATCACATAACCCAACAGGGTGGAACCGGTGTCCCCCATAAAAATCTTGGCGGGCGGCCGGTTATAGGGCAGGAAGCCGATGCAGCCCCCGGCCAAGGCGCTGGTGATGATGGCCACACCTGGATTGGAATAGACCAGGGCGATGATGACCAAGCTCACGCAGGAGATGGTAGACACGCCAGCCGCCAGGCCGTCCAAGCCGTCAATCAGATTGACGGCATTGGTGATGAGGACAATCCAGAACAGGGTGACGGGGACGGACAGGATGCCCAAATCCCAGTGCCCGCCCAGGGACATCAAGCGGCTGAAAAAGTAGATCTTGTTGCCGCCCAGCACCGCCACAGCGGCAGCCGCCAGCTGCACCACCAGCTTTTTCATAGCCGGCAGGTCGTAGATGTCATCAAAGACCCCTAGGAGCACGATCATGGTCGCTCCGGCCAGCATACTGATGTTCTTAGGCCCCAAGGGCGCAAAGAGCAGGGCACTGCACACGAAGCCCACGAAGATGGCCAAGCCACCCATACGGGGGGTGGGTTTTTTATGCAGATGTCGGGCGCTGTCGGTACCAGCCTTGCCGGGCATATCAATGGCTCCCGCCCGGAGCGCCGCCTTCATGGCGAAGGGCGTGGCGAAATACGCGATGAGAAAGGCAGTCAGCAGAGCTGCTGCCGCCGCAACGGGAGCAGAATGAATGGATAGGATAGAGGATCACTCCTTCACCAATTATCGGGCAACAAAACCCACTTTCTTATAGACCTTGCGCAGGGTCTTGTTGGCGATGTAGCCGGCCTTTTCGGCGCCGGCACGGTAGACAGACTCCAGGTACGCCTTATCCTGGAGCAGACGGTTGGCTTCCTCCCGGATGGGACGGCACAGCTCCACCACAGACTCGCCCACGGCGGTCTTGAAGTCGCCGTAGCCGCGGCCTTCAAATTCCCGTTCGATGGCGGCAAAGTCCGCGCCGGTGGCGGCGGAATAGATCTGCATGAGATTGGCAATGCCGGGCTTGTTGGCCGGATCATAGCGGACGCAGGTCTCGCTGTCGGTGACGGCACGCTTGAACTTCTTTAAGATGACCTCCGGCTTGTCCATCAGGTAGACGCAGCCATGGGGGTCCTTGTCCGACTTGGACATCTTGTTCTCCGGACTGGTCAGGCTCATGACCCGGGCGCCGATCTTGCCGATGTAGGGTTCGGGCATCTTGAACACATCGCCGTAGAGGGTGTTGAACCGGTGGGCGATGTCACGAGTCAGCTCCACATGCTGCTTCTGATCCTCGCCCACGGGCACATAGTCCGGCTGGTAGAGCAGGATGTCAGCGGCCATCAGGCAGGGGTAGGTGAACAGACCTGCGTTGATGTTGTCGGCGTTCTTGGCGCTCTTGTCCTTGAACTGGGTCATCCGGGACAGCTCCCCGAACATGGTGTAGCAGCTGAGCACCCAGCTCAGCTGGGTGTGCTGGGGGACATGGCTCTGGATGAACAGGGTGTTCTGTTCCGGATCCAGGCCGCAGGCAATGTACTGCGCCAGCTGCTCCACGGTGCGCCGGCGCAGGTCAGCGGGAGTCTGACGCACGGTGATGGTGTGCAGATCCGCCATAAAATAGTAACAGTCAAAGGCTTCCGCCCGTTCCGCCCAATTCTTGATGGCACCCAAGTAAGAGCCGAGGGTCAGATCACCGCTGGGCTGGATACCGGAAAGCATGACTTTTTTTTCATCCATGTAAACACGACCTTCTTCCCTTTCCCCAGGGCAAAAGCCCATAGGCAGGGTATTTTATTACGCTAGGTCAGTTTATCATGTTTATACAAAGATTGCAATAAAGTTGTGAAAAAAATGTCAAAGTTTTATAGGGAAAATTACGGGGTGGAAGGGTTCTTTTCGCCTCCCACCCAACGGCTCTCTTGTGCAAAGGGAGCTGTCAGCGCAGCTGACTGAGGGATTGCCGACCACGCAGTACAAAAAGGAAAACACACTTTCCCACGCCCTACGCTCAACGGGCAACCCCTCCGGCACTGCACGCCGCCTCCCCTGTGTAAGGGGAGGCGGCAAAACGCACTTCACTGCACCAGCGTCCCGCTCTCGTCCTCGATCAACAGCAAAATCTTCTCCTCCGTCCCCGTCTGTCCGTTCACATACACCATACACCGCCGTCCCTCGTTGGTCTGGCAGGTGTATTCCCAGCACAGCACTTCCTCCTCTCCCGGTGTGGGGATGAGAGCCAGGCGGGCGCTCTGGATGGTCAGGGCGGGCGAGACGATCTTTCGGGCTTGTTCCTCCGTGATGGTGGCTTTCAAGGCGGCGCTGTCCCGTTTTACATGGTGGGTCAGGTAGTTTTCCCCCTCGAAGCCCACCACGTCCCCGATGTCCATGGCTACTTCCACTTTGATGAGGTCTGGGTAGAGGAGGACGCCATCCTGCATGGCGGCGAAATTGACGGTCAGGGTGCCGTCCGCTTCACTATAATAATGTTCGGTCAGGTCGGTAAAGCCGTGCTGTTCCAAAAACGTTTTGGCACGCTGGACGGCTTCTTTCTGGGAGATGGCTGCTTCCGCAACAGGGCGGGATGCCAGCATGGCGATGACCTTACCGCCGGCTTTGGTCACCCGAATGGTACAGCTCCCCTTCTCCCCCTGCAAGCGGAACACCCAAGCGGGCAGGTCGCCGGCGATGGGCTCCATGGGCTCCAGCGCCTGGGCGCTGACGCCTGCGAACTGGGCTGCGTTCTCCCTTGCGCTGGCACGGGTGACCTCCTGCAAGCCTTCCAGGCCGGGTTTGGCTTTGGATTGAAGGCTGTCGGAGAAGGGGCCATCGTAAATCAAGGTGGGCAGTTCCGGAAAATCCGTTTCCACGGTCTGGAAACGGCTCTCGCCGGTCTGGGCGCCCAAGCTCCGTGCGCTCTGGGTGCCGTTGAGACGCTGTTCCACGGCGGTCAAGTCCTCCAGGGCGGTCTCGCCGTTATAGACCTGCTGTTCCAGCTTGTCCAGCGTCTGGGACAGCTGGCGGGAGGCTTTGGAGAGGGCTTTCACCGTCTCCAACTGGTCGCCGGTATAGCCCCCCTGGGTGGCGGCAGAGCGTGCCAGCGCCTGGGCGTAGTCCCCCACTTTGGAGACAAAGGACGCCGTCTGGGTCAGCTCCACATAGGCGTAGGGCAGCTCGCCAATGGCCTGCTGAGCGGCCTGGGCTTGGCCATAAATTTCCGCCCCCAAGGCGGCGATCTGGGTGGGAGAGGTGGTGCAGGTCTGCTTTTCCAGGCTGGTGCTCATGCGCTGGACGCTGGCGGTCAACTCGGAAAAGGCATGGGTGTAGCTGTTGGCGGTGAGCCGTTGGTACTGGATGAGCTGGGCATTTTGCTGCATGATGGTGCCCGCCAGCAGGACGAAGGCGGCGGTGAGATAGGTTGCCGCTCGAATGCGGGTGCGACGGGTCAGGGATTGGAGCATCGTCATCCCTTCCTTTCCTCAAAACTAAAAAAACGACATGGTTTTCCTGCCGTTAGCCTGCATCAAACCATGCCGTTTTATGTTGGGAAAAGTTTCGTTTTTTCCACATTATGCTGTTAATCGGAACTCTTTTGCTCCACCACATACTGGTTCACCAGCCCCAGCACCTTAGGCGTGCAGGTGGTCTGCACCAGGATAGTCTCCCCGTACTCCACGCTGTCCACCTTGGCCTCTCGGTAGAGCATATCCAGAACGCCTCCCTTGTCATAGGGCAGGGAGAGCAGCACCTGCTTGGAGCCCTCGTCCAGCTCCTTGCCGATGGCCTCCACGAGCTTGTCCAGTCCCTCGCCGGTCTTGGCGGAAATGGACACGATGCGGTCGCCGTGGGGCAGGATGTCCGCCTGGAGGCAGTCGCACTTGTTGAACACGTCGATACGGGGCGTCTGCTCCGCCCCCAGCTCTCGGATGAGCTTTTCCACCACGTCCGCCTGGGTGCGCCACTCCTCGTTGCTGGCGTCAATGACGTGGAGCAGCAGGTCAGCGTACTTCAATTCTTCCAGGGTGGCCTTGAACGCCTCCACCAGGTGGTGGGGCAGCTTGCGGATGAAGCCAACGGTGTCGGACAGAAGGACGGTACAGGTATCGGAGATCTCCAACGTCCGAGTGGTGGTGTCCAGGGTGTCAAAGAGCCGGTTGTTGGCGGGGATGTCACTGCCGGTCAGGTGGTTCAGGAGGGTGGACTTGCCTGCGTTGGTGTAACCCACGATGGCCACCACCGGCACCTCGTTCTTGATGCGCCGATCCCGCTGGACAGCGCGGACACGACGGACATCCTTCAAATCCTCCTCCAGCTTTTGAATCTTCCGGCGGATGTGCCGGCGGTCGGTCTCCAACTGGGTCTCGCCGGGGCCACGGGTGCCGATGGGAGATTTGCCGCCGGAGGCGGTCTGGCGCACCAGGTGTCCCCACATACCAGTCAGTCGGGGGAGCAGGTATTTATACTGCGCCAGCGCCACCTGCAAGCGGCCTTCTTTTGTCCGTGCCCGCTGGGCGAAGATGTCCAAAATCAGGCCAGCCCGATCCATGACCTGGATGCCGATGTCCTCGGTCAGAACCCGCACCTGAGCGGGGGAAATCTCGTTGTCGAACACCACCAGGTCAGCCTCCACCGCCTGTGCCAGCTCCCGCACCTCGTCCACCTTGCCTTCGCCGATAAAGGTACGGGCGTCCGGCTTGTCCTTGTTCTGGAGTACCACCCCCACGCACTCCCCCCCTGCCGTTTCCAGCAGGGCGGCCAGTTCTTCCAGGGTGGTTTCCGTGGCGTTATCTTCCGTGGACAGGCTGTAGGCGTTCAAGCCCACCAGCACCGCCCGATTGCGTTTTTCTTCCTTCCAAGTACACTCGGTCATAGATTATCCTTTCTGATATGCCTCTACAATCTGGCCGATATACATCACATGATAGTCCTTCTGGGGATAAAACTTCCCGTCAATGGTCTTGTCGGTGAAGCACTCCGGCTGCATGAGCTGGGCGTACCGCTTTTTGCACACCAGCACCAGCTCTGCCTCGGCGAAATAGGGGGCGTTGCCTGCCCCAGCCTGGACGGTGAAGCCACACTCCTTGATCTTATCCACATCCCGTCCAGAGGTGCTGCCGCACAGGTTCAGCGCCTTGCGATAGGACTCATCGAAGAAGCAGAGGGTGAAATAGTCGCTGTTGTCCACGAACTCCTTGGTATAGCGCTGGGGACGGATATAGCAGGTGGCGGAAGGCTCCGCCCACATGACGCCTACGCCGCCCCAGCTGGCGGTCATAGTATTGCAGTGCTCCGGCGTACCGGCGGTGATAAGCATCCACTGGTCGCCAATGAGGGTGAAGGGGTTCACGGTGAGGGTCTTGGGGTCGATTTTCTGTAACATCAGAATCAGGCTCCTTTCAAATCAATCCATTTACACATTCATTATAATATACCAACTGGGAAAAAGATACCCGACAGGCAACGAAAAAAGCGCCTGCGTAATGATGAAACGCAGACGCTTTTATTGCTCGTCTTACTTGTCCAGACCGTACTTCTTGTTGAAGCGGCTGACACGACCGCCGGTATCGACGACCTTCTGCTTGCCGGTGAAGAAAGGATGGCACTTGGCACAAACTTCAACACGGATGTCCTTCTTGGTGGAACCGGTGGGATAGACCGCACCACAAGCACAACGGATGGTGGTCTGCTGGTAATCGGGATGAATACCTGCCTTCATAATTGTTCACCTCTTTCGAACAACTCAGATTGAACACGCCCGATGCCCACTCCTTGTTGGACACCACGTGAACGGTTGATATTTTACCACAAATCTGCCGTCATTGCAACCACTTTTTCCGTTTTTTCCAGCCGTCACACCTCAAATCCTCGTCCCAGGGCGAAAAACCACAGCACCTTATGCACCACCGGCGTTCCAGTCAGTGCCGTCAGCGCCTGGCTGTATAGTTCCACCTGCCCCCGATAGAACTGGGCACGCTCCTCCGCCGTCTCCGGCGTCACTCGGTCGGTCTTGAAGTCGATGACCGTCAGGCCGTCCCCGCCGGTGAAGCAGCAGTCCACCACGCCTTGCAGCAGCATCGTCTCCCCTTCCGGTGCGTCCGGATGGTAGCGGCTGGCGGGCATGAGGGTGGAGAACTTGAACTCTCGACGCAGATCAGACGCCATCCGCGCCTGCCAGCCCCAATCGGACGCCCAAAAGGCGGCGATCTGGGCGGCGTTCACTGATTTTCCCTGCGCCGGCGTCAGCCAGCCGCCGTCCACCAGCCGTTGGACTTCCTGCTTGACCGTCCTTTCCTCTACCGCCTCATCCAGGTCGATCTGCTCCATCACGCAGTGCATAGCGCTGCCCCGCTGGGCGGGGGTCACGCCCCGCTGCGCCTGTTCGAACCGAGGACGGGCGAATTCCCCTTGCCAGGGGGCGCTGGTGCCCGTCTCCTCCGCCGCTTCGGCGTCCAGCAGGCGGCCTTTCATCTGGGTGGCCGTGACCTTGGATGGCAGCTGGGACAGGATGGGGTCGGGGTAGTGCCAGGTCAGCCAGGACAGGTCGGGTTCCGGCGTCTCCGCTGTGGGTTCTGCGTCGTGCTCCCCTTCCAAGCTCTCCAGCTGGCTGGGGCGGTGACAGCGGATGTCCCAGTGGTCGGCAGGTTGGATGATGTGCTCCGGCTTTTGGATGCCCCACAGCTCCTCCGCGTCCGCCCGTGCCAGGATGGGCAGCAGCATCCACTCGCCCACCGAGTCCCGTTGGAACAAGGTTCTGGGGTCGGGATGAGCACCAGCGTTGGGCAGGAGGCTTGCGATGGTCTTGGCGGCGTTGGGCAGGGTCATGACCAAAATGAGCTTGTCCTTGGCGCGGGTCATGGCCACGTAGAGCAGGCGCAGTTCCTCCGCCTTCATCTCCTTGTCCAACTGCAGCTGCACTGCCTGTCGAGCTAAGGTGGGGAACTCCACCCGCAATTCCGGGTCTAGCCCCTTGGGGCCAACGCCCAACTTGGGGTGGAAGAGCATGGGGGCCATCTCGTCCGCCTTGTTGCACTTCCGGGACAATCCCGCCAGCACCACCACTGGGAACTCCAGTCCCTTGGATTTGTGGATGGACATGATCTGCACCCCCCGTCCCTGCCGTCCCGGCACGCCGGGGAGCTTGTTGCCCTGCTCCAGGACGCGGCGCAGGTCGCGGACGAAATCGAACAGCCCGGCGTGTCCTCGGCTCTGACAGCTGCGGGTGTACTGGTAGAAGGCCAGCAGATTTTCCTGCCGCCGCTGTCCGCCAGCCATGGACCCGAAGATGCCCAACAGGCCGGTACGGTCGTACAGTTCCCACAGCAGCTGAGCGGCGGACAGGTCCGGTGCCAGCAGGCGCAGGCGGTTCAGCTCATCCAAAAAGTCCACGCAGGCCGAATCGCCGGACTCTGCCCCGTGCTGGACGCACTGATAAAAGTCTCCCTCCGGACAGTGGGCACGGAGCAGTGCCAGCTGGTCGCCGGTGAAGCCGTAGACCGGAGAGCGGAGGACGGCGATGAGGGGCACGTCCTCCCGTGGGTTGTCGATGACCTGCAAAAAGGCCAGCGCCACCCGCACCTCGGTGGAGTGGAAAAAGTCCTCCTCCCCCGCCAGCTGCCAGGGCACCTGTGCCTCATCCAGCGCCTTGGTCAGGTGGAGCAGCACCTTGTTGGGGGAGCGATACAAAATGGCGATGTCCTCCGGCCGGACGCAGCGCAAGTCCACCCCGTGGGTGACCATAAACGGCTCGTCCAGGAGCTGTCTCACCCGTCCCGCCACAAAATAGGCTTCCGCCTGGTCTTTGGACAGGGACACCGCGTCCTCCTCCTGCTCCACCTGCCCCAAGTCCACCACGTTCAGCTCCGTCCGGTCGTTGGGGTGTTCTGGGAACTCCATGCCGGGGTACAATCTTTGTTCCTCGGTGTAGGCGATCTCGCCGAAGGAGGGGGTCATGATGTGCTCGAAGATGAAATTCACCGCCTCCAACACGCTGGGACGGGAGCGGAAGTTTTTGGACAGCACCAGCACCTGCGAGTCGCCGGGCTGGGCGGTATCAGGGCGGGCGAAGGTGTCGAATTTGTGCAGGAAGATGCTCGGGTCGGCCAGCCGGAACCGATAGATGGACTGCTTCACGTCCCCCACTTGGAACAAGTGCTTGCCCCCGTCAGTGAGGGCGTCAAAGATGACGTTCTGGACGGCATTGGTGTCCTGGTACTCGTCCACCATCACCTCCACAAAGGCGTCCCGCCACTGCTTGGCCAGGGGGGTGGGCTGCCCCTGGTCATCCACCAGGGCGTGGGCGGTAAAGTGCTCCAAATCGTTGAAATCCAAGGCTTTTCGCCGCCGTTTGGCCTGCTGATACGCCTCCTCGAAGGTCTGCACCATCCGGAACAGCTCCCGCACCGGCACGCTCACCGTCCGCAGGTCGCCCAGCAGAGCGGCGCTGTCTCCGGCGAACCGGTCGGTCAGGGACGCCAGCTTCTTTTTGCACTGCTCCCGCAGGGTTTTCACCCGCTCTTGCAGCCCCTTGTCCTGTATCTTCCGAGAGGTTTTCAGCTTGGGGAAGGGCACAGCGGCATAGGCGGCGGCAGCGTCCCACCCCTGATCGGTGGCGGCGATGAGCTCGTCCAGCCCCACCACAGTGCCCCGAAAGCTGTCCCCGTAGGCGCTCTCCAACTCTGGGTCTGCGGCCATGGCTTCCACTGCCCCCATCATCTGTCCTCGCCAGAAGGTGGCCAGTGCTCGGGTGTCCTCCAACAGCAGCTTGCCCCAGGCGGTCTGAGCCACATCGGCGACGCCTGCGAACTGGAACACTGCATCCTGTTCCCGCAGCCAGCGTGCCGGATCTGGGTGGCTCTGGATGCGGCCATGGATGTCCAAGATCATCTCCCGCAGCCGCCTGTCATCCCGTCCGGCGGACATGGAGTCCACCAGGACGGAAAAGTTCCCCTCATCCAAGTGCTGGTAGGCGTCCTCCAACACCCGCTCCAAGGTCAGCTGCCGCAGCAGACCCGCTTCCCCATCATCCATGAGCCGGAAGTCCGGATCCAGGTTCAGCTGGGCGCTGCTCTCCCGCAGGAGGCGGGAGCAGAAGGCGTGGATGGTGGAGATCTGGGTGCGGTAGATGAGGGTGGCCTGCCGTCTCAGGTGGGCGTTGTCCGGCTGCTCTCGCAGCGCCTTCTGGATGGCGGACAAGATCTTGCCCCGCAGCTCGGACGCCGCCGCCTTGGTGAAGGTGATCATCAAGAACTGGTCTACGTTCAGCCCTTCCCGCAGCACTCGGTCTAACAGCCGCTGCACCAGCACGAAGGTCTTGCCGGACCCCGCTGCGGCGGACACCAATAATTGTCCCCCTCGTGTGGACACCACCGCCTGTTGTTCTCTGGTCAGTTCAACCGCCATGCTGCTGCCCCCTTTCCTCATTTTCATCCGCGCCCGCCGACTCCCAGAACCGTTGTCCCTTCACCGGATACAGGTAGCGGTGGCAATCCCGGCCGCTGCCCTCCTCAAAAAAGCAGGCGTCGGCGTAGTCGCAGAAATCGCAATAGCTTCGGTTGCCGGAGCGGAGATAGGGATCGGCGTCGATGTTGCCGGTGCCGATCTCCCCGGCGATGTCTCGTAAAATTTTCCCCACATGGCGGCGCAGCTTGCCCCACTGCTCCGCTGTGGCCAGGCTGTCGCCGGTGATCTCGCCGGTCTTTTTGCTCACTTTCAGGGGCAAAAACCGGTGTTTTCCCGTGGCGTCCAAAGTCTCCATGGCCGCCAGCACTTCTGGGTCGTCCAGGAGCATCCCGCTGCGGCGGAGCTTTTTGTCCACCTCTGCCTGCCGCTGGGCGGGCGTCATGTCCCGACTGCCGCTGAGGATCAGATCCCGTGCAGGCAGGTAGAGGACGCCGGCGGCGGTGGGGTCTTGGTCGTAGAGTTCCCGACCGGACTGCTCCAAAGTGAACAGATACAGCAGCATTTGCATTTCCAACCCGTGCCACACATCGGTGAGACTGAAAGACTTCTTGCCCGTCTTGTAGTCCACCACACGGAGATACAGCCGTCCGTTCTCCGCCCAGCCGTCCACCCGATCTACGATGCCGGAAATGGACAGAGTGACGCCGTCCACCGTCAGCTCCACCGGCGGCAGCGCTTTGCCATCGCCGAAGCCCAACTCAAAGGAAATGGGCTGGAAGTGGGAGTGTTCCAGCTCCTCCACCACGTTCTGCACCACCAGTTCCACCGACTGACACAGCCGCCGGAACAGGTAGCGGAAACGGGGGCTTTGGCCTTCCAGGTCGCCCAATTCCTCTCGTATGTATTGCTCCACCACCTCTTTCACCTTGGCTTTGCGCTGGTCGTGAGACATGGTCTGTACGCCGCCCTGCTCCTTGGCGTCCCGCAGGAAATGTTCCAGCACATAGTGGACAAAGGTGCCCGCTTCAGGAGCGTCAAAGCCTGCTCGCTTTCGTGCTTTGGCTTTCAGGCCGTACTGCATGAAGTAGGAGAAGTGACAGCTCTTGATGGTGTCCATCTTGGACGCAGACAGGCGCACCTTGTGTCCGTACAGGGCGTTCACGGCGCTGCGGCTCAAGCCGCCACGGGTGTACTGCCGTGCCAGCCGCACCCGTCGGGTGCGGAGGTTCCACTCCGGTTCCTGTTCCAGGGCGTCCAGGAGGGCATCATTCCGGTGCCGTCCCGCCCACTCCAAGGCAGGCAGGGGCGCCATGGGACAGGTGTCGCTGTCCGAATGAGTGACGGTCAGTTTTGGCAATAACCCTTGGATTTGTTCCACAAAGCGAGCTGGATTGGTGGCAGCGCCGCCCTTGGTGCGGGGCCAGCTGATAAATAGCTGTTCATGGGGCAGCGCCAGCCCTTCGTAAAGGAGCATCTGTTCTCGATCCAGCCGCTGGTCTGCCGAGGGAGCCACCTCCAATCCGATGGCCTGGAGCCAGCTCCGGTCGCTGTCCGTGAGCAGCCCCGGCGCTTGGGTGACCAAGGGGAAATGATCTTCATCCGCCCCCAGCAGCAGGAGCACCTTGGCCTCCTTGTGGGACAGGTGCTGTATCTCTCCGGCGGACACTCGGTCTAGGGAGACCGGGATGGCGCTGACATCGTACTGGGACAGGAGCAGCCCGAACAGGTCGGCAAACTCCCGCAGCTCCATGCCCCCTTCGGTAAGCAGGTCGGCGCATTGCTCCATAGCGCCGCACAGGATGCCCCACAGCTGGCGATATTCCTCCGCCTGCCGCAGCTCCCCCCGTTCTCGGAGCTGTTCCGACCGCTCTTGCAGCCGCTGGGGCAGCTGAATGTCCTCCAAAAAGCCGTACAGCACCCGCACCAGGTCAGCCCCCGGTGCGGCCTGGGTCTTGCGCAAAGTCTCCAAGGGGGCGATGACCCGTCGGCGCAGGGCGTCCAATTCCGCCACGGCGACCTCGTCCGCCGCCGTCCATTTGCGGCTGTACCCCTCCGGATGCCAGTTCCACGCCGCCTCGCGGCTCCACTGGCTGCCCCGCAGCTCCCAGCGGAGGACGTAGTTTTCCAGCAAGTCCACTTCCTCTAGGGAGATGCCGGTCAGCCCGGTTTTCAGGTAGCGGAACAGGCTGTCGTACTCGTACCCGTCCCCCACCGTCTCCAACGCCGCCGTCAGCAGGGTCAGGATGGGCTTTTCCAGGATGCTCTCCCGATGGCTGTAGAACAGCGGGATGCCGTAGCGGCCAAAAACCGGCTCCAGCAGTCCGGCGTAGTCCTCCATGGTGCGGCCGGCTACCACCATGTCCCGATAGCGCAGCCCGTCCTCCCGCACCAGCTTGCAGATGGTCTGGGCGGCCTGCTCCACCTCTAAATAGGGGGTCTCCGCCTGGATCAGGTGGACGCCGGTGGGTGGGGTTTCTTGCAACGGTTCATAGGTCTGGAACAGCTGTTCCATCGCCGCCAAGGCTGGGGGAGCGTCATCCTTCCGGCCGGTCAAAATTTCAAATGTCATAAGGGTGTGGCATGCCTTGGCGTCCGCTTGAAGGGTCAGCGCCGTCCGGCGGGCAGGGGCAAAGACTTCTAAGCTGTGGTTGTCCAGGGTGTCGCAGGTGAGCGCCACGGTGACCGAGTGGGCTTTGGACATGAGCTGGGTGAGCACCTGCCGCTGCTGGGGGGTAAAGTCCACAAAGCTGTCCAGGTAAAAGTCCGCGCCGCGGCCATATGCGCAGGTTTTGAGCTGCTCTGCCAATCGGGTCAGCCGATCCCGTGGGTCGGAGGCCAGGCGCCGGGTCAGGGTGTCATAGCACTCCAGCATCAGTCCCAGCTCCCGCAGCCGCTGCCCCTCCCCTTCCGGAGCGTTGTCGCCAGCTTCTATGAGCTGTTGGGGCTGGATGCAGTAGCTTTTCAGCTCGCCGCGGGTGGCCAGCAAATGCTCCAAAAAGGCGGCCTTTTTGGACGGTTTGGCGTAGAGGGTCAGCTGGGAGGAGACGGCGTGAACCGCCTGGTGCATGAGCAGCAGCTGTCCGCCGCCGTCCAGCATGGGCTGAGCCAGGCCGCCAGTTTCGGTGAGCACCCGATGGTAGAGGCGGGTGAAGGAGAGCACCTCCGCCCAGGCAGACGCACCGCCCCCCAGCTCCTGACAGAGGCGGCGCTCCGCCTCGTGGGAGTACTGTTCGGGGACGATGAGCACCTGAGGGCGGTGCTTGCCGTTTTCCCGCATGGCCTGGTAGAGGCGGGTGGTTTTGCCGGTCTTGGCACGGCCGAGTAACAGGTGCAGCATGGGAGTGCTCCTTTCTTGGTTGGTTATGGGTAGTTTAGCAGGTTGGGGGTACGATATGTGGGACAGGGTGGGGTGGGTTTGCGCTCGTCGTTTAGGGAACCCAGCGTACCATGCCTGTAAAACAGGCATGGCCTACGCTAAAAACTTGCCACTGGCAAGTTTTCTTAACGCTGCGGCGCTTGACCTCCGCAACGTTTCACTCCACCACGACATTCTCTCGTCTCACTTTCCCCCAAGCGAACTCCGCCACCAGCTCCCGTGCCTGCACCGGCTCCGGCTGGTCGATGAGTCCTGCCCAGCAGGCCAGCTGTCCCACGATGTCCTCCGGACGCTTCCCCATCTGGCGCAGTGCGCCCAAGTCCACGTCCTTCTGTCGTTTGGACAGCCGGTGTCCGTCTGCGCCGTACAGCAGGGGCACATGGCCGTACTCGGGCTGGGGAAAGCCCAACTGCTGTTGCAGCCAGATCTGTCTCGGTGTAGAGGACAGCAAGTCCACTCCACGCACCACCTGATTGACGCCCATAAGGGCATCGTCCACCACCACGGCCAGCTGGTAGGCGAACACGCCGTCACTGCGGCGCAGAATGAAGTCGCCGCACGCCTGGGCGAGGTTTTGATGATAGGCTCCCATGATGTGGTCGGTGAAGGAAACCGTCTCGTCCGGTACCTTCACCCGCATGGCAGGTTTCCGAGTTTTCGCCCGCTCCGTCTGCTCCGCTGGGGTCAAGTTCCGGCAGGTACCAGGGTACAGGGTCGTGCCATCAGTGGCGTGAGGGGCGGAGGCGGCATGGAGTTGGTTTCGGGTGCAGAAGCAAGGGTAGATGAGGTGATTTTGGCGCAATGTTTCCAGGGCTTCGGCGTAGATGTCGTCCCGATTGCTCTGGTAATAGGCATCGCCGCCCGCACTGCCCCCTCGATCCCAATCCAGACCCAACCAGCGGTAATCCTCCTCGATCTGGTCGGCGTACTCTCGTTTGCACCGCTGGGGATCCAAGTCCTCCTGCCGCAGCACCATCTCGCCGCCAGCCGACCGAACCGCCAGCCAGGCGATGAGGGCGGAGAAGGCGTTGCCCAAGTGCATCCGGCCGCTGGGACTGGGAGCGAACCGTCCCACCACGGGTCTTTCCTGTGTCATACGCTGCTCCTTTCCAGAGAGAAAACGGGCGGACGCTGCCACGCCCACCCGCCGGGTTGTTCTTTCTCAGTGTCTCAGTTCCATGAGCTTCTGCCGCAGATCCCCTTCGATCTTGGTCAGCTCCACTTCCGCCTCTCTCCGCTTCTGGCGGCCTTCGGTCTGGATCTTCATCACTTCGTCCAGGGTGGAGATCAAGTCCTCGTTGGTCTTGCGCAGAGTCTCGATGTCTACCACGCCCCGTTCCGCTTCCTTGGCGGTGGAGATGGTGCCCATCTTGAGCATCTCCGCGTTCTTGCGCAGCAGCTCGTTGGTCATGTTGGTGACAGCGCTCTGAGCGGCGGTCGCCTGACGAGAGCGCTCCAGACCCAATGCCAGCACCATCTGACTCTTCCACAGGGGGATGGTGTTGACCAGGGAGGTCTGGATCTTTTCGATCATCAGGGTGTCGTTGTTCTGGAGCAGACGGGTCTGGGGGCCCATCTGGATGGAGATCATCCGGGTCAGCTCCAGGTCGTTGAGCTTCTTGTCAAAGCGCTCCATCAGGTTGGCGTAGTCGTTGTACGCCTGAGCGTCTTCCTGAGCGCCGGTCTGTTCCGCCTTGGCGCGGAGCCGGGCCATCTCACCGGTACGGCAGGCTTCCAGCTTCTTCTTACCGGCGATGATATACATGGTCAGTTCCTTATAATACTGCTGGTTCAGCTCGAACATCTGGTCGAACATGGCCACGTCCTTCATCAGCGCCACCTGGTGTTGTTCCAAAATCCGGCAGATGTTGTCCACGTTGCCCTCGGCCTTCTCGTACTGGGCGCGCATCTCGTCCACCTTCACCTTGCTACGCTGGAAGAAGCCCCGCTTCTTCTCCGCACCGGGGGCGTTGTTCTTCAGCTCCACCACCAGGCTGGACAGCACGTCACCCACTTCGCCCAAATCCTTGGTGCGCACCTTGTTCAAAGCGTTCTCCGAGAAGGAGGCGATGTTCTTCTGGGCGGCGGTGCCGTACTGCAAGATCTGGGTGGAATCGGTGATGTCGATCTTCTGGGCGAACTCGTCCACAATCTTCCGCTCCGCCTCGGACAGCATGGACTCGTCAATGGCAGGGGGTGCAGAGTTCTCCACCGCCTGCGCCACAGGGGCTTCCGGGGTGAGGGTCAGGGACGGGGTCGCCGTCTCCGGTGCGGCAGGTGCAGCCTGGGCGACAGGTGCAGCAGGTGCGACCTGGG
>OLQX01001072.1_pt1 | contig 26876 bp, 20 predicted proteins | sample 1672581 | NCBI WGS metagenome assembly OLQX01 (sample SAMEA3136701, study PRJEB25190) | human gut metagenome | reverse complement strand
ATTGTCTAAATAATATTAAAGAATAAAATTTTTATTATAATTAATTTTAAAAAATCGCGAAAATCATTCAAGTATTAGGAATGACAGGTGCGTTTATTTATATTGAACTGAAAAACTGAGGGGGAATATTAGTTGTGAAAAAAGAAAATTTAAGTAAGAGGGTTACGCATAGTTTGTTACTATTAGCATTGTTGCAGGCGGCTGGCATTACAGTGTCACCGACAGCTGCTGCAGCAACGGAGCTGGTCGACGAAAATTATACTACCAGTATTCCACAAAGATACAGCGGGGAATATACTGTTACTAATGGCGATGTAACTTTGGATGCCAGTGGTTATACTGGGCTTCCGGCTTATCAAAGAGCGCTGTTTTCTACTGATAATGGTGCGGTCAAGGTCAACGTTGCTGATGGTAAAACTTTGACGCTGAAGGGTTATAACAATAATATTAATTCGGAAAGAGCAACCTTACATGCCTTCAAAAGAGGTGTTTTAGACGGGACGATGACTTTTACCGGCGGTAATGTCGTCGTCAGTAACGAGATTACTAACAGTGCTACTGAGGTGTATGCTTTGTATGCTGATGATGGCGGTAAATTTGATTTTAAAAGTGATGGCAGCAATAAAATAAATCTGACGATCCTGATGCCGCAGCAGCATATTTCAACACACCGTCATGGCATCGGACTGCATAATGGCAATTTGGCTTTTGACGGCGGCCGCTTTGCGATCGAAGTCGCAGGTGATCCGGGTTCTTCTTCTATTGATAGGCGGGTGGGCATTACTATGTCAGGCGGCAGTGATCTGGATGTTAAAGCTGATCAGATTCTGATTGATGTTAATGAAACAGCACTGCAGTTTACTTATCGGAGCGGCAGCAACAGTGCCCTTTACAATATCAATAATACTGCAAGATTCAATGCTGATTCTATTGTTTTCAAAGGTCATTCCGGGATCGAGGCTGTGGATACGCATTCTACTAACCGTAATACAGTCGAGTTTTCCGGCAGTGGATCGACAGAGATCTATGCTGTCAGCGATGGTATTGCCGATGACAATATTTACGGTGAGATCATTGGCGGCAAGGCGATCGATGTGGAACGGACAGATATTACTTTTAATAATGACGCCCTGCTGGTGGGGCAGAATCTGACTGCGCAGGGTACAGCTCCTGGTCATTGGGTCAACGAAGGGACCCAGTTTGAATACTGGCAGGACGGCTATTGGTTGAAAGCTGTTTCCATAGGCAATGAGTCGAATTTGGTTGCTAATAAGGATTTCAGTCTGGAAAGTAACGGCGGCTATTATAATACAGGTCTGCATGTTTGGGGACAAAGCCAGGCTCAGTTTAACGGTAAAACGAATATCGTCGTCAAAAACGGTGTCAATACGGCCAGAGCGGTTTATATTTATGATAATGTAGACGGTACGACTAAGGCTGAATTTAACGATGACCTGACTATTTCGACTGCTGGCAGCAGTGCCGATTACCTTTATGGTTTTGATGTGCGCAACGGCGGCAAAGCCGATATAGCTAAAGGCCTATTTATGAATGATAATGGCGCTATTACCTGGTCTTTATTTGCCAGTGGCGCTGACAGTAAGATCGACGTAAATTCGACCGGCAGTGGTGAAGTGCAGGTCATAGGTGATGTAGGCGGCTATAACGGCGGAGTCGTAAATATGAATATGAACACAGATACTTCCTATCTGACTGCGGCTAGTTATATCACAGGTAACGGGGAAGTAAATTTTGATATCAGCAACAGCGCTGTTTGGAATATGACAGGCAGCTCCAGGGCAACTGATCTGAATATCAATAACGGCATCGTCGATCTGCGGGCCGACAAGAACCGTTACAGTACACTGACGGCTGCGAATCTTAACGGCAGTGGCGGTATTTTCAAAATAGATATCGACGTAAGAAGTATGGAGAGTGATAAATTGTATATCACTGATGATTTCAGTGGAACGCAGGCTATCGATATCTATCAGAAGGATGTATATGCACCGGCAGGCAGCAGCATGGAAGGTACAGGGCTGGTACTGGCCAGCGTCAACGGCAATGGTGTTTTTACGGCCCATGACCGCGAAGGTACTTTGTTTTATACCCATTATGATCTGGCACATCAAGCCAGTGCTACGGCCGGTTATGCCACGGACTGGTATCTGGATAAAATCATCACTCTTGACAAACCGACGACGAGTGTAGAAACTGTTGCAGCTGCGGGAGCACTCAATTACCATACCTGGCGTAATGAAAATGACAAATTACTGAAACGTATGGGCGAACTGCGCCACAACGGTGATGACGAAAAAGGCGCATGGTTCAGAGTAAAGGGCAGTAAGATCGGGCGTGATGGTCAGTTTGCTTTTGAAAATAAATATACGACCTATGAACTGGGGTATGATGAACTGATGAAAAAGACCGCGACGATGACACGTTATCAGGGGGCGGCGATCAGCTATACAGATGGCAGCAGCAGTTATAAAAGCGGCAGCGGCGACAACAGCAGCAAAGCGATCAGCTTCTATAATACGGAGCTAGGCAATAAAGGCCATTATCTGGATATGGTACTTAAATTCAGCCATATGGATAATGATTTTAAGGTCTATGATACTGTCAATAATAAAATCACTGGTTCGATGGAGAATACCGGTATTGCTTTAAGTGCGGAATACGGCCGTAAGAAGGTTCTGAACAACGACTGGTATATCGAGCCGCAAGCCCAGTTCACTCTGGGTTATTTGGGCGGCGACAATTATCGTACTAATAATGGTATCGAAGTAAGTCAAAGCGGGATCAAAAGTGCTGTTGGGCGCATTGGTTTAAATTTTGGTAAAGAAGTAGGGCAGAAAGGCATTGTTTATGCCAAAGTCAACCTTCTGCACGAATTTGGCGGCGGCTATGAAGCAACGTTGACGGATAGCAGCGGCCGGGTCAGCGCCAGTGAGATTTTTGATGACACCTGGTTTGAATACGGTATAGGCGCTGCTTTTAAAACCGGCAAAAATAACCATATCTATTTTGATATAGAACGCAGTACCGGCAGTGACTTTAAGAAAGAGTGGCAATGGAATGCCGGCGCCCGCTGGACGTTCTAAAGATAATTTATTTGTTTTTTAACAGGAGCGGTAATCCTCTATCCTGTTTTAAAATATTCCCCGCAAAACAGGTCCGTTGAATAACGGGCCTGTTTTTGTATCTGTACTGATAGCGGCAAAAAAGTTCACAAGTCAGCGGAAATTTTTGTGGTATATTAATAAATAGAGTAACAGAAAAATCTTGTTTTGAGAGTGAGCGCCATGACTTTAAAACAAAGTAATTATAAATCGATAACAGCTTTACTGCTGATACTGGTTATTGCTGTCGGCGCAGTCTGGGCCCCTCTATATGTAGAGGCCAGTCACGGACATGACTGCAGCGGAACAGCTTGTCCGGTGTGTCTGACGATCAGCGTTATCGGCAGCTGTCTTAATTATGTTCTGCCGGCGCTGCTGCCATTGCTGCTGAGTCTGTCAGTTCCGGCTGAAAGTGTTGGAAGCAGGGCTTTGCCTGCCAGTCTGGCAAGGCTGACGCTGATCGGGCTGAAAGTGCGTCTTGATAATTGAGAACTGCCAAAATTTATTTTAAATAAATTTTGGAGGTCGTACCTTGAAAAATAAATTTGTTTATATCGTTACTATCGTTCTGGCTGTGCTGTATCTTGCGGCGGGGCATTATTTTGCTGTGCAGGGTTTAAGCTTTTTTAAAGAGAAATCGCCTACTGACGTTGTTGAGGCAAGGGTAGTGAAGCTTTTACCGGCAGCAGCCGGGGCTAAATTTGAGCAGATAAGATTTGAAGCCGAATTATTGTCAGGAAGGCAGGAAGGCGTCAAAGTGACGGCTGCGCAGAATAAAGCCGGCAGTTTTGCGGTTGGGCGCGATGTAGCCGTTGGCGATAAGGTGCTGCTGCTGCCGGGACAGAGCAGTCAGGGGGAATGGAGTTATGCCGAGCATCTGCGCAGTAATGTACTGATGTGGCTGTTTGCTGTTTTTGCTTTAAGTATTATCGCTTTTGGACGGATGCAGGGCGTAAATACTTTGATCTCTCTGATTTTTTGCTGCCTGTCAATCTTTGCGGTTTTTGTGCCGGCGATACTGTCGGGCAAGAACGTTTACTGCTGGACGATCCTGACCTGTGCTTTTATTGTCGTGACTAATCTGCTGCTGGTGAATGGCATCAGCAGAAAAACGATCGCGACTATTTTGGGCTGTATCGGCGGACTTGTCATTGCGGCGCTTATCAGTGCGTCTGCAGACAGTTTTTTGCAGCTTACGGGGCTGGTAGACGAGGATTCCATGTACCTGCTGTTTTTGAATCCTGCTGACCCGGTCGATCTGAAAGCGATCATATTCAGCGCGATCATTATCGGCGCTTTGGGAGCGATCATGGATGTGGCGATGGATATTGCTTCGGCCCTGAACGAACTGGCGGCTACTACTGCTGAACCTACGAGGAAAATGCTGCTGCAGGCCGGCAATAATATCGGCCGCGATATCCTGGGCATGATGTCCAATACGCTGATCCTGGCATATATCGGCGGTTCACTGACGATAGTTTTGCTGTTCTTTGCTTATAACCATTCGCTGCTGTATCTGCTGAACAAGGAAATGGTGGTCGTAGAGATCATGCAGGCCGTTATCGGCAGCTTTGGCATCCTGTTTACGATCCCGTTTACTTCTTTTATCTGCAGCAGGCTGTATGTAAAAAAGGCCGGAAGACGTTATAAGTCAGGCTTGGAAAATAAAATATAAATTATACGGCAAAAATCTTGCAGGAATTGATTTGATGTATTATAATAAACCGTGCTGAAAAATTATATAAATTTATTAATTATATAATAAAAAGTATAACTGGTAATACAAAAAATAAACGGGATGCAATTAAAAAATAAGCAGGATGGGAGCAACTGTTATGAAAAATGAAGATGATGTTATCGGCAATGAAATAACGGGTGGCGGGAGCAGTTCCAGCGGTCCTTTAAAAAGTCTGCTGGAGGTATGTCCGATCTGCGGCAAGGAATTTTCCTGCAATAAAACCTATCATGTCTATACGGCACTGGCCGGACGCCGGCGGCAGTATTACTGCAGCTATCACTGCTTTAAACAGCGGCCGAATCCCAAAAATAAATTATAAAACACTAAAACACCGTACATTTTGTACGGTGTTCTTTTATTATGCTGTCGTGCATAGATGACAGGAAGCAGTTTGCAGGATTTGTTGAATGATATTTTTGCAGTGCTTACATATATTCACCCATATGTGGAACCTATAAAGCATGAGCAAGTAAATCAGTATGATTGTCCTGTAGAGGGGTAAAATTATATGATATTACAAAAAAATATTGCTTTTTACAAAAAGCATAACTACAATATTAATTAGATAACGAATAGTTTAGAAAATATTAAATAAAATAATTGTAAAACTTAAATTGATGAGAGAATTTGCAGAAATTTAAAATCATGAGAGAAGTGAAAGCATGAACGCTGACAGTTACGGCCTTAAATTGAACGAACAAAGCAGTGAGCAGACGGTCTATGACTACAATATGCTGATGAGTGCGATGAACGTCAGTGTCAGCAAGCACTTGATGGACGAAAATTTTACCGTAGTCTGGGCTAATGATTATTTTTACTCGCAGACTTTATACACAAAGCAAGAGTATGAAGCAATCTATCATAACAGCTGCCGCAAATATTTTGAGCAGTACCCGGAAGAGTATGAAAAAATGGCGATGGTAGTTGAACAGGCCTTGCTGAAAGGGAAAAGTGGTTATGAATGTATCTGCAGGATGCCGCGTAAAGATGGAAGCTGTTCCTGGATCAAAGTCAGCGGTATGTTCAGCGACCAAAAGGTTAACGATATCCCGGTCATTTACGCTACCTTTATTGATGTTACTGAAGCCGTTGAACAAAAGGAACTGCAGCAGCAGCTGGAAAAACGTTCACAGGAGCTGCAGGCGGCACTGCAGGCGGCAGAAGTCGCTAACCGTGAAAAATCTGATTTTCTTTCCCGGATGTCGCATGATATCAGGACGCCGATGAACGCTATTATGGGGATGACAGATATTGCCTCCGCGCATATCGACACTCCGGAAAAGGTACAGGATTGTCTGCGGAAAATCTCGCTTTCGAGTCAGCATCTTCTGGGCCTGATCAATGATGTGCTGGATATGTCGAAGATAGAAAGCGGAAAAATGACTCTGGCGGAAGAAGTGATCGAGCTGCCGGAGGTGATGGATACTATCGTTTCGATCATGCAGAGCAGTGTCAAGGCCAGGCAGCAGCAGTTTGACGTGCGCCTGCGGCATATCAGGCACGAGCAGCTGTGCTGCGATTCGCTGCGTCTGCGGCAGGTACTGATCAATGTGCTTTCCAACGCTTCCAAGTTTACGCCGCCGGGCGGTACCGTCAGTTTCGATATCGAAGAAACGGCGTCAGAAAATGCGGCCAAAGCCTGGTTCAAATTTACAGTCAGGGATACCGGCATCGGAATCAAGCCGGAGTTTTTGAGGGATATTTTTAAACCCTTCACCCGCGAAAAAGACAGCCGGATCGATAAAACAGAAGGCAGTGGTCTGGGGATGGCGATCTCGAAGAAAATCGTCGATTTGATGGGCGGGACGATCGAGGTCAGCAGCGAGGTTGGTACTGGTACTGAATTTACGATCAGGCTGCCGCTGCCGATCAGTGAACTGGAATTGGGCAATTTTAAGTTTCCCGATTTGAAGATCATCGTAGTCGACGATGATGTGATCGTCTGTGAGCATACGACGGAGCTTTTACGGCAGATTGGCATTCGTTCGGACTGGGAAACGTGTGGACAGCGGGCGGTGCAGAAGGTCCTGGCGGCGCATCAAGCGGGTGAGCCTTACGACGCGGTGATATTGGACTGCAGGATGCCGGATCAGGACGGAGTGGAAACGGCGGCGATCATTCGCCGCGCCATCAGCGAACCGCTGCCGATCATTTTGATTTCAGCATATGATTCGGCCGATGTTGAAACGAAGGCGCGTCAGGCGGGTGTCAACGGTTTTATGACGAAGCCTGTTTTTATGTCGACTTTGTGCCGGGCGTTACAGAGATATGTTTTAGGTCAAGCAGCTGTCGATGAACAAAAGAGTAAAACTGATTTCAGCGGTAAACGCTTTTTATTAGTGGAAGATAACGCCTTGAACCGTGAGATAGCGATGGAAATGCTGGAATCTGCCGGCGCTGTGGTAGAAAGTGCCTGTGACGGCGCAGAAGGCGCGGCAAAATTTGCGGCGGCGCCGGCAGGATATTATGATCTGCTGCTGATGGATGTGCAGATGCCGGTAATGAACGGCTATGAAGCCACACAGAAGATCCGCGCTTCTGCTAAGACCGATGCCAGAACCGTGCCGATCGTGGCGATGACAGCCGATGCTTTTGCCGAAGATATCATCGAAGCGAAAAAGGCAGGTATGAACAGCCATTTAGCCAAGCCTTTAAATTTAGCGACGCTGGTGCGTGAAATAAATAAACAGCTGCAGAAGCATTGAAAAAGAGAATAAAAGTTCTGGGACACCGTATGTGTGATTGCATACGGTGTTTTTTTATTTGTTTGAGAAGAAAAGAGGCTGTTGTCTAAGGCTGGCAAGTAAATAATTCAAATAACAAAACCGTCTGCCTGGGCAGGCGGTTTTTTGCAGTTCGGGTACCAGTTGCAAGACTTTCAGACAGGCGTATTCACTTATAACAAAAATGTCTTGCGGGGGGGACAAATATGGTATTATATCAAAAATAATCTATATAGATACTATTAAGTATAAGGAATAAGAAATTATCAAAACAAGAATTAATTAAAATATTGCGAAAGTAGACAGGATGAGTAAGGTTTTCACCAAGACGTTGCGACCCTCCGTCTTGCTTGAAAATATTTCCCCATAAGTGCCGCTTTGCGAAAAAAGCAGAGCGGCAAACCCAAATACACGCTGCGTTTTAAAGACGCAGCTTTGATGAACGTTTTTAGACAGGGAATACAGTCGCTTCCTTTGTTTAAAATATTATTTCCAAACAACCCTTTATGTATAATCGGGGTCTTGCAATCAGCGTGAAAAATTTACAGAAAGGAGCGGGAAAGGCAAAAGCCAGGGCAATCATTTTCATTAGAAGTCAGGCTGTAACACGCCTGCTGCCCCTGTGCGATAAAAGATAAAAATTTGAAGTAAAAATTGATGATGAAGGAGTGAGACAGTTGTCTAAATCCAAAAGATACCAGTTAGAGAAAAAAATCATAGTTTTTTTGAGCAGCAGTTTGTTTGCGATTTCGGGGTTTTGTGCAGGCGACGTTTATGCCGCGGCTGTTTTTACGGATGGAACTGGGACCAATTCGACTGTTGCCGGCGTAAATAATAACGCCAGCGGTGAGAATACCAATGCTGTAGGTTATAACAATCATGCTATTTCTGATAACAGCAATGCGATCGGCGCGAATAACCAGGCTTTGGCCGAGGATTCCAATGCCATCGGCAGTAAAAACAACACTTATGCCAATGAATCGAACGCGATCGGCAGCGGCAATATCACTAATGGCATCGGGTCTAATGCTATTGGTAAGGATAATGTGGCCAATGGCTTGGACAGTAACGCTTTTGGTACTGCCAATAAGGCGAATTCGGATAATTCCAATGCTTTCGGTACCGGCAATCTGGCGGATGGTATCGGTACGAGCGCCTTTGGTTATTTGAATAATGTCAGCGGCAATGAATCAGTGGCGTTTGGTTTTACCAATACCATTTCGGCAGCAGAGGCCGTAGCAATGGGACGCAATAATCAGGTGATCGCTACCGGAGGCAGTGCGATCGGTAATAATAATCAGGCAATGGCGATGTATTCTACTGCGATCGGCAATGATAACTATGCGATCGGAGAGAATTCCAGCGCGATCGGGCTCGGCAACAATATTACAGCTAACGATGCTACGGCGCTGGGAAATAAGAATACGGCTTCAGGGATCTCGGCAGGCGCTGTCGGTATCAGCAATACTGCCAGCGGCCATAATGCCCAGGCTTTCGGTTATTTAAACGAAGCTACGGCTCAGGATTCCCAGGCCTTCGGTGCGCAGAACAAAGCGACGGAGCGTTATGCCAGTGCTTTCGGGCATGAAAATGAGGCTAAGGCCTATGCGGGCAGTGCGCTGGGTGTGAAAAACGTGGTTACAGGCGATTTCGGTTCGGCGGTCGGTTATGATAATACGGCTTCCAACTATCTGGCCAACGCCATCGGTACCTCGAATGTGGCTTCCGGCGCCTATGCCAATGCTTACGGTGTGTATAATGAAGCTACTGCCAGCTATGCCAGTGCCTTTGGCTACGGCAATAAGGTCGGCGGCGAGCATGCTATCGCGTCTGGCTACAATAATAATATCGCCGGTAATTTTGCCAGCGCTTTCGGTACGGAGAATACGGTCAGCAATATTCGCAGTGCGGCCGTAGGTTCAAATAATACCGTCAGCGGCGAGATCAGTAATGCTTTTGGCTATAATAATACCGCCAGCGGCAATTATACTAACGCGATCGGCTATAATAACCAGGCGCAGGCTTTTGCCGCTTCGGCGATCGGCTATCAGAACAGGGCTACGGCCAGCGCGGTTTCGGCCAGCGCCGTGGGTCGTTCCAACGAAGTGAGCAACGAATATGCCAATGCTTTCGGTGCTTTGAACAAGGCGTCGGGTTCTTCCTCCAGCGCTTTCGGCGTCAACAATAACGCTTCGGGGTCCTTTGCCAGTGCTCTGGGCTATCAGAACACAACGGCCGGCTATCTCGGCAGTGCTGTGGGCGCCAGCAATAACGCGTCTGCTAATTATGCCAGTGCTTTTGGTTATGGCAATGCGGCCTCGGGCTATGTCGGCAACGCTATCGGCAGTATGAATACGGCTTCCAGCAGTTATGCCAGCGCCGTAGGCTATAAAAATACAGCCAGCGGCGTCAAATCCAACGCTATCGGCAATGAAAATACAGCATCAGAAGAATACACTAATGCTGTCGGCGCCGGCAACAGAGTCAGCGGCTACGCCTCCAGTGCCTTCGGCAACAATAACGAGGTGACTGCTGAATTCGCCAGCGCTTTTGGCCACAGCAATAATATCAGCGGCTACGTTTCCAATGCCCTGGGTTATGATAACGCTGTCAGCGGCGATTATTCAACGGCGGTAGGCCTTTTTAATAATGTAGGCGGCAATTCGTCCCATGCTTTTGGCTATGGCAATAATATTGCTGCTAATTCCAGTTCCGCTGTCGGCAACGGCAATACGATCAGCACCGGAGCTGATGATTCCTTCGCGCTTGGTAACGATACCAGTATCTCGCTGGCTAACAGCGTCGCTTTGGGCAGTAATTCCGCAGCGACGGCGATCAACAGCGTTACGGGCAACAGCAGCTATACTAAATGGGCCGGCGTCAGCGACGTCGTGGGCGTTGTCAGCGTAGGCAGCTCCGGGTCGACCCGTCAGATCCAAAATGTAGCGGCAGGGCAGGTCAGCGCAACTTCTACCGATGCCGTCAACGGCAGCCAGCTGTATGAAGTAGCGCAGAAAGCAGCGCAGCAGGCTACTGTTTCGGCAGGCGACAGCAACGTCGTCGTTACGCCTACCACGAACAGCAGCGGCGGCACTGATTATGAAGTGAAGCTGGCTGACGAACTGCAGATCGGTACTGGCGTCAATGTCGACGGCACCGGCGATGGCAAGATAGATGTCGGTAACGGAAATGTGGTCATCGACGGCAGCGACGGTTCGATAACTGCCGGCGGCGTGACGATCAATAAAGATGATGAAGGCACGATAAACGGCCTGACCAATACTACCTGGGACCCGGACAATTATGTATCCGGGCAGGCAGCTACCGAAGACCAGCTGAAAGCGATCCATGATAAAGCTGCGGAAGCGGCCGAGCTGGCAGCTAAGCATACAACTATGGAAGCTGTCGACAACAATATCCTGATCGAAAAAAGCACTAACGCTGACGGCGGCGACCATCACGAACTGAAATTGAATGATGTCGTTGAGATCGGCAGCGGCGCCAATAAAGTCACTATCGACGGTACAAATGGCACTGTCAGCACCGGTAATATCAATATGAACGGCACCAACGGCATGATAACTGCCGATAAGATCACTATCGACGGCGGTTCCGGCACGATCGGCGGTCTGACCAATACTACCTGGGACGCAGATAATTACGTTTCCGGGCAGGCTGCGTCGGAAGATCAGCTGAAAACCGTTTATGATACCGCAGTCAAATATGACGTGGACAGCGGCGGTAATATCAACACCGGTAAAATCACGCTGGAAGGCAGCAGCGGCACTACGATCGGCAATGTAGCGGCGGGCGAAGTCAGCGCTACCTCGATGGACGCCGTCAATGGCAGCCAGCTGTATCAGGTCAAGCAGGACATCAATAATATCAATCAGGATATCACCAAGCTGGGTGACGAGATCGATACGGTCGGTGCTCTGTCAGCAGCGATGGCAGGCCTGCATCCGCGTTTCCAGGATGGTAACAAGGGCGAGCTGGCCATGGCCTACGGCGGCTACGGCGGCAAAAGCGCATTAGCAGTCGGCGGCTTCTACGCCCCCAACGAAAAAGTAATGTTCTCACTGGGGCTGGGCATTTCCGAAGGCGGCAGTAAAATGGGCAACTTCGGCGTCAATTTTGCACTGGACCGCTCTAGAGACCGCAAGGCAGAACCGAGAGATATCATCTATACCCGTAAAGAAGTAGATAATTCTTTAGCGGCGCAGGATGAAAAGATCCAGCTGCTGCTGGCCAAGGTCGAAGAACAAAGCAGAGAAATGGAAAAACAAAGCCGTGAAATCGAATACCTGCGAGCACAGGTAGAAAAGTAAATACAGAAAATACTATACTTGCCCCGGCCTGCAAGGCTGGGGCAAACTTTCTGAGCAGAGGAGCAGTAAGTATGAAAAAGATCTGGAGCTTTATCCTATGTCTGGTCATAAGTCTGGCGATGACCAGCGTTTGCCTGGCCAGCGACGGCGCTGACCTGAACAAACAGCAGCAGGCAGTAGTTAAGGTATTTGCCGCCTTAAACGGTCAGAACGGGATGGAATATGCCGGCATACGCCAGCTGATGTCAGCGAAGCTGCAAACAGAGCTGGATGAAAAAACTTTCGGCAGTGTGAAAAATAATCTGCGCCGCAGCTACGGCGAGCAGCGCGAAAACAGGTTCCTGGCCTATCAGCGGTATGCTGACGGCGACCGCCTGGCTTATCTGGCTAAATACAGTAAGAAGAAAGCTCTGCTGTTTATATTCGTTTTCGATAAGCAGAACGATCTAGGGGCGTTTTCCTTTCAGCCCATAGGCGAACAACAGCAGTAACAGTACAGTTTTTCCCGTTTTACAGCATTTAAATAGAAAGCAGCAGCGATATTTTCAGCAGAAAGCTTGCTGCTGCTCATCTGATTTCAAAAAATGATCCCTTTGCCACAGCGGCAGATAAGGGATCATTTTTTGAAATTTTAAATGTAACAGTTATAAAAATTATAAGAATTATAAAAAAGTGCTTAATTGTAATAAAAATATCTTGCAAGGTGCAAAGAAAATATGTTAATATAGCAAAAATAATCCATATAAATAATATTAAGTATTAAGGTTTATAAATTAATTAAACTAAAATTACTTAAATTATTACGAATGAAAAGACGATGGAGAAAGCAGAGGTCAGCCTAAAAAACAGAACAGCTTTATAAAAAATAGATGCGGGGCAGATTTATTGTTTCAGCATACTATACAAAGCAAGTAACTATTTAAGGAAAAGAGGTGGGGAATTGTCTAAATCCCGAAAAGTTCAGTTAGAGAAAAAAATTATGATTTTTTTAAGCAGCGGTGTATTTATTTTTTCAGGCCTGTATGCGAGTAATGTGCAGGCGGCGCCCGTTTTTTCCAGTGGCAGTGCTTCTGATTCCACTGTTGCCGGTGTCAATAATACAGCTTCCGCTAATTCCAGCAGTGCTTTTGGTTATTTCAATACTGCCGGGGGCCTGGCATCTAGTGCTTTTGGCTGGAGCAATACTGCCAGCGCCGAAAATGCCAGCGCTTTTGGTTATGTCAACGAGGCGAGCGGCCTGGCGTCCAGCGCGCTCGGTTTCAGAAATAAAGCGGCCAATGAAAATGCCAGCGCTGTCGGTTATGGCAATAATGCCGGCGGTGTAGCGTCCAGTGCTTTTGGTTTCAGCAATGTTGCTAAAGTGGACTATGCCAGTGCTTTTGGCTATAGCAATGAGGCGAGCGGCCTGGCGTCCAGCGCAGTTGGTTTCAGGAATAAAGCGGCCAGTGAGAATGCCAGCGCTGTCGGTTATGGCAATAATGCTAATGCTCTGGCTGCCAGTGCAGTTGGCTACAATAATACAGCCGGCGGCGTAGGTTCCAGTACGATCGGCTATAATAATACGGCTACGAATGAAAATGCCAGTGCTTTTGGTTACGGTAATACTGCAGGCGGCCTGGCGTCCAGCGCTTTTGGTTTCAGTAATACTGCCAGCGGCGATAATGCCAATGCTTTTGGCTATAATAATATTGCCAGCGGTTCCAAGAGCAATGTTTTCGGAACGGGAAATACTGTTTCCGGCAGCAGCAGTACCGCAGTCGGCACTGCCAATGAAGTTGCCGCTGAAAACAGCACTGCTATCGGCAATAACAATACGATCAGCTCCGGTGCAGAAAATTCGGCGGCGCTGGGAAATAATATCAGTATCAGCTTAAAAGACAGTGTAGCTTTGGGAAATAATTCTACAGCGACGGCGATCAACAGCGTTACGGGCAACAGCAGTTATACTAAATGGGCCGGTGTCAGCGATGTTGTGGGCGTTGTCAGCGTAGGCAGCTCCGGGGCGACCCGTCAGATCCAAAACGTAGCGGCAGGGCAGGTCAGCGCCACTTCTACCGATGCCGTCAATGGCAGCCAGCTGTATGAAGTAGCGCAGAAAGCGGCTGAGCAGGCTACTGTTTCGGCAGGCGACAGCAATGTCGTCGTTACGTCAACTACCAACAGCAGCGGCGGTACCGATTACGAAGTGAAGCTGGCTGATGAGCTGGAGATCGGTACGGGCGTCAAAGTAGACGGCACCGGCGACGGTAAGATCGAAGTCGGTAACGGAAATGTGGTCATCGACGGCAGCGACGGTTCGATAACTGCCGGCGGCGTGACGATCAATAAAGATGATGCAGGCACGATCAACGGCCTGACCAATACTACCTGGGACCCGGATAATATCACCAGCGGGCAGGCGGCAACGGAAGACCAGCTGAAAGCGATCTACGATACGGCGGCGGAAGCAGTCGAGCTGGCCGCGCAGCAAAGCTCGGTATCTACAGGCGACAGTAACTTTATCGTCACAAAAACCACTAATGACAGCGGCGGCATCGATCACGAGCTGAAGCTGAATGAAGTAGTCGAGATCGGCAGCGGCGCCAATAAAGTCACTATCGACGGCAATAACGGTACGATCAGTACCGGTAATATCAATATGAACGGTACCAACGGCGTTATTACGGCCGATAAGATCACTATCGACGGCGGTGCAGGCACGATCGGCGGTCTGACCAATACTGCCTGGGACGCAGAGAATATCACCAGCGGCCAGGCGGCGACCGAAGACCAGCTGAAAACTGTTTCTGACAGCGCTATCAAATACGATGTGGACAGCGGCGGCACTATCAATAAAAACAAAATCACGCTGGAAGGCAGCAATGGCACCACGATCGGCAATGTAGCGGCGGGCGAAGTCAGCGCCACCTCGATGGACGCCATCAACGGCAGTCAGCTGTATGCAGTACAGCAGGATATAGGCAATATCCACAGAGATATCAATAAGCTGGGTGATGAGATCGATACGGTCGGCGCGCTGTCAGCAGCGATGGCAGGGCTGCATCCGCGCTTCCAGGACGGTAACAAGGGCGAGCTGGCCATGGCTTACGGCGGTTACGGAGGTAAAAGCGCATTAGCAGTCGGCGGCTTCTACGCCCCTAATGAAAAAGTAATGTTCTCACTGGGACTGGGTGTTTCTGAAGGCGGCAGCAAAATGGGCAACTTCGGCGTCAACTTTGCGCTGGATCGCTCTAGAGACCGTAAGGCAGAAGCACGAGATATAGTTTATACCCGTAAAGAGGTAGACAGCTCTTTGGCAGCGCAGGATGAAAAAATCAAACTGCTGCTGGCTAAGCTGGAAGAACAAAGCCGGGAAATAGAAGAACTGAAAGCAAAAGTAAACTAACAGCAAAACCCCTGTCTGCTAAGCAGACAGGGGTTTTATTCTGAGGATAGGAGCAGCACAGCACGGCTGATGATCTGCATAAAAGCAGTCAACAAAAAACAATGAAACAGCTTTAAAATTTCAAAAAAATTTACTGGAAATCATCTTTTGAACAGAGTGGAGCTGTTTATATGTTTTAGGTTCAAAAGGCAGCCGCAGCAGGCCTTGGCAGGTAATGCGGCTTTTAATCTGGTTTTAATCTTGGCGTTATAAAATAAAGACAAAGCAAAGGCCGGCGACGTAACGGCCGTTAAGGAGGTAAAGGATATGAAAAGAAAATCTATAGCTATGCTGGCAGCAGCTCTCTGCACCTTGGCGATCACAGTTACAGCTTTAGCTGCCGAACTCATCAATGCGGAACAGGCGCGCAGCATTGCTGCTCAATGGGTACCGGCAGGCAGCACACATCTGGTGACTAAGGACGAAAGCTTTGAATTCGTGCCTCATTATGACGTTAAATTCTATGATAATAAAACCAATACCGCCTATGAAATAGAAGTTTTAAGAAACGGCGGCAAGGTAAGAGAGTTTAAAATGGAAGCGCAGACCGCTTTAGGCAGCCCTAAAATCGTCCTTTCAGTAAATGATGTGCAAAATCTGGTCCGTAAGGAATTTCCGAATGCTGTTTTTACTAAAGTAGAATTAGACCGCGGTGACGGGCTTTATGAATATGAAGCAGATTTTTACACGCCGGAGGTACGGGGCGAAATGAAATTCAACCCTGAAACAGGCACTGTTATTGAAAAAGAAATAAAATATACTGTGTTTTAAGCAAGAAGCGGACATTAAGATAAGACCGGATTTTCCGGTCTTATTTTTATTTGACAGCTGCGGTTCGGGTACGGCGGCCAGAGTGTGCTGAAAGTTGTTATATTTGTAATAAGAATACTATTTGCTGTTGAGCTGGCATTTAAAAAAGTAAAATGTATAAAAATTTTTTCTGATTTCGCAAGTTAGGAAATAAAAGCAAATAATCGAAAATAATATAAATAAGAAATAAACATAAAAAATAGAAATGCTGGCAGACGAAGAAACGAAATGAATTAATATTATAAAATATGATATTAATATACACAAAATGGCCAGTTTATCCCTTGTAATTGCTTAAATATGCAAAAAGAGAGCAGGATTTTTTTGCTGGATGTTGAATAAATACGGTGAAATTTAGCATGTTTTAGAAAGATGCTAAATAAATCTCAAGGGGGTAAAAAAATATGAAAAGGATGAATAAGGTTTTAGTAAAGGCTGTCGTTTTGAGCCTGATAATGGGCGGAGTACATATGGGGGGGACTTTTGTTTAAAAGGCTATGCGGCTGCGATTGGTACTGGTTTGGAAATACATGCAGGTTTAGATGTCATGAATGATGCGGATGTTAAAGCGGATAAAGATGCTATAAAAGCTGCCGGCGCCTTAGCAACACAAAAAGATTTGGAAGCAGTAAATAGGGATGCGGAAACTGCAAAAGAGACTGCAGAGGCAGCAGAGAAGGAAGCTGCTGACGCACATTCAAAGGCTACTGGAGCATACTTAGAGGCCAAACAGGCCCAAGAAAAAAATACTGAACAAGATAAGACTTTAAGTGAGCAGGGTCAAAAGATTTCGGAAAATTCTACGGCGATAGAACAAAACACAGCGGATATTGAAACTAATAAACAAGGCATCGTGACCAATAAAGAAAATATCGAAAAAAATACGCAGGCAATCACTACCGAACGGACAGAACGCATCCAGGAAGTACAGCGTTTAGACGGGCGGATCGACGGCTTAAGCAACCGCATCGACGAGCTGGATGGACGCATTGATAAAGTCGGAGCTTTGGCAGTCGCTATGGCCGGCCTGCATCCGCTGGAATATGACCCGGATGCCCCGACTCAATTCTCGATGGCGGCAGGTACTTACAGCGGTGAAAGCGCTATTGCGGCAGGTCTGTTCCACAACCCTAATAAAGACGTACTTTTGAGCGTGGGTTTTTCGATCAGCGGCAGTGAGAAGGCAGCTAATGTCGGCGCTACCTTCCGCTTTGGCAGAAGCTCGGAATCAAAAGCCCGTAAAGTGATAGAAGACAAACAACGCGAGCAGGAGCTGGCTGCCCAGGCCGCAGCCGCCAGACAGAAAACCGTTTCCTATCGTGTAGAACAGATTTTGGCTGAAGATACAGCGAAAGCTGAATAGCAGATGGGCAGAAAAGCATTTGATAACAGCATCGATTATAAAGAGATCGGCACCAGGATCAGGATCATGCGGCTGAAGCTGGCGGTTTCACAGACTGAATGCGCCTCTAAACTGGGTATTTCGCAGACACACCTGAGTAATATCGAGCATGGCCGCAGCGGGATCACTTTGCAGATGCTGTGCCGGGTCTGTGATATCCTGCAGGTAAGCTTGGATTATCTGGTCAGAGGCGCAGAAAAAACCGACGAAAAAAAGCACAGCGAGATCACGATCGACGAAGTTGTGCGGGTCATAAAAATGCTGAAGGGCATAGAAGAAAAGTAAGTCCGGCAGACAGCAAGTTTATCATAAAAAAGAGCAAACCATTTTGGTTTGCTCTTTTTTTGTCTGAGTATTTAAATTATTATTTTGCGGAAGGCGGCATTTTCCACCATTGTAAATCAGGTTAATGTTATTCTAAAATCAACTTAAAATATAAGGAGGTATTGGTTATGTGTATTATTTGTACTGATCCAAATTGTGACCATGGTGAAAGGTGTGGTCGTGTAAAAATTTATAAGGAGGGAGGTTCTGCCAGCGATTTATTGGATGGCAGAGGAGAATGGGAACATGTTATTCCAGGCGCTGTTATCCGTGGCTCAGTATTTTTGCAGAGCCACGGAGTTACTTATCGCGATTCTATGACTTATGCGCTTGATTATGCTATACACAGAGATGCTGTGGATGGTAGCGGAGGAGGGATTACCTCTACTGGCAGAAGTGAAATTGCTCAGGGATGGGTAAATGATCTGATTAGACTATTTGATTCTGGGCAATCTGATGAAGCGATAGGCAAGGTTTTTTGTGATGAAGTGTATGCTATTGAGGCTCACAGGAAATTTACGGAAAATGATTTCTCAAGCTTAGTGGCAATTTTAAGAAGTTATATTGATAAAGGGATAGTTTCTCAAAGCAAAGCTGATGAAATTGCCAGTTGGATGCATGGAAGGATATAATAGCGATTTTTGATTGCGAATTATTTCCAATTTAATATTGAGAGTATTATTGCGTATGGTAAGAAAACTGTCTGAAAAGGCAGTTTTTTTATATAATCTATAAAAAACTTACAAGTATATATTTTACAGAAAAATACTTAAACCCGTTTAAAGATGAGTTGTTATTTCTATTATTTGAATAAAGGAGGTTTTTATTGTTTTGCAGCGTCTGCCTCAACAGCAGGCGTTTTTTGTATTTTTAGTATGATTTACAGGGGCTGTGCTCCGGCAATGATCGCGGCGGTTAGGCGAAACGCAAAAGTAACAGAATCATAAAAAACGCGCAGACGCTGATAGTTGTAAAGCCGCTGGCGTAATGCGCCGGGCAAGACTCGCAGACGTTGTACACATGTTCAAAGTAAGTGTCTTGCGGGGGGGTACAGAAGTGCTATAATACTTGGTAATATTATCGTAACGAATATTTTTGATTTCAAATAAAAGAAAGATGCAGTTATTGTTTGTTTTTAATGAGATGGTTATGAGTTTTACAGTTTGGATGGAACTGTGTAAGGCAAAAGCTGTCTGTAGGGACTGTAAGTGATTTTAAAGTGGAAGATGAGTTGCAGTATTAAATCAGCGGCTTTGAAAATATAAAACTTGTAAGATGAGAAAGGGTGTTATGATGTTGAGCAAAGGGCTTAATAAGAAAGTTGTTTTAGGAGTAGTATGTGGGTTAAGTTTGCCTGTAGCAGTAAATGCATCGGATTTTATCTATGCCAAGACTGTGACGGCTCCGGGTGAGTATAATTTTCATGAGGGAATAGTAAGTACTGGTGATGAATTGATAAGTTTCAATAATTCCAATACTTCTGGCAGTCCTAAGAATTATATTATTAATATTGAAAATGCTGGAGAGTTAAAACTGGATAGTACCTCTCCTTGGGGGGTGATCGATGTTGGCTCTAATAATCAGAAGGCAAATTATGCTGAAGCGGCGATAACGATCAACGGTGATTTGGAAATAAGCAATAAAATACAAAATAATAATGATGGCAGGATCATCTCGCTGATGGGCGGTAAGAATACTCTGCATATCAATGGCTCTCTGAAGATATCTGATTCTGTCTGCAGTTATGCTTCTGCTAATCTTTGGCATTATGGACTGAAAGCTAATAATGGCAGTGAGATCATAGTCCGTAATGATTTTATCATCAATTCACTCCAGGCTGAAAGCATATCAGACAGCGCAGGGCAGACTTTTGCAGCAGGTATTTACAGTGACAGTTGGAGTTGCGACGGTAATGATAGTGATGAACGCAGCAAAGATGCTGATGTTTTAATTACTGTTGGTACGGACAATAACGATAAAATAATTTTGGAAAATATTAAATCAACGTCCAAATCAGGAGTTGCTTTTACTTATGGTGTTTTAGCAACGTATGGGGATACGGGCAATAATAAACGGGAACAGACTGCTACCATAAATCTTAACGGCAGTACGGTTATCCGTAATTTGGATGCTATAGGTAAATCAGAAGCAGATGTGTATGCTTTGGCAGCAGAGGGAAATGGTGTTATCAATGTCAATGGAGATCTGCTGATCGAGAATATTGGTGATAGCTCAAGCCTAACAGCAGATGTGGAACGATATTATAATGCTGTTGTTGCTGCAGGTGGGTCGGTTAATATCAATGTAGCAGGAAATGCTGAAAACAAGATCAGGATCACAGGTGATTTGGCAAGTTATATGGAAAATTCAGCTATCAATCTGCATTTGCTGAATCGGGATTCTTATCTGCGGGGTGCCAGCTTAACAGATGGCGGAAGTATAAATATGACATTGGCAGATGGAGCTGTCTGGCAGGTGCTGGACAGGGTAGAATGCGGTGACAGTGCAGTAGATGCATTGAAAAATAGCAGTGAAGTAAGTAATTTAACGTTAAAAAATGGTATCGTTGATTTGTATCATAATGACTGGTCATTTCAAGAGCTGAAGATCGACCGGCTGCATGGCGATAGCGGGACTTTTATTATCAATACAGATTTAAATAAGGGGGAAAGCGATCGTTTAACGATTTCTAATGCATCAGGTGCGGGTAACTACAAACTACTGACCTATGATCCGGAAGCTTCGGCGCTGTCTGGAAAACAATTCGAGCAGAAAATAATTGATGCCCCGGTGGGAAATTTCAATTTGACCAGTGGCATTATGGAAGGCGCTTTATATAACTATCAGGCACAGCTGACTAAAATTACTGTAGGTGGGAGAAATGAATGGAAGATAGTTGGTTTGGGAACTGGTGATGTTGAAGATAAAGCAAATAATACAAGTACCACAGTCAAAAGCGCTTGTTCAGCCGGTTCACATATATATTATGGATGGCGTAACAATACAATAGTGCGTCAGCGGCTGACCAAAATGCATAGAGTGCCAGAAGTTCGCAGCGGTATGGGTATAATGAAGAACGCAGAACGATTGCTTCACGAGCCAATAGATAATGGCGGTATTTGGGTACAGCTGCAACGTGGAGAGGACGCTTACAGAGGCAGAAATTATTTCGAAAGCCAGTATAATACCTATGCGATTGGATTTGACCGTCAGGTTACTAATGATAGTAAGGGTAACTGGCTGTTGGGAGCGGCTGTTTTATATACAGAAGGAAAAGGGAACTATGCCAGCGGTACTGGTGATTACCAAGATCTGGGGCTGAATCTTTATGGTGTAAGGCGTTTGTTATCTGGTCATTATCTTGACTTGAATCTAAAGGTCAATCATATGGAAAATGATGTTGCCAGCAGGACGCTGACAGGAGATCATGTTGGCAGTAAATTAAGAAACAATGGTATTTCTTTAGATGCTGTTTATGGGAAACGGATATTGTTAGATGAGTATGGCTGGTACCTTGATCCGCAGCTGGAAATAACATTAGGGCGGTTAAATGGAGCCGGTTACAGCACGGATAATGGAGTACGTGTTCAGACTGACGGTGTTAACAGTGCCAGCTGTGGAATCGGTATTGCGTTGGGGCGTGCTTTTGCTAATGGCGGAAATATATATGTACGTGGAAGCTGGCTGCATGAGTTCGGAGGCAGTTACGATATAAATATGACTGACAGTAATAATGTACAGTTAGTGGAATCACAAAGTATGAAAGATACGTGGTATGAAGTTGATCTTGGCGGAGATGTGATGTTAGGAAAGCAGAATAATTTGTATTTTGGCATAGCGCGTTCATTCGGCGGGACCTTCCAGAAAAAATGGCAAGTCAACGCCGGGTTGAGATGCAGTTTCTAGACATTGAGGCACTGTTACGTGCGAGTGACAGCGCAGCATAGAACAGGACTGCCGAAAGCCCGCAGAAATAGCGATTGAATAATGAGCTGTTTCTGTGAACTGATATGTAATTAGCTGCGAGCGATGGTGAAGCAGATAAACGTGTCGGCGAACTTATACAAATGTTGCGACCGAATAGGGAGCAATATTTGTAATCATATAAGAATCTTTGCCGCTGAACAGGAAGCTGTTTCTGTGAACCTCTATGTAATTAGTTGCTGGTAATTACTTACGCAAGATAAAAAATCAGCGATATGAAGTAAGTTTCATATCGCTGATTTGGTTTGTTATTTTCTGTTTATGATGTAGGCAAAAAGGCGTAACCATTGCAGTATTTTTGTGTATTTGTTATTGATTTTGTACCTCGTTTCCCTGTTTTTTTACAGTTCTTTGTGTTTGCTGATGATGGCGCGGCTAAGCTCGCTTAAACAGCTGGTAAGCTTGTCCAGTCGCTGTTCCATACGCAGCAGCAGATACCAGCTCAGCACCATCGGGAAACCGAAGTTGCCGACAGCGCTGAAGATCTCTTTGGTATCCATGGCGGTTAAGCCAGCACGGTAACGGTAACGACCTTGATGCGTGCTTCGACGAATTCATTCAGCCCCAGGCCGCCGCTGGTCAGCACGCCTGCTTCGATGATCTTGGCTGCTGCTGCCTGCGCTTCGGCTAAGGTAACGTCTTCACGAGGGTCGGCGATGCTTAAAGTCTTTTTAGCACCGTCGCTTTTGGTGAAGATGAGTTCTAAAGTTTTTTCCATGTTTGTTCTCCTTTACATTAGATTTTTGTTTGCAGGTGGGGGTTATTCTGCTTTGTCGAGTTCGGCTTTTTCGGTAACGTAAACGTTAACTACGGCGTGGCTCATAAGTTCGCCGATGGCTTCGGTAACTGCGAGGCATTCAGCGGCTTCGGCGTCCAGGCGGACACTGCCGACAGAGGTGCTTTTGGTTTGCATAGCGCCAAGAGCATTGGTGCCGTTTTCTACGTCCATGGAAAGTTTGAGGGAAGTAGGATTTTTGCTGACAGTCATATTTTCAGCTCCTTTCATAATTTGGTTTTGTTTTTGTGGTTTGTAACCAGAGGTTACATTTGTGAAAATACTTTTTAGTTTTCTTTATGAAGCTTTCTTGAAAGAAAGCTTCGGAAAGAACTTTGCGCACTGTGACAATTCCTGTTTAACTTTGCTCGCTGTCCGGCTTCCGGGCAACTCGGCATTGCAGTACAGAGAAAAGCTTTAGCTGCTGATCGTCAATGCCTCAAACAGTCCCTCCAGCGCTTACAGCTCACAGCGTACACAACGGAATGTGCCACAATGTGCGCTCAAAACCCTTGTACCGTACTATTCAGCTATGGATTTCATAAGCAGATTATCGACCGCCTGATATTATCAATATTTACGGTTTATGGCAGTAAACCGTATGATACAGAGGGTTTTAAAGCGCAATCCAAATCTTAACAGCGCTGAAAGTTCTTTGCTGACTTTCTTTCAAGAAAGTCTAAAAAAGATAAAAAAGCTAAAGAAAAATAAAAAAGATTGAAGAAACCATTAAAAGAAAACATCGTGTTCTTTAAAAAGCAGCCCTTTTAAACAAGGGGGCTGCTTTTTGCATACCACAGGGCCTTGCCCCTGATGACCTGCCCGCCGGGTTTCATTGCCCCGTCGCCGGGTGAATCGCGCAGATACCATAAGTCCCAGCGGGTTTCGGCGTCGCCGCTGTACGGTCCGTAGCCGTCGATAAGCGCGGTTTCGCAGTGAGTAAGGATGTTCCAGCGGTCGATAGGGATATTGAGCCCCTGCGCCAGCTTGGCAACTAATTTACCTGCGGCGTCGATCTGGCGGGGAGTGGGCGGAAACTTGCCGAAGTCAGTATCCCTGCCGTTATGGGGCAGCGCGCCGCAGGCACAGCAGAGAGCGATACCGATAGCGCCGGTATTGCGGTGCCACGTATGGCTTTTAAGCTCGGTGAGCTGCGTGCAGGTCTGGTAAACGCTGCCGTCGGCGTCGATATTGAAATGGTAGTCGTCGTAAAGCTGGCCGTAACGTCCTGCGGTCCAGTGCAGATAGATCTGCGAGATGCGGTTGTGCCCCAGGGCGACAAGTTCGGCGAGTTTGGCTGCTGTCAGCAGCGGTGCTGATGATGTTTGCATGGTGATGCTCCTTTCCTGTGAGTTTGGAGAGCAGGCCATTATTTTAACGTACTCCGTTCAGCATTTTGATGTGCTGTGGCACCCTCTCACTCTTATATGGCTTTTTAGGCCCTGTTTTTTAACCTGCCGGCAGGAAAAATTTAAAAAGTGTAAAATTTGCTCTTCCAAGCAGCGGATAAAAATTATTTATGTAAAGGGGGTTAAAAATGACCTTGTAAAAAGCCATATAAGAGTAGGGGATATTATTACTGACGCAGTAAGCATACCGAATCTTTTAAATCTTAAAGACCTTTAGCATCTCTTAAAGCTTTTAAATCATTAAAATCTGTAAATCCTTCATACATACTTATGATTTTGACTTGGAAGTTTTAAGTGTTAATAATGGTTTTGTATTACTGATCTGCGTTAGTATTGATACTTACACCCTAAATTCAGCGAAAGCAGGTAAAAAACATGAATGATTCTTTAGCTTCACAACAAAAATCTAAAAAGACGGGCGGCGATGTGCTGAGTGCCCGTCTTTTGTATTTGGCGCTGAAATGCCCCTTACTGCAGGGAAAACACTGCCAGACAGAGACTGTACGGCCAGTTGAGCCGCAGCCTGTCAAAACGGTGAAACCGCCGAGAAAGGACGATGCTTTAGTAGAGCTGCGTATCGTTTTGCCTTATGGTCTGCGCAAGCAGGCACAGGACGAGCATATCAACTGCAGCGCTTTGTTCCGCAGGGCGCTTAAGCGCAGTTTAACGTCACGCCGCAGTTCAGGCGCAAGGTGTGACTAGTGGATCATTTTACAGCGATCGAAAATGCGTGGCTGGAACCTCCGCAGAGCCTGGCGGAAGCCGTGTACAGCTGTGAATTGTGTAATGAGGCTGTTTGCGCCGGTGATTTGTATATCGAGCTGGATGGGCTCATTATTTGTATAGACTGTCTGGACAGCCTGACGGCGCGGGAGCTGGCAGTAGAGGTGTTGAATAATAAGATCACCGCAGCAGGGTGAGATAAGGGGATGTATTGATGACAGTTACTTGCACAGAAACAGCGGAGTGTGATAAATGGGCCGAAATAGTGGCTTTAGCGCAGCAGGGCAATAAAAAAATGCTGGGGGTGATTTTGCAGGCTTTTGATATCAAACTGCGTAAAATAGCACATACCAGCGCTTATAAAGGTTTTGCCGAGGATGGCGAACAGATCGAAAGGATAGCCGTGGTAAAGGCGCTGGAAAAGTGGGGACAGCGGCAGGATTTCGAGAAGCTGCCGGCTTTTATCGTCAGTAAGTCGTATACGGCGCTCAGCAGTGAATGGAAACGCCGGCATAAGGATGAAGAAATGACCTGCCCTTATGAAATAGAAAGCGGCTGTGAATTTGCAGAGGAAGTGCTGACGGCAGATGCGGCACAGACGACGCGTACTTATTTTGAACAGCAGCAACTGCAGCAGGATTTTGCGGAAGTGCAGGAACTGCTGGTACAGCTTTCGCCCAAACAGGAAGAATTGATCGAACTGCATTTTCTGGAAGGCTGGAGCAACGGCGAACTGGCACAGAGATTTGGCGTCAGTCCTGCGGCGATCAGTAAAACGATCAAAAAAGGGCTTACTAAGCTGCGGCAGCTGCTGCTTGCAGCGCATCAGGCCGAAAAACAGCGGGAAGCGGAAGAACTGATGATGTAGATAAGCTGGAATATGGATCATCAGGCGCAGGCCGGCAGGCTGTTATGGCACTGCCAGCCAGGGTGATCTGCCAGGGAAGATGCGGTTGCCGCCGACTTGGCAGAGAAACCCGTAAGTGCGCCTGACCATATAAGAACATTAGCTGCTGAAAATATTACGAAGGGTGTGTTGAAAAATGGAGAAACCTTATGAACAGATACGGCGGATGGTAAAATTGTTTGCCTATAACAGGCTGAAGTTGAATTTTAAAAACGAAGATGAACGGGCAAGGTTTATTGATGTTTGGGTAGAGCGTTTTTGCGAAACTGACGATGCTGAATGGAATATTGCGGTGACTATTATGACTGCCCGCCGCCGTGAACCGAACTTCTATAATATGGAAAAAGCCCTGCGCGAAGCGCAGGGCATAAGACGGGAACGAGTATTGCAGGATGAATGGCGAGTAAAAGACGAAGGGAGTTTGCAGCAAGATCAGCGAGCAAATAATAATGCCGCAGAACAAGGACGGGAAGGAAATGGAAATAATGGAGCAAACGCCCAAATAAGTACTGCTGCTCAAATAAGCAGCGGAGCAACTACCGCCAACACCCAAAAAAGAGCCTTGCAGCTGCAAGGCTCTTATAATTTGAAAGCTACTCCGAAAACACCCGAAGAAATAGCGCAGGAAGCATTGCTGAGGTATGAGAGGAGAAATTTAAAATAAAAAATTATAAAATATATCTTCAAAATGAAAACTTTGTCAGCTACGAATAATGTAATCTATTTGTCTGCTTATTCCTGCGAAATCTTTTTGAGGTAATAATTTAATACTTATGGCTAAGGACACCATTAGCAAAGATAAAGTTAAAAATAAACATAAGGAGCAAAGCTTATAATTGAAAGGAATCTGTGTTATATGCTATAATTAGGTAGTTAATCTATACATTTAGAAAGGGAAAATATAGAATTGGAGAATGATATGGGATTTTCATATAATAAATTATGGAAGTTATTAATAGATAAAAATATGAAAAAAACAGACTTACAATGTGCAATCGCAACAACTCCCAAGACAATAGCAAAAATGGGAAGAGACGAAAATGTAAGTTTGGAAACATTAGGGAAGATTTGTGAGTATTTTCAATGTGATATTGGAGATATTATTGAATACAGAAGAAAGAATGAAGAGGAAATCAAATGAGATTTATTGGTGGTAAAACGCTGATTATACCATATATACTAGAATTAATTAAAGAAAAAACAATAG